>Ga0255082_1000152_pt1 | contig 14247 bp, 2 predicted proteins | sample Colum_Colum_RepB_FD_188459 | JGI IMG/M metagenome (GOLD analysis project Ga0255082, IMG submission 188459) | Freshwater microbial communities from Columbia River, Oregon, United States - Colum_Colum_RepB_8h | ecosystem: Environmental > Aquatic > Freshwater > River | place: USA: Oregon | collected... | reverse complement strand
AAAACACGTTTTGTTCATAAATAGCAACATTGCTGATGCTGTAAGAGACCCCGCGGATGAGATATGGTCTGCACTTTTGGTAATCCGATTGAACTGACTCCTTATCCAGAAATAATACGATTCTTGCGATGACATTGCCTCCTCTATTGTTGCCGGTTTTCGATTTATGACGGAACCAGTACACTTTGCGTATTCATCAGCGAGTCGTTTTACTTCGACAATGACATCTTCGGGTCGGTGTTGGATGTTTTTATAAATGGCGATTAAATGGGGATTGATATCGCTGGCGTAAATACGCCCGGAAACGGTAATCGATTTATCGGATAGGAGCGCAAGAAGCACACTTCCGCCGCCCAAGAATGGTTCGTGATAATTGTGGATGCGTTTTGGGAAAAGAGCTAGGACGTCGTGAATGATTTGCGTCTTTCCGCCGACCCATTTTAAGAAAGGTTTTACAAGTGCCATTGTGTTGTATGTATTGATATTATAAAGTTGAACATTTATTTCAATTTTATACCGAATACATAGTAGCCTCTATTTATTTAGCGCAGATGGGGTGGAAAAAAGAGAACATACAAACGGAAAACTCGCGTAAATAAATCTAGAAAAAACAAGAAGAAGAGAGGTAATAAATAGAATACCTCTATTATCCATCACTATGAAACCCGCGACTAAATATTTCTTGGCAGTCCCACATCCAGCGAGGGTCGCTGTTTTTGAGAGGTCTTGGCGGCATATATTTCAACAAAACACGCAAATAATCTGTATATGCGTGTTTTTTGTCGGAGTCTTTGGTTTTCTGAACAAAGGTTTTTAGTCATAAATGAGTAATTTTTCTGTGGTTGGAATGACCCCAAGTATTTTGGTGTGGGTTTCGAATATAGATAGAGGCATTGTTTTATTGACGGGAGTAAAATGGGTTCAATTTTATGTTGTTAAGCATCCGCATTTATTTTTGCTAGTATCTCATACAAGAGTTTAATCATTGTATTATGCACCATAAATGATTGTGCCATCCAATTACTTCCTCCGCGATAGTGAAGTATTTTTTTATGATATAATTCAGCAAAATATTTATTATTCTGATTTCTCACATCATTGTCTAAAAATGTTTTTATATGTTTATTCACGGGTTCGGGTAGACTTGCTTCATTCCAGCCACATGAATAGAGGTGGTTGATTTTCAATACTTTCTCTGTATTTAGTCTTGATAACCAATTAGCACATTTTCCTCCGGCATCCAACCCATAATCGACCGACCAATCAATTAACTCTTTGTTAGGTATTTCATTTATATTTATGTAGAATAAATTGGGCCACGGATAGTTAATAATCCTATTTTGAACATTTCGTTCTTGGTTAATATAGCAAAAATAGTACTTGTCAAACTCGCTTATGTCAAATGTGTCTACAAAAAACATATCAGCATCCAACATTAAATATTTATCCGGATTTTCAAACATATATTTTGTCATAAAGTTAACCGAATCAGCATGTCGAATAGACGGTTGATTTTGGTACATATGATGCGAATTGGGAATATCTATACATTTAATATTAAGTTTTCCGCAAGTATTTGTGATTTGACTTTTCATTGATATGTCTCCAAAATTAGTTATATCTTGCCAGTCTTTGGCGTCGTTAAATACTATTAGTTCAAATGCTTCTTCCGATTTAAAAAATCTTTTAAGAGAATTGTACTGCATTTCAATAAAGATTGGATTATTAACAACAACTGATATAATTTTCATTTAAATATAACTTATTCTGTTTAATTATATTTATATTATGAAATACCATATTGTTATATCAAGATATAATGAAAACATTAATTGGGTAAAAAATATTGATAATCGGTTATTTGACATATATATTTACAACAAAGGGAGTGTAATACAAGAAATACCAAATTGTAATATTATAAACTTGAACAACACAGGAAGAGAGTCGCATACATATTTGTATCACATAATTAATAATTACAGTAATCTACCAGAGCGAATTGTATTTACACAGGCGCATCCATTTGACCATGTAAGGGATAGTTTTTTGAATGATATAAATATTTTTGATAAATGTGATAGGCCGTTTTATTATTTTTCAAAAAATATATTATCAATTCAATATTATAAAAATACATTTATTGAGTATGGAATGTTAAATAATAGAGAATGGAAAAATTATCATGATATTAATTCTCCAATTAAAAAAACAATGAAAACGCTTTTTCATGATTACAAAGATGAAAATGTCAAACTCTTTTTTGGTACAGGAGCAATTTTTGGTGTTGATAAATTGTTAATATTGCGAAATAACATAGATTTTTACAAAAATTGTATAAATATATTGAACAATAGTTCTAACTTGGTTAATCCAGACGAAGGTCATTCTTTTGAACGGTTGTGGTATTATATTTTTACACACTAATGTAATGTTTTTACACCCGCTAGGGGAGATGCGACACCTTCACCAACCCTTATGGAGTAGGCATTTTACACTTGCGGGTGTAATGGTTGATAAAACCTTGGCATAATAGTTTTTATACCTGCAGATGTTTAGTGAGACTGGAGTTGATTTGAATAATAAGTTTGATAATGTGAATTAGAGACCATTGTTAAGGAACGACCCAAGGAACGACCCAAGAACATTGACTCCATTTAGTGTGGATTGAAGCCAAAGACGGTGAATATCCAGGAGAATAAAGATAGCGATTCAATAATTAGTGTATTGTCATTAAAGATTTACACCATTGAAGAATTAAAATGTCCCATTTTAATTCTTCAATGGTGCGGTATCGGTAACGATTTAAAATAACACCCCTACGGGGTGTTATTTTAAATCTTCACCGGTATAAACGGAGATGTCCCGCGTAGAAAGACGGGTTCTGACAGAAACAACATTTTACTCGATATATAAAATAATTGAAATATTTGTATTATTTTATATATTAAAAAAATATATACAACGATGACAACAACAGTTCTAAGCAATTTTGTTATTGTCCCAAAAACTACGGCAGAGGTAGCTTTTACATTGGTTCCTCCAACAACCAATAGTAATGGTGCATTTACATATACAAGTTCTAACAGTGATGTTGCGACAATTACTAATAATGTTGTAATTATTGTTGGAGTCGGTAGTTCATCAATTACTGCAAGTCAAGCAAGCACCGCCAGTTACACGTCCGCAACAATTACTTCAACTCTTTCAGTAACTCAACCAATAGTAAACAATTTATTGGTTGCTGTTGGTTCTGGTGGAAATGGTATTGCAACTTCAACAGATGGAATTACATGGACAGGTCGGGGCTCGAATGTTTTTACTTCAAGTGGACGCGGGGTAGCATATGCAAACGGTTTATGGGTTGCGGTTGGTAATTATGGAAACACCATTGCAACAAGCACTAATGGAACCACTTGGACAGGTCGTGGTTCCACTGTTTTTACTGATACGGCATATGGTGTAGCATATGGCAATGGTTTATGGGTTGCTGTTGGTGAAGGTGGAAACAATGTTGCAACTTCAACTGATGGACTTACATGGACAGGTCGGGGGTCAATTATTGCTAATAAGAATGTAGCATATGGTAAAAATAGTTCTGGTAACGGGTTATGGATTGCTATTGGTGGAATGGGTACAATTAACCTTGCAACAAGCACAAATGGTATTACTTGGACACCTCGTAATGTTATGGGTACTAATGCACAAGGTGTTTGTATAGCATATGGCAATGGTTTATGGGTTGCTGGTGGTGGTTCAGGCAGCTCTAAGATGGCATCAAGTACAGATGGAATTAATTGGACAAATAGAGGTGGAGATGGAAACGGAGGTGTTATTAGTGGAGCTGTAACTTCAATAGCATATGGCAATAATTTATGGGTTGCTTTTGGGTTTTCATCAGGTGGTACTCCAACCTATGCGACAAGCACAGATGGAATGACTTGGACACATAGGGGTGGGTCAATTTTGCAGCAAGTAGTATATTCTGTGACATATTCAAACAATTTGTGGATTGCCGGTGGTGGAAATAGCATTGCGACTTCAACTGATGGGATTACATGGACTAATCGCGGTGTCAATCCTATTACTTCTTCTATATTGGGTATTACTGCACCACTAATAAGTACGGTTTTAACCAACTTTTCTTTTCCTTTAAAAAATATTGGAGATGCAGCTTTCAGCTTGACTGCGCCAACAACCAATAGTGATGGTGCTTTCACTTACATAAGTTCAAACACAGACGTTGCCACAATTATAGGAAATGTTGTAACTATTGTTGGAATGGGTACTTCTACAATTACCGCATGTCAAGAAATTACAAATCGTTTTTTACCCGCAACAATTACTGCAATAATCACAGTAGAAAATGTAAAACCTGTATTAACCAATTTTGTTGTCCCTGCAAAAACATTTGGAAATGATGTGTTTAGTATTACTCCTCCAACGTCCAATAGTGATGGTGCTTTCACTTATACAAGTTCAAATACTGCGATTGCTACTGTTAGCGGAAACGTGGTAACAATTATTGGAGCCGGCACTTCAACCATTACTGCCAGTCAAGCCACAACTGCTGATTATGGTTCTGCTATAATTACCGCATCTTTTGTAGTAAGTCGTGCAACAACAGTGCTAACCAATTTTTCTGCAATAACAAAAACATTTGGAGATGCGTCTTTCTCCATTGTAACTCCAACAACTAACAGTGATGGAGCTTTCACGTATACAAGTTCAAATACCTCGGTTGCTACTGTTGCTGGAAGTAGGATAACTATTATTGGAGGTGGTACTGCAACCATTACAGCAAGTCAATCAATCACATCAAATTACACGTCTGGAACAACTACCGCGACCCTTACCGTAAATAAGGCAACAACAGTTCTATCCAATTTTTTTGAAATAACAAAAACATTTGGAGACGCGGCTTTTACAATTTCTCGTCCCACATCAAGCAATGATTCATCATCATTGCTTATATCTTACCAAATGGAAGGTAATCTTACAAATTTAGGTGGCGACCCTTCATTAAATGGAACACTAGTTGGAACTGCATCTTACAATTCATCTGTTTTTAAGAGAGGAACACAATCACTTCTATCAAACCTTAGTTCATACATTAGTATTCCTACCGTATCTTTAAATACCGCTTCTGGATTAACAATTGCGTTTTGGTTTTACAGAACAGGAGTTGGTACCGAAATCTTTGCGTTTTTTAATAATGGCACTAGTACACAGAGTAGTTTTCAAATAAACAGTTTTGGAAATGGTACAAATTATAATATGTATTTTGGATTTGCTAATTGGTCAACTAATTCATTTTATACATATCCATCTATTAATGTATGGAACCATTTTGCGGTTACATTAACATATTCCGCAAACAATACATCCACCCATAAAGTTTATGCGAATGGTGTTTTACGTTCCACCGTTTCAAATGTTCCGTATCCATCATTTCCGTCAAGCAACAATCGTGTGGGTCAAATTCAAGGTTATACGGATGATTTCCGCATTTATCAAAAAGTATTGACAGATGCCGATATTACAAATGTATATAACAATACAGCATTATCAACTGATGCATTATTAACTTATTCAAGTTCAAACACGGCAGTTGCGACAATTGCTGGAAGCACTGTTACCATTGTTGGAGTCGGTACTGCCGCTATTACTGCTAGTCAAGCCACCACAACAAATTATTTAGCTGAGACAATTAGTGCAAGTATGACTGTGAGCCAAGCAACGCCTACAATAACTAACTTTTCTGTTCCAGCAAAAGTACTTGAAAATGCTCCTTTTACAATTGTAAATCCTACATCCAATAGTAGCGGTGCTTTTACTTATACAAGCTCTGACACATCAGTTGCTACAATAGATGGAAGTATGGTGACTATTGTTGGACTAGGTACTTCAACCATTACTGCTAGTCAAGCAAGCACAACCAATTATTTAGCTGGGGCAATTACGGCTACTTTCATAGTACGTTTAACGCCTGTAATAACCAATTTTTCCGCAATAACAAAAACATTTGGTGATGCATCTTTTTCCATTGTAGCTCCAACAACTGACAGTGATGGAGCTTTCACGTATACAAGTTCAAACACGGCGGTAGCCACTGTTTCTGGAACCACTATAACCATTATTGGAGCCGGTACTTCAACCATTACTGCTAGTCAATCATTGACAGCTAATTACGTATCTGGAACGATTACAGCGACTCTTACCGTAAATAAGGCAACAACAGTTCTATCCAATTTTTCCGCAATAACAAAAACATTTGGAAACGCGGCTTTCAGCTTAGTAGCACCAACAACCAACAGCAATGGTGCCTTCACATATACAAGCTCGAATACAGCAGTTGCGACAATCGCAGGAAGCACCGTGACCATCGTTGGAGGCGGCACTGCCACTATTACTGCTAGTCAAGCTACCACGGCAAATTATTTAGCTGGAACAATTACGGCAACTATAACTGTGAGCCAAGCAACGCCTACAATAACTAACTTTTCTGTTCCCGCAAAAGTACTTGAAAATGCTCCTTTTACAATTGTAAATCCTACATCCAATAGTAGCGGTGCTTTTACTTATACAAGCTCTGACACGTCAGTGGCTACAATTGAAGGGAATGTTGTGACTATTGTTGGAAAAGGCACTTCTACTATTACTGCTAGTCAAGCAAGCACAACCAATTATTTATCTGGGGCAATTACGGCTACCTTCATAGTACGTTTAACGCCTGTAATAACCAATTTTTCCGCAATAACAAAAACATTTGGAGTCTTGGCTTTCTTCATCGTAGCTCCTACAACTGACAGTGATGGAACCTTCACTTATACAAGTTCAAATACAGCGGTAGCGACTGTTTCTGGAACCACGATAACAATTGTTTCCGCTGGTACTTCAACCATTACTGCTACTCAATCATTGACAGCCAATTACGTATCTGGAACAACTACAGCGACCCTTACCGTAAATAAGGCAACAACAGTTCTATCCAATTTTTCCGCAATAACAAAAACATTTGGAAACGCGGCGTTCAGCTTAGCAGCTCCAACATCCAATAGTACTGGCGCATTTACCTATACAAGCTCGAATACAGCAGTTGCGACAATTGCTGGAAGCACCGTGACCATTGTTGGAGGCGGTACTGCCACTATTACAGCTAGTCAAGCAACCACGACAAATTATTTAGCTGGAACAACTACTGCAACCCTTACCGTAAATAAGGCAACAACAGTTCTATCCAATTTTTCCGCAATAACAAAAACATTTGGAAACGCTGCTTTTAGTATAACTCAGCCAACAACCAATAGTGCTGGTGCCTTCACATATACAAGTTCGAACACAGCGGTTGCTACAATTGATGGAAGCACTATTACCATTGTTGGAGGCGGCACTGCCACTATTACTGCTAGTCAAGCAACTACAACAAATCATTTAGCTGGAACAATTACAGCAACTATGACTGTGAGCCAAGCAACACCTACAATAACCATATTTGATGTCCCAGCAAAAGCAATTGGAACCGCGCCTTTCAGCTTAGCAGCTCCTATATCCAATAGCAGCGGTGCTTTTACTTATACAAGTTCTAACACATCGGTGGCTACAATAGATGGAAGTATGGTCTCAATTGTTGGACTAGGTAATACAACCATTACAGCAGTTCAAGCAAGCACGACCAATTATTTATCTGGTTCAATTACCGGAATCCTTGCCATAATGGTTAATGTGCCATTATCTATCGCGGTTGGTTCCGGTGGAAACAGCATTGCGACAAGCATAGACCGTGGTCTTACGTGGACGGGGCGCACAGGTACTACTGTTTTTACTACTAGTGGTTCGTGCATAGCATTTGGCAAAGATGGTTCAGGCAATAACTTATTGGTTGCTGTTGGACAAGGCGGGAATACCATTGCTACTTCAACAAACGGAACTACATGGATAGGTCGTGGTGCTAGTGTTTTTACTACTCAAGGAATCGGCATAACATATGCAAACAATTTATGGGTTGCCGTTGGAGATGGTACTGGTAATAGCATCGCAACAAGTACGGATGGGACTGTCTGGACAGGTCGGGGTAAAACCGCTTTATCTGGTTGGGGACGCAGTGTCGCCTTTAATAATGGACTATGGGTTGCTGTTGGACAAGGTACAAACAGCATTGCGACGAGTCCCGATGGGGTTGTATGGACCGGTCGCACAGGTACTTCCATTTTTTCTAATCAGGGAATAGGTGTCGCCTTTAATAATGGAACCTGGGTTGCCGTTGGAGATGGTACTAGTAATAGTATCGCGACGAGTACGGATGGGACTGTCTGGACAGGTCGGGGTAAAACCGCTTTATCTGGTTGGGGACGCGGTGTCGCCTATGGAAATGGACTCTGGGTTGCCGTTGGACAAGGTACAAACAGCATTGCGACAAGTACGGATGGGGTTGTATGGACCGGTCGCACGGGTACTTCCATTTTTTCTAATCAGGGAATAGGTGTCGCCTTTAATAGTGGAGTCTGGATTGCCGTTGGACAAGGTACAAACACTGTTGCTACGAGTACGGATGGGGTTAACTGGATAGGTCGGGGTACTTCCATTTTTTCTACTTCCGGATTCGGTGTTGCGGTTGGTATTATTACACCTCCGAATGTTACAGGCGTTTCACCATCATCTGGGGCCATCGTGGGAGGAACTAGTGTTACAATTACAGGCACAAACTTTACAGGAGCAACATCTGTTACATTTGATGGCTTAGCTGCCACAACTATTAATGTGGTGAATAGCACTACAATAACTTGTATTACGCCTGCTCGCAGTGCTGGAGCTGTTGGCATTATTGTTACAACAGAAGACGGACCAAGTGGCGAGTTTTCATCTTTCACTTATATTGCGCCACCGAATATTACAGGCATTTCACCATTGAGTGGAAGCACCGCGGGAGGAACAAATGCCACAATTACAGGCACATCTTTTATAGGAGTAACATCTATTACATTCGATGGCTTAGCTGCCACAACTATTAATGTGGTGAATAGTACTACAATCACTTGTAGTACGCCGGCTCGCGGTGTTGGGGCTATTGGCATTATTGTTACAACACTATACGGAACAAGTGGCGCATTTTCACCGTTCACTTATATTACGCCTCCGAATATTACAAGCATTTCACAATTAACTGGAAGCACCGCAGGAGGAACGAATATTACAATTACAGGTACAAACTTTACAGGAGCAACATCAGTTACATTTGATGGCTTAGCTGCTACCTCTCTTAGCGTGGTGAATAGCACTACAATAACTTGTATTACGCCTGCTCGCAGTGCGGGGGCTGTTGGCATTATTGTTACAACTGGAGGCGGACCAAGTGGCGCGTTTTCATCGTACACTTATATTATACCTGCTAGCATTACAGACATTTCACCATCATCTGGAGGCACCGCAGGAGGAACGAGTGCCACTATTACAGGCACAAACTTTACAGGAGCAACTTCAGTTACATTTGGTGGATTAGCTGCTACCTCTCTTACAATAGTGAATAGTACCACAATAACTTGTATTACGCCTGCTCGTAGTGCTGGAGCGGTTGGCATTATTATCACAACTGGAGGCGGACCAAGTGGTGCATTTTCATCGTTCACTTATATACCACCTCCTCTGATTACTAGTATTTTACCATTAACCGGAAGCACCGCAGGAGGAACGAGTGTTACAATTACAGGCACATCTTTTACAGAAGCAACTTTGGTAACATTTGGTGGATTATCTGCTACCTCTCTTAACGTAGTGAATAACACTACAATAACTTGTATTACGCCTACTCGCAGTACTGGGGCTGTTGGCATTATTGTTACATCATTATACGGAAAAAGTGGCGCATTTTCATCTTTCACTTATATTGCGCCTCCGGTTATTAGTAGAATTTCACCATCATCTGGGGGCATCGCGGGAGGAACGAGTGCCACTATTACAGGCAAAAATTTTACAGGAGCAACTTTGGTTACATTTGGTGGAATAGCCGCCACATCTATTAGCATAGTGAATAGTACCACAATAACTTGTCTTACGCCAACTGTTGACAGTGCCGGAGCTGCTGGTATTATTGTTACAACAGGAGGCGGTCCAAGTGGTGCGTTTTCATCTTTCACTTATATACCGCCTCCTGTTATTAGTAGCATTTCACAATTAACTGGAAGCACTGCAGGAGGAACTATTGCTACAATTACAGGCACAAACTTTACCGGAGCAACATCTGTTACATTTGATGGCTTAGCCGCTACCTCTCTTAGCATAGTAAATAGTACCACAATAACTTGTATTACGCCTGCTCACAGTGAAGGAGCGGCTGATATTATTGTTACAACAGAAGGCGGACCAAGTGGCCCATTTTCATCTTTCACTTATATTACGCCTCCTAATATTACAAGCATTTCATCATCATCTGGAAGCACACTTGGAGGAACGAGTGCCACAATTACAGGCACAAACTTTACCGGAGCAACATCTGTTACATTTGGTGGATTATCTGCTACCTCTCTTAGCGTAGTGAATAGTACCACAATAACTTGTATTACACCTGCGCGCACTACTGCTGGGGATGTTGGCATTATTGTTACAACAGGAGGCGGACCAAGTGACACATTTTCATCTTTTACTTATATTACACCTCCGAATATTACGGGCATTTCACCATCAACCGGAAGCACCGAGGGACTAACGAGTGCCACAATTACAGGCACAAACTTTACAGGAGCTACTTCAGTCACATTCGATGGAATATCAGCAACCTCTCTTACAATAGTGAATAGCACCACAATAACTTGTAGTACGCCTGCTCACAATGCTGGAGATGTTGATATTATTGTTACAACAGAAGGCGGACCAAGTGGCGCGTTTTCATCGTACATTTATATTACGCCTGCTGTTATTACTAGTATTTCACCATCATATGGAAGTACACATGGAGGAACGAGTGCCACAATTACAGGCACAAACTTTACAGGAGCAACATCTGTTACATTTGATGGAACAGCCGCAACCTCTCTTAGCATAGTAAATAGCACCACAGTAACTTGTATTACACCGGCACATGCTACTGCTGGAGCCGTTGACATTATTGTTACAACGGGAGGCGGACCAAGTGGCGCGTTTTCACCGTACACTTATATTACACCTGCTAGCATTACAGACATTTCACCATCATCTGGAATAAATACCGGAGGAACTAGCGCCACAATTACAGGCACAAACTTTACCGGAGCAACTTCAGTTACATTTGGTGGGGTAGTCGCAACCTCTCTTAACGTAGTGAATAGTACCACAATCACTTGTATTACGCCGGCTGTTGACAATGATGGAGCTGTTGGCATTATTGTTACAACAGAAGGCGGACCAAGTAGCGCGTTTTCATCTTTCACTTATATTACAAATCCGAATATTACAGGCATTTTACCATCATCTGGAAGCATCGCGGGAGGAACTAGTGCCACAATTACAGGCATAAACTTTACCGGAGCAACATCAGTTACATTCGATGGCTTAGCTGCCACAACTATTAATGTAGTGAATAGTACTACAATCACTTGTATTACGCCTGCTCACAATGCTGGGGCTGTTGACATTATTGTTACCGCCGAAGGCGGACCAAGTGATGAGTTTTCATCTTTCACTTATATTACGCCTCCGAATATTACAGGCATTTTATCATCATCTGGAAGTACACTTGGAGGAACGAATGCCACAATTACAGGTACAAACTTTACCGGAGCTACTTCAGTTACATTTGATGGCTTAGCTGCTACCTCTCTTAGCGTAGTGGATAATACTACAATCACTTGTATTACGCCTGCTCACAATGCTGGAGATGTTGACATTATTGTTACAACAGCAGGCGGACCAAGTGACACATTTTCACCGTACACTTATATTACACCACCGAATATTACAGGCATTTCGCCATCATCTGGAAGCACCGCGGGAGGAACGACTGTTACAATTACAGGGACATCTTTTACAGAAGCAACATCTGTTACATTCGATGGAATATCAGCAACCTCTCTTAGCGTAGTGAATAGCACAACAATCACTTGTATTACGCCTGCTCACAATGCTGGAGATGTTGATATTATTGTTACAACAATATACGGAACAAGTGACGCATTTTCACAGTTCACTTATATTACACCTCCGAATATTACAAGCATTTCACAATTAACTGGAAGCACCGCTGGAGGAACGAGTGCCACTATTACAGGCACAAACTTTACCGGAGCAACATCTGTTACATTTGATGGCTTAGCTGCCACAACTATTAATGTGGTGGATAACACCACAATAACTTGTATTACGCCTGCTCACATTGCTGGAGCTGTTGGCATTATTGTTACAACAGATGGCGGGCCAAGTGGCGAGTTTTCATCTTTCACTTATATTACGCCTCCGAATATTACAAGCATTTCAAAATTAACTGGAAGCACCGCAGGAGAAACTAATCTTACAATTACAGGCACAAACTTTACCGGAGCAACATCGGTTACATTTGGTGGAATAGCTGCTACCTCTCTTAGCGTAGTGAATAGCACTACAATCACTTGTATTACGCCTGCGCGCACTACTGCTGGGGCCGTTGACATTATTGTTACAACTGGAGGCGGACCAAGTAGTGCGTTTTCATCTTTTACTTATATTACGCCTCCAAATATTACAGGCATTTTGCCATCATCTGGAAGCACCGCGGGAGGAACGAGTGTCACTATTACAGGTACAAACTTTACCGGAGCAACATCTGTTACATTCGATGGCTTAGCTGCCACAACTATTAATGTGGTGAATAACACCACAATAACTTGTATTACGCCTGCTCGCAGTGCTGGAGCGGTTGGCATTATTGTTACAACAGGAGGCGGGCCAAGTAGCGAGTTTTCATCTTTCACTTATAATACGCCTCCGAATATTACAGGTATTTCATCATTAACCGGAAGCACCACCGGAGGAACTAGTATCACAATTACAGGCACATCTTTTACAGGAGCAACTTCAGTTACATTTGGCGGGGTAGCCGCCACCTCTCTTATACTAGTGGATAGTACCACAATAACTTGTATTACACCGGCACGCGCTACTGCGGGGGCCGTTGGTGTTATTGTTATCACTGGAGGCGGACCAAGTGGCGCATTTTCATCGTTTACTTATATTTTGCCTCCTAACATTAAAAGCATGACACCATCCTCCGTATCTAGAGTCGGGGGAACTATTGTTACCATTACGGGCACAAACTTCATAGGAGCAACTTCAGTTACATTGGGTGGATTAAATGCCACATCTTTTAATGTAGTGAATGGTACATCAATAACTTGTATTACACCTGCGCGCACTACTGGAGGGATGGTTAGTGTTATTGTTACAACTGGAGGCGGACCCAGCAACGCGTTTTCCACTTTTATTTATGCTCCTTTTGTTTCTGCTATTTTACCAGCATTTGGAACTAGAACCGGAGGAACTGGTGTTAAAATTACAGGTATTGGGTTTACAGGAGCCACCTCAGTTACATTTGGTGGAATAGCTGCTACTAACGTTTCTGTATTTAATCCTACCACAATAACTTGTAAAACACCTGCTGGTATTGCTGCGGGGGAGGTTGGTGTTATTGTATCAACTGGAAACGGACCAAGTAATACATTTTCATCTTTTACTTATCTTACGCCTCCAAATATAACTAGTATTTCACCATCATATGGAGGTACAATTGGAGGAAGTATTGTTATAATTACAGGAAAATGTTTTACAGGAGTTAGTTCTGTTTTGTTTGGTGGAATAAAAGTCAAATCTCTTAGGGTAATTGATGATACAACCATAACTTGTGTAACAGCTGCTCGAACTACTCCTGGACCGGTTGACATTACAGTTCAAAATAGCATAGGAATAAGTAACGTGTTTTCATCTTACACTTATATTATAACTCCTAAGCTTACAAGCATTTCACCAAACTTTGGAAGCACCACTGGCGGAAATACTGTTACAATTATAGGCACGGACTTTACAGGAGCTACCGAAGTTACAGTTGGTGATTTAAGTTGTTCTTCGTTTACGGTAGTGGATAGTACTACATTAACTTGTATTACCCCCGCACGAATTGCTCCTGGACCCGTTGGCATTATTGTTACAACTGGAGGCGGTCAGACTAAGAAATCTTCGCCTTTCACTTATATTTTACCTCCTGTCATTACAAGCATTTCACCGCCCTTTGGCGGCACCACCGGAGGA
>Ga0255082_1000137_pt1 | contig 14714 bp, 12 predicted proteins | sample Colum_Colum_RepB_FD_188459 | JGI IMG/M metagenome (GOLD analysis project Ga0255082, IMG submission 188459) | Freshwater microbial communities from Columbia River, Oregon, United States - Colum_Colum_RepB_8h | ecosystem: Environmental > Aquatic > Freshwater > River | place: USA: Oregon... | reverse complement strand
GGGATCAAAAGGGAACCTTGGTAACCAAATAAGTTTAAAAATAAAGGAGGGATCAAAAGGGAACCTTGGTTCCCTTTCTTATTATATCACATTATATTATTATTAATATCATGTCATCAACAAATCAAGAAATCGGCAACAAATTAAATCCTGTGATAGAATGTTTAAAATCAAATGCAATTACGCTTGCAGTTGCAATTTATCTCATTGTAATTGCCTACTACATGACAAAAGACCCAGAAAAACTATTCACCAAGATATATTTGTATGCAACAATTGCAGTTGTTCCAATATTTATCGGAATCATATTTGCATTAAAGAACTCCGGTTCCGAAACATCATCCAGTTTATCCGTAACCGATTACATTAAGTATGGCATCGGATTTATCATCTTTTTTCTAATTGTCTATTTTTTGAACAATATCAATATCTCTTCAAAAATGGTTTTTTTAGCAACTGGCCTAATCCAAATGATTGTGGTTCTCATGATAATTGTAGCTCTTGCAATTGTCTACAAGCTAGGATCCAACTACATGTATAAAATGCAGGGATGGTCCGGATTTATTGTGAATCTGATTTTTTACATTCCATGCATGCTTTTGGATTTAATGGAATATTTAAAAGCCGATTTGCAACAGGCACCCAAAGCAGTTTATGTACTTTTAATATTTGAACTTATTCTGGTTCTTCTCTACATGTATGCCCCAAAAATAACTAAATATTTTGCAAAGTCATTTTCCAACAAAGATGGAAAAGTGGTTTTTCTGGAGCCTTTGCGAATCAGCAATGAATCACGAATAACCAGTTATGTGGATTTACAGAAGGGTAAAATCGGCAATGATTCAATTGTCAATAACAAATTCGCCATCTCTGCATGGGTCTATATTCTTCCAAGTCACTCAACCCATAATGGTGATGTCTCTGTGTTTGAATTCACTGATTACCACCCACGACTAATCTATAACGGTGCAAAAGGAAAATTTAAGGCATTTTTAAACCAAGCCAACTATGTGGAATTAGATATGCCTTTGCAGAAATGGAACCATGTGGTGTTCAATTACGCCAAATTGAACGCGGACATATTTGTCAATGGTGAATTAAAAGGGTCTGTAGAGAGAGACCCAGTAAATGAAAGTTTAAGCCTTGGTGATACAATTGTTGTTGGTCAGAACAACGGTTTATCAGGCGGAATATGTAATATGGTTTATTTTGCCCGACCTTTGTTTAAATACGAAGTTGAAACTATTTATGCAATGAATAAAATGGCAGACCCGCCAACCATATAAAGTAGGGCGTTTTTAACCATTATATTTTTTCAAAAACCAAAATATAATGCAGGATTTTTTTCGTTAATTAGAACCCCCATTTATCCAAAAGAATGTGGAATACGAAAAAGAATGTAGCGATGGGCGAATGTTCAACAACTGTCTTCTTTATTGCGAGGGTGCTCATAAACCCAAATGGCGCGGTTGGCTACATGTACTTGCAATTTTCATGTTTCCATACATTTTTTGGAAATTTTATCAGCTAACAAATGAATCTGAAATTTTTTATTTAGCAATGTTCTGTGTTATAGCCGGATTTGCAACCGTTTTAATATCCGGACTTTACCACACGGTTTGTTGGACAGTGTCCCAGGAAATATTAATAAACAGATTGGATCACGTATCTCTCATCATATTCACAATGAGCATTTTTTATCCGACTTTGCTCCTACTATTGCCAGAACACATTGGTTACCCCTTTTGTGCAATTATAACCGGTTTAGCTCTGTGGAATGTCTATAGTTCATTTACGGGTCCGCCATCCCTGTTTCGGATGATGGCGATGCCTTTCTCTCAAGTTCCAATACTGTATCATTACTTTTTGCACATGACTGAAATAGAATGGGGTGCATTCTGGACATCAGCTATTTCTCAAATGGTGGGCGTAGTTGGATTCGTGAAAGAATACACCCCGTTTGATCCAGATGTGTTTGGATTCCATGAGAACTACCACGTTTCAACTGTTGTGTCATTTATTGCAGCATACGTAATGAACTATAGCATTATGGAGAGAAAGATTGTAAAGGAAACCCCTTATAAAGAGAAACTGTCGGTTTCTTTTTAATATTTTCCCTATGTATATTAAATAATGTATTGTGGACAATCAATTGAATCTGCCTATCCCGTAATTAAGGAAACTATTCCCCAATCAAGTTTAGGATATTATGCCAACAATAAATACCCCGGTTTCCCCCCGCTTATGAATGACGGACGCTCCATTATTGCAAGTAACCGATCCGAAACTTTGTTGCACAATTCGATTGTGAAGCAAAGTGGCGAGGTCAATAATGCCAAGTACCGCCAGTATATGATTACCAATGCCAAAACCATCATGGAAAACGATTTCCGAAATGCCAGCAATGATGTAGGATACTATGAGCGTTTTATTGACCAAATTTCCAAAAATGCGACTGGTACTCCATACATGTATAGTTCGCCTATCGATGATACGAAACCGCTTGGCTATTCCGAGTCCGATTTGAAGAGCATTTATTTGTCCAGAGAACAGTTGGAGGCGCGTCGTGTTGCGCCCCATTATACGATGTAATTTAAATGTAAAATTGATTTAAAATGTAATTTATTAGATATATTACATTTACAAAATGGATTATTCAAGCAAACCCCAAAAAGAATTAATTGCAATCTGCAAAGAGCGCGGAATTAAAGGATACAGTAATAAAAAAAAAGAAGAAATTGTGAAAATGTTAAGCGAAGCCATTGAAGCAGTTACAATGAGCGAAGAACCTTTAAGTGAAGCAGTCGAAAATGTTTTCACAGAAGCATCAACAATTAAAATGATCGATTTGTTTGCAGGAACTGGTGCATTTACACACGCATTTACCAAAACACAAGCAGTCGAATGCGTATTTGCAAACGATATGGTTGAAATGTCAAAAAAAGCATATGACGCCAATTTTAGTCATAAGCTTTTCTTGAAAGACATTCACGACGTGGATGTAAAAACTATTCCAAATCACAGCATATTAACAGGCGGATTTCCTTGCCAACCGTTCAGTATTGCTGGAAAACAAGAAGGGTTCCAGGATGTTCGCGCCAACGTTTTTTGGAAAATCCTAGAGATTATTGATCACCATAATCCACCTTTCGTTATTTTGGAGAATGTGAAAAACCTGGTTTCCCACGACGACGGAAAAACATTCGAAATTATTAAGAAAAATCTTACCGACCGAAATTACCACATACGATACAAAGTATTGGACACGAGCGAAATCACTGGAATCCCGCAACACCGCGAACGAATTTATATTGTCTGCATAAAATCCAAAGAAATCTATGACAAGTTCAGCCTGGATTTTGAAAATAAAGTGAAACTACCAATATCTCAAATGCTGGAAGAAACCGTTGATAAAAAATACTACTATACTGACAAATCATCCACATGGGACTTAGTTAGCAAAGACGTGGTTAAAAAAAACACAATATACCAATACCGTCGCGTATATGTACGCGAAAATAAAAACGGGAATTGTCCAACACTTACCGCAAATATGGGAACTGGTGGGCACAATGTTCCATTGATCTTGGATGACACCGGTATTCGCAAACTGACACCGCGCGAATGTTTCAATTTCCAGGGGTTTCCTAAAACATATAAATTACCTGCAATATCCGATGCAAATTTATATAAACTTGCAGGAAACGCCGTATCGGTTCCTGTAGTGGAACTTATAGCGAATCGGTTGTTGTCGCTGATTCAATAAACGTATTTTCATTAGTGATTTTATTTTCAGCAAATATATTCTCAAATGTGCCTTCATACACTTTGACGCATTTTTCTTCAATTTGGGAATAGATTTTGTCCCAACTAATATGAGGACGTCGCCCTTCATCACACTGGTCTGAGTTGGTTTGTGTTTTATTCATTTTTATTTGTTTCCATTCGGTCGAATTGCTGGATACATTTACCTTCCACAAAATAAACACGTCGTTTAACCATCCGCGCATATCCAGGAAATAAATGACGCCGAATTTTTTTTTAGGTCCAAATGATGACGGTCCATCTGACGTGAATGCTTTTATCTCAATTGGATATTCATGGTCGTAATTGTCCGAATAGAGGTCGCCGTTCAAACAAACCGCCTTTGCCCATTTCACAGTTGCATCTTTTTCTTTGTTTTTAATAAGGAACTTCACTATGTTTTCGGTAATATCTTCTGGTGGATTCTGATTTCGAATTGGCAATCCAGTTTCTTTTATGATTTTCAAAGTCGTTTCTACTGAGTTTTTATAGTCAGCGTATCGTTTTTGTAAAATATCACTAGTATATCTATCTTCTTTTGTCGAATTCTTCATATTCCGAATAATATTATATGTAATAATTGCAAAACATTTATTCAATTTTTTGTCTAATATCTTGACCATGCCTCATTGTTGTATCCGTTTAATACAAGCATCTTGTCACGATTCGCTTTCCAGAATTCCACCTTGGCATCCAATGCCTGGTCTTCCTTGGTTTTCGGATACACTTGGTCTTTCTTTGCACTCATTAATGCCTTCTCTGCATCTGTCATTGGCGGTTTAACACCATAACAATTGACGCCAAATCGCACATTGGGATTAGAGAAGTAGCCTCCATTGACCCCCGGTCGTCCTAAATCATGTTCGTGACCCTTAACTTTTTGGAGCTTTGCCCATGTTGCTTTTTGCGTGGGGAAATAGGCATGTTGGTCTTCACTCCAGCCGTATGTACCCCATTCTGCGCCATTATTATACGCATCCTCAACTTCGTCATATGTGGCTAATCTAGATCCCATTGCTTTGCAAACGGCTTTGGCGTCTTCATAACTATAAAGATTGTTTGAAATGTTATAAACTTCATCTTTTACAGTGCTAACTGTAGTGATTTTTTTGGAATCATTTACTATTTTTTCGGATTTCAAATCGGGAACCACAGTATCGCCAAAAATTACGCCAATCACGTCGATCTTCAAGACGTATTTGAAAAACTGGATAAACAAGAGAATGAACAAAAAGATAAATGCTTTGGATTCAAGGAAAGAAACTGTTACTGGCTTATCTGTTGGGTTCATTGGAATTCCGAAAAAGTAGATTCCAACATAGAAAAATATAATGAAAAGTCCGACCTCCAAAATAGAATAAGCATTGTTCAAGTAGTGTTTGGTAGATTCAAGTAAATCTGACCAGAATGTATCTTGTTCTGACGGTGCCAACGAATAATAATAAACAGTGCCAATAATGATAATAATTATCAACACAATGATATCGGTAAATCCGGCTTTTGTTGAATGGTGTCCTGGGTCAGACCCGTCATAAAAAATACCTAAAATTGCATAGATAATAAAATATATTGCTAAAAAACTGGCTGTTAGCATTAATGTGTTTTTATCCAGATAATTATCTTTATCAAAGATAGAAGACTCCTCATCCACTTTATTTCCCGAATTATCGGTTTTATTTCCGGAACTGTCTGTTTTATTTCCTGAACTGTCCGTTTTATTTCCTGAATTATCAGTTTTTGATGACATTCTATAATATATTATAGAATATCATTATAATAATAAGGCTTCCGCCCTTATGATCCCATACTAATCATAAATTTAAGGGAAGGGGTCTCAAGATTTCACTTATAAAGGAGGGGTCATAGGGGAACGTAGTTCCCCTAATTTGTAAAAAAGACAATACGCCATTGGCGTAATAATATTTTCAGATCCAATTTTGCTCAAACTTTCGTCATTGAAATGCACCCAGTCTTTGTCTGTTTTTACATAAGATGTATAATGTCCGCCCATCGGCCCTCCCATGTGATTGGATACTCCATATAAGTCATATACGTACTTTGCCGAATCATAACCCTCTACATATTTGGATAAATCAAGTCCTGTTAAAGGACATACCACCAGGTTGTTTATGCGACTGATGTTACGGTAATTCACAGAGAAACGTTTTAAGGTAATGACCAGAATTTTTGGAAAATTCCAGAAATAATTGCGCCGTACAACGTCTTCTTTTTTTCCCGTCTTTTCATTAAACCACTGGTTCTCTCCATTCATTAATTCTTCTTTTACAAATAAATCAAAACAGTCATTCAATGTTATAGTAGATTTCTCTACTGGTATCGGCAAATCAATGATGAAATAATGTTCCGGCTTTTGGGAATGAATTTCTTTTTGCATACCTCGAATCTCGGTCATGCAAATTCCGTAAAACAAATCGTATATTTCCGAATACTCTTTACTATAAATCCCATTCAACAAATCGCAACATTTGAGCGCCATCGAATCTACATTCGTTTTTACCTTGCCCTTAATGCTTACCTTCACCGGTCGCGCAATGGATGTATGAAAACAATTAACAACAAATCGTAGAAACTCAGTGACATCGTTTTGCGCAAATCCGGTGAATATCTCTACATCTTTCTTTAATGCAACCTGTTGAACAGATGTTACAAACTTAAGTGGTCTTACTACCCCATTTCCTGACCACATTAATTCAGCTAAATTTTTCCATTCATTCATAATAATGGTTTCATCCAGTTTCTTATTTATTTCAAGTCGGTTTAAAACCGCTTTATTATTAAAAATTTTATGCAGATCCAATGTATGTGTCAAAATCTGGACGCACGAATTCAAAAAACAGGTATTTCCCAAATTTGTTAAACCTGTGTATCCATTTTCCGAATAATTTTTTTCACTAATATTCATTTTTTTAATTATATAAAAAGGATATAATAATAGCTTTATATTGATAACCATTATATGGAAAACAACGAACCAACTGACATAAACCAGACAATTTTACACATTGTATCGCAGTACAACGACAACCAAGAAGATTACCACCGTAACATGCGTTCATTTTTAAACATTATGCAAAATATGAATTTAACTCAGCAACCAAGAAATGATAATTTATACACGTTTGAGTTTGGTTTGACTGACGCAGCAGGGGCTTTGTTGTCACTATTTGACCCATCCCGAAATTATCTTTCTTCTACTTCTTCTGGGTTATCTGTTTCTGGGTTATCTGTTTCTGGGTTATCTCCAATTGATATATCCGGCGGAACAACTGTTTCTGGGTTATCTGTTTCTGGGTTATCTGTTTCTGGGTTATCTGTTTCTGGGTTATCTGTTTCTGGGTTATCTCCAATTGATATATCCGGCGGAACAACTGTTTCCAACTATACATTTGAAGATACTGGACTTATTTGTCCAATTACTTTGGAATATGTACAGGTAGGCGAACCCGTCATGAGAATCAATCGTTGTGGGCATCGATTCAAAGAAGCTGCGCTAAGACGATGGTTTTCAAATCATCAAAGATGTCCGGTTTGTAGGGGAAACATTTAAGGCTATAATTTATAAAAAAACTTGTGAAATCAACTTTTTATAAATTTTATAAAATGACTGCATGAGAAAAAAATTTCCAACTTCTCCGAATTTTTTACGGGCTGTTTTGTGATCCTTGTTTTTTGACCCTTTTTTTATTTTAAAAAAAAAATAAAAAAATTAGGAATTTGTTATTTCAATAAAGCTAACCGTAGGATAGCTTTTTTTGCTTCGCTTATACCTTCCTATATACCTCACCTTAAAGGAGGGGTCATAGGGCGTAAGAGAAGCGGAGCTTCTCTGAATACGTAGTTCCCCCCCTACTTTTTCCCGAAAAAACTCGTAATCGGTTTTAATCCATTCTTGTCATTATTGATTTGCAACAAATGTTTGTCAAACAACAGTTCTTTCACTTTGTCTGAACAATACTTCTCCTTCTTCTTAATGAATACTTCAAAGTCTGGATACTCTTTCTGTAAATTCGCAATATCAGATTTGTACTTTTTAATTGCGCTCATTTTATTCTGATTTTTCCACATTTCCTCCAAGGCTAGACCCAAGAATTGGCAAAGCGGTTTCATCAATTGATTACTCACATAAAATCCGAAATCCATTTTCAACTTATTCTCCAAAATATATTCCGGTGTTTCTATCTTCTCTCCTTGAAGCGCTTTTTTATTCTGATTCACTACATGCAGGAACTTAATTCGGTCGCCCGGTTTCGGCATATTTCCTGGATCTCTTTGTCCTATCCTGTCTGCCAACACTCGGTGTGCAATTTGTTGCGGGTTCTTGTAATAACTGCGCAACGATTTGGTGATTGCCAACTTGTCTGTCGGGACATTTCCTTTAATCAAATCCGTGAGCGAGCTATCCAAATATTGGATTGCGGATTGCACTGATTGTCCGCTCATAATAAGATTGATGATTTGACCGTACGTGTCTTTCAAGTAGTCGCATGAGTCTCTGCGTTTCAATGACAATCCCATATACTTGAGTTTTCCCTTATTCGGGTCCTCTTCATACAAGATTCCCACATAACGCTTTTTCGACAACAATGCAAACGGCATCAGCGTCTTCTCGTATGCCAGATTCATCGGCGGTTTCAAAAACATACTGGAATAGTGTGCGGCTTCCTGTGCCAATTCAATTGTGATTTCGAGTGCGTCTTTACCCACGATTTTCTGACCGGTGTCTTTGTCTGTCAAGTTGAATATAAAGAATACAGAATCCGTGTTATGTACAATCATATTTCCGACTCCTGCTGCAAAATGGTGATTTTCCGTAGTCAAGTCATAGACGTATCCAGAATAATTTGCGATTGTTTCAATATCTCTCACTATTTCCATTTCCTCAAATGGGGTTTTCTGATAACTTATCAAGTGAGATATTTGGTTTGTTCCATACGTTTTTTGTTTCACATAATATCCGCGACTTTTCAAGAATAAATAGACATATGCAGCATCCACACAATTTTTTACAATCACAGTATTTACATGGCTAATATATTCATCCAAATATTGTTGTGCCGACATATAGTTGCGTGTCTTCATGAATTCACACGTCGATAAATCCAGGTCATGGTGCAAAAGTTCTGTCCAAAGGTTGATGTCTCTGGGCGAGATTTCTTTTCCATTTTTTAATAACAACGAATGATCATCAGTAACATCTACCCACCCACCTGGTGTTTGGACGCGAATCATTTTTTTATGTGGAGCCAATACATGACGAATTACTCGTCTTAACTTGGTCCATCCTTTTTCGGTCCAGGTCTCAACATTTTCACCCATTTCACATACTTCTTTGGTTTGTTTTCCAGGTTCCCTGCACATTCTCCACGCTGGACGTCCATCATCATTCAGTTCGCCGTATCGAGTTGCCAAATCTTTGACGTGCATAATGTCCAAATATTGTCCGTCTATTCTTACATAAACTGGCGTAATTCCAGCAACCGAGTCCCCGTACACATACTCCGCATTCGTCATCACCATTCCATGGTTCTTCGTTTCGCACACGCGATCGGCGTAAATTTCCTCAATGATTCTGCGGGCATAAGTAATAGACATTCTGCCGGTTGCCGTTGTGGAAGCCGCCACATCCTTCTCATAAAAGGTGGATGTGCGCGCACCACACTGACCATACAATGAATTTGCAGTGACTTTATAAGCTAATTGACGCTTATCCAGAATATTCGCCATAAATGGATCGCCCGCCTTCTTCGCCTTCTTCTTCGTGTCTTCACGCGCTTTCAGCAACTCCATCAAGATGGATGGCATCACCGACTTTTCATTGTTTGGTAGTTGAGCCCAGCAAACCACGCGTTTTCCCACCTTGGTCTTAACCGCCTTCGCAGCCGGACGTTCCGGATTTCTGCGCCACTCAAATGTGTCGAATTCCACCTCTACATATTCGTAGTTGGATAATCCATAGTAAATGTATTTGCCACTGCGGTCTTTTTCGCCTTCCTCTTTGACCAGTTTCCCGGTCAAATCGTATTCCTTGGCCCAGACTTTACTGCTGTGGCAGTAATTCTGACTAATCATGGAAGACGGATACAGCGACGAGTAATCCACACATGCAACTGGTTCATCAATGTAAATCTTGGTTTTGGGTGGCAACACGATAGCGCCTTCGTATCCGCCGTCCATCTTACCTTTTTCCAAATCGGGCATCAAATATCCCTTTTCCATGCATTTCTTTGCAACGAAACTGGTTAATTTAATACCCTGGCCTCGGAAAACGAGGAAATTGATAGGCACCGAACACAAATTTGCCATCTCCATGTATTCGGTCAAAACATCAATCTTACGCATCAAATGATGCACCAGATTGCAATCTTGAATACAGTATTTGGCAACGACAGCTCTCTCTACATCCTGGGGCGACACATCATCTTTCGCCATTCCCCAGCGGAGTTTCTTGGTTTTATCAATGATTTCTGCGTGATGATCCGCTATCAACAAAACTTTGTACCCGTCCTTCTCCTCAATTGCCAACACGGTGAATTTCTTGCCGTCCATATAATAATCCGACGTGAATGAACTCACTTCAATATGGATGAAATCGCCGGCGTGCAATCCAATCAAATTCTTGGTATATAGTTCTGTGCATTTGCCTAAGACCACGTGATCCACATTTGCAATTTTCTTGATATCGTCGCTAATATTCTGCGATGCAACGTCATCCAATTTGTACGAAGACAAGTTGAAATTACGGCGGAAATAACTGTACATATCGACCTGGAGACGGCCACTCATGACAACATAGCGCAAATCGTATTCGCCACTGGCAATCGCAATTTTGGTATTTTCAATACTAATGTTGGTAGGGTCGTTGCGCTCTCTTTTTCCACAGAATTCGTTGCGTCTTCGGGATAATTGCAGGAATTCATTGACACAATGGGTTTCTTCTGCCCGGCGGAACAAGAACTCGTAATCAAAACCAAATATGTTGTATCCGATAATGATGTCGGGGTTTTCCTGCTGGACAAGTTCCGCCCATTTCAAAAGAACCGTCTTCTCTGCATCCAACTTATTTTCATCAACGATAGGAACAGCCTCAATGGTCGCGCCTTCCACTGGCGCACATCCGCCCAATACAATGCAATGGTTTAAGTACGGCTCGGCGCTTCCATAGTTCAAGAAGGTAGAACCAATCATTGTTACTGGATCACCCTCCAATGGAGGAAACATTTCCGTCAATACTTGGTCAATGTATTCCACCTTTTGATCCCTGGTATAGTCATTACTGAGCACGATATCGATGATGGTGTTATTCTTGGCGGCCTTTAGTCCTGACTTGGTTTTAACGACATGGTTGTCGTCATCGTCATTGTCAGAATCAATTGCAACATCTTCTGCGTCGTTGTCATCGTCGTCAGAACCTTCGTTATCAGCTCCTGCTCCGCTTTCGGCACCTCGTAATTTACTGAACATAGATTCGACAGTTAAAACCTTCAATGCATCCGCATTTTTTGCTTCCAGGTTATTGAATGGTGTTAGCAGAACTTCGGCAATCAATGCCTCCACATATGCTTTTTTTATTGAACCCTGTTTCGGATAAACCAGGTCAATTCCATGAACCGCATCGTATCCAAACGCGGTTAATACCATTTGTTTAAACATTTGTTGAGAATTAGTGGCAAGTTTGTCGTAGTTGTCCATCATGTTGATAGCCAAACGTTTATACGTCTTCTTCGGCAAAGGGAAATCGCCGTGACTACTGCCAGCCTCAATATCAAAACTCATTATCTTGTAAGGCACAATGGTTTCCTTTTCGGGTAAGGGTTTAATTAAAGTTTGGGATGCAACATATTCGTATGTGCAGGTTGTTGTTTTAACTGCGGATTGTGGAGCTCTTGTCGAAACCATCACCCAGCCATTTGGATAAATCTTGGTCAAATGGAAGAACCGCAAAAGGGGAGGCAAGTTTGCCTCGTACAGCTGTGTATGTGGTGTGAAAGGTCTTACGCGACGCCCACCGTCAGGCAACTGCTGGTACCACAAATTCTTGACCTTGTTCATAACGACTGTGTTCTTGAATACAAGCTTGACAAACTTGGATTTCTTACCGGCACTGAATCCATACAATTTCTGACTATCCACCAATTCAAAATTCGTTATGGAGTCCTTGTAAAACTCGCCAATTGAAGCCTTGATTTCGCGAACCATTGTATTGACTTTGCCTAAGTCCCAGTTATCGGCGACTTTAATGTAGAAGAAAGGCTCGAAATCATCCACAATGATAGAACACGTTTCTCCCTTCTCGTTAATTCCGTACATTTGGACGAGGAATTGCTTCTCGTCGCCCTTCTTTTTTTTTTCCTTTTCTTTTTCATCATCACTGGATGACGGTGATTGTTCAATGACGTCATTTAAGACGTCAAAGTAGAAGAGACGGAATGATTTTGCTACTGCTATTTTCTTTTTTAACATTTTATTAATTGGTTGGTTATTTTATTTAATGCTTTCTATTTATTTTGTTTGTTTAACATCAATTTTAAGGGAACCTACGGATTCAGAGAAGCGAAGCTTCTCTTACGCCCTTATGATCCCTTCCTTTAAGGGAACTCGTCGTTCCCTTATAATCCCATACTAAAAGAAGGACTTTTATTTTTTACGAATAAATGTTCTTTGATAAATTATAATGTCCGACCCGATAACAATTGAAATAACTGAAGTACCTGTAATTGATTCATCTGTAGTGGATTCATCTGTAGTGGATTCATCTGTAGTGGATTCATCTGTAGTGGATTCATCTGTAGTGGATTCATCTGTAGTGGATTCATCTCTGCAGAATCCGCCTATAACTATTGAGATAATTGAATCGCCACCAAATCCAATCATTGAATTGATGAAACAGCATTCCAAGATTGCATTATTGATTGGTCTGAACTATGTTGATTATTCAGAAATCACATTGAAAAATAGGATTCAAAGTATGAACAATGCAAAACAGATTTTAATAAATGCTTACGGATTCACCGAAGATAATATTCTGGTTTTAATTGAACCTTCAAGAGAGAACGTTTTAACAATGCTCAATACCATTATTGGTTCATCAAATTTAATTAGCGAGCTTATCATTTATTATTCAGGATATGGAAACGGAATAATGAAAACGGACGTAGGATTTTGTGTAGAGTCGGGAATCATCGACAATCTTGCCAAACAGATTATGCCAGCTGACTTTGCAGAGATTGGCCAAGACGAATTTACGTCTATACTGAACAATAGTTGTTGCAAAACGGCGTGTATTATGGATATGTGTCCTTATGCAAATGAAGAAATGTTGCTAAAATGGGGCGCGGATATTAATAATCATGTGAAAGTGATAACATTATGTGAAAGTGATTCACATAATACAAATAAAAATCAACTTATTCAGTCAATGTTAAGGGAACACGGTTCGCTTATGAACCCTCTTTCTTTTTAACGTCTTCGTTGTCTTCTCTGACTCTTTCTGTTCTTTTTGTTATTTCTCTTGCTGGTTCTTCTTTTTCTTTTCCTACCACCTTCCATTTCTTCTTCTCCTTCTTCTCCTTCTTCTTCTCCTTCTTCAATGAAAGCATTATTAAGTTCGTCACTAGAACCCTTTTTGGAATTTGATTTATCGCTATCGCTGTTATCGCTGTTATTACGAGTATTCATTTTATTTTCAGAAAGTTCTTCATTACCTTTAAGTTCTTCAATGTCCATAGGACCGTTATCATTAACAACAACTGGTTCGGATTCCTTCATCTCCACAATCTTGTCTTTAAGAGAATCAACCATTTCAATCAATTCATCTGATTCATTTTCATTCAACTTACCTCCACGCATTTGTCTTTGATTACGTCTTTGTCTCTTACTTTGTCTTTGTCTGCGATTTCTACTCTGTCTTTGTCTTCTACTAGGCATTATATATATTCCACATACAAAAAAATTACTTGTTCAAAATAAATTCATTAATCCCTTTTAAAATATTGGACCCAATTTTGCGACCATTCACCTTAATTTGCGATAAATACTCTGGCTCCGAACGAATACGATCCACAAATTCCAGGAAACTTGAAAACGGTTTCATTATCTCTACCGCCGTTGTCGAACTAATTCCCGGAATTTGCATCAATATCATTTGGCCAATATTTTCCTTGGTAATATTCGCTTTCTTGGACACTTTGACAACATCACAATAATCTGTGGATTCTAAAGGTTTCTCTACTTGGGTTTCATTAATAGTTGGTTTGTCTGCATAAGGTTTTGTCCCTTTCTTGATCTCCCTCGCCATTTTATCCGCCATGCAGAGAATGTATAGAGCCGTCTCTGCTAAAGAAACTGTCCGATGGACCGAAAACCCCTTGAAATAATTGAGAGAAGCGATGCACGAAATTACCGTTTTTTTGTCCTTTACAGTAGAGAGCATTCCTTCTAATAAATACACAACATTGTGTGGATTCGGGAAACAGTTGGATAATCGGTAAGACTGCTCAGAATATCGGCCATCTTTGATGCTGGCTAACAGATCCTGGAGTGACTTTCTCTCAATACATAAAAAAGTGGTTGTCTCGTCATCACTCGTCAATAAAATATCGCCAAGTTGTAGGACGCGTTTTTCCAAGACAATGAGTTCTTTGTTTAAGTTTTCATGGTTCAAACATAACTCGTAGAGAGAAGCTTCTCTTTCGTCAATAATAACCTTCATTTAATGGGTTATTCATTTTCTCTTTATATATCTGCACAAGGTATATAAATGGATAGACACAAACAAAGACTCATTGATTCTGCAGTTAAAATCCTCGATGATGAAGTTGCTTTGAATATAAATAATGCAAAAGAACAATTACCAAAAGACGTTTATTCTGAGCTGAAAGATACTATAAATC
>Ga0255082_1000134_pt1 | contig 14891 bp, 21 predicted proteins | sample Colum_Colum_RepB_FD_188459 | JGI IMG/M metagenome (GOLD analysis project Ga0255082, IMG submission 188459) | Freshwater microbial communities from Columbia River, Oregon, United States - Colum_Colum_RepB_8h | ecosystem: Environmental > Aquatic > Freshwater > River | place: USA: Oregon... | reverse complement strand
ATTGAATAGTTTTTCCACCCCCGATATTTTTCTGTCTATGTTATTCATCCCGACTTATTTGATTATAAATATATGTTGTATGAAATGATACGCAAATATACGTAAATATACGATAGGTGATACGATTGGTCTGTAACAAATAGTGGTGTGTATTTGTTACAAAACACATGATAGGTTTATAGTCCGCTCTTACTATAGACAAGTAATGGATAATCAGTGAATGAACGAATGTGTGGTGTGTGAGGGTTTACCCGAACCTCACCCACATGGAGTGAGTGAACTGTATTGTCCATTACCCTATATTAGTTAGGTGATTTTAATCCTTCCACAATAATATACTGTGGATATAGATTATCATATAGATTTATTATTTCATCTCTGTAATTTATACTCATGAATTCATTCTTGCCAGGTAATGTAAGGTTGGTAATAATCTTATAATCTTTAGTACGTTCTTTTATATCCTTCTCGAAATCCACAGCTCCTTTTGCTTGGAGTTTATTCTCCCTTATGATTTCCACAATCTCTATAGTATCTCTACCTGAATATCTATTCTCAGAGAATCTACCATTAACATCATTCTTGGTATAACCAATCTTTAACATATCTTCTCCACCTACTCTCATGTGTACAAGATATACTGTGTGTTCACCAAAACATGTATCTATACGATTATACAGATAATCTATTATCTTAGGGTACGTTGAGATAATATTATTAATCACCCCCACTTTTGTTTCAGTATCTCCCGTTTTGGATTTTAAATAATCATCGTATAAGCCCATACGTAAAATATAGGTGGCAGATGTTAAATAAAAAACCCCCACTTTTATGTGAGGGTATTTTAATCTACTACCTTATTTCCAAAGACCACTTAGGAAAAATATAATTAAAAAACTAATGTAGATAGTCATCATGTTCTTATCAATGAACGCAACAAACTTATCTTCTCCGTATTTAGGAAGATTTAGTTGTCCATCGGTTTGTTCATTAACCTCATTAGGTTTTACTTCAGGAGACATAATTGCAACAAACATACCAACAAGTGGTGATAGTAAGAAACTTAACCAAAACACACGAGATGAACTGATTTGTCGGTTTTTTACTGAGGTTGCAATTACCTGTGAAATGATTGCGTTTGCAATGACTGCGATGATAATGATAGTGTTTGTCATGATTTTATTTGATTATTACAATACAAAGTAACAGCAAAAAAACGATACACACAAGCTATTTGTAAAAATAATATAAACTATTTGTTTGTTTGTCGTAGATTGAGACCACTTGATAATTTACTTAATGTTTTTAATGTTTTTAATAAAGAATCTGGTGTTACAGAAATACTATCAATTCCTTCGCTAACTAAAAATTCTGCAAAATCAGGAAAATCAGATGGTCCTTGTCCACAAATTCCTACCTTAGTGTTAGTTTTTTTTCCAACCTTAATAAGGTGTGATATTGCTCGTTTTACCGCAAGATTTCTCTCATCGTAAATTGAGGATACAAGTGCTGAATCTCGGTCCAATCCTAAAATCAATTGTGTTAAATCATTGGAGCCAATTGAGAATCCATCAATATGTTCTGAAAATTCTTCAGCCATAAAAATATTTGATGGTAATTCTGCCATCAAATAAACCTCAAGACCTTTTTCACCTCTTTTTAATCCATAAGATTCCATGACTTTATAAACTTTTAATAACTCGTCTATTGTTCTACAAAAAGGAATCATAACTACAACATTACTAAATCCCATTTTCTCTCTAACTCTTTTGATTGCTTTAATTTCCATACCAAAAGCATCTTTATATTTGTCAGAATAATATCTTGAAGCTCCTCTCCATCCAATCATTGGATTTTCCTCATCTGGTTCAAAATAAATCCCACCCAATAAATTTTTATATTCATTAGATTTAAAATCGGAAAGTCTAACAATAACTTTATTGGGATAAAACGCTGCCGCAATTCTGGCAATACCATAACTTAATTTTTTTACAAAGAATGTTTCTTCATCTTCATAACCTTTGGTGATTGTATTTATTTGTTCACTTAACTTTTTATCACCAATCTGTTTGTGTTGTAATAATGCCATTGGGTGAACTTTAATGTAATTATTAATTATAAATTCCTCTCGTGCTAAACCAACTCCAGCATTTGGTAAACTTGAAAATTTAAATGCTATTTCAGGAGATGCAACATTTAACATTATGGGTGTTGATATTTTTGGTAATTCTTCCAAATTCGTTTCAATTTTTTCATAATCAATAAAACCATCATAAACAAATCCAACATCTCCTTCTCCACAAGAGACCGTAACTTTTTGGTGATTTTTTAATATGTCGGTTGCGTTCATTGTTCCAACAATTGCTGGTAATCCCATTTCTCGTGCAACAATTGCTGCGTGACAAGTTCTACCACCTTTATTTGTAATGATTGCGGATGCTTTTTTCATTATGGGTTCCCAATCAGGGTCAGTCATATCGGTAACTAAAACACTACCTTCAACAAAGTCAGAGACATCAAACGTACCGTCACGACCATCTAATGAATACATTATTGTAACTTCTCCATTTGCAATTTTATCTCCGACTGCTCCACCTTTAACAATTGGTGTTAAATTTTCGGTATTGATTTTATATTCAACAAGTGTATCAGTTTTTTTTCTTGAATGTATTGTTTCGGGTCTGGCTTGAACAATGTATAGTTCATTGGTTAAACCGTCAATTGCCCATTCCACATCCATAGGACACCAGTATCCTTTTAAAGCAGAATAATATTTTTCAATTGATGTAACCCATTTTGCGATTTCTAATACTTGATTATCATTGATACAAAAATTGTTTTTATGTTCCTCGTCAATATTAATAATTTTGGTTAATTTACCTTGACCCTCACCGTAAACCATTTTTTTATCTTTGTTTCCCAATTTTTTCTCAATAATACAAGAGAATCCTTCTTCCAATAATGGTTTGAATACAATAAATTCATCAGGAGATATTGCACCTTGAACAACCATTTCACCCAACCCATAACTTCCATTTATCATTACAACATCTTTAAATCCACTTTCCGTATCTAATGAAAATGCAACACCCGAAGATGATAAATCAGAACGAACCATTTTTTGAACACAAACAGACAATCCAACATCAAAATGGTTATATCCAAAAGATGTTCTATAAGATATTGCTCTATCGGTAAACAGGGAAGCAAAACAATTTCTTACAGATTCTAAAATAGATTCTGTACCTCTAACATTTAAAAAAGTTTCTTGTTGACCCGCAAAACTGGCATCAGGTAAATCTTCGGCGGTTGCAGATGACCTTACAGCAACGTCAGTCATTGTTTGACCATATGTTTCCGATAACTCAAGATACTTTAATTGTATTTCATTTTTTAGTTTTTCAGGAAAAACTCCATTTCTAATTAATTCCCTAATTGCAAGACCAGTCTTACGAAGTGCAATAATATCATTAGGATTTAATTTTGAAATTAATTTTCTAATAGACTTATCTAATTTATTATGATTAATAAAATCATAATATCCTTCTACAGTTATAGCAAAACCACTTGGAACTTTAATTTTTAAAATGGTTAGGTGTTGCAACATTTCACCTAAAGATGCATTTTTTCCACCCACAATGTGAATATCATTTAAAGATACTTTGTTTAAATCAAGAATATATTTCATAATGTATTATTTTTTTTATAGTTGTTTTTTTATATCTGATAATACTTGTTTCTCTACAAGCTTTAGATATTCTTTTCTCTTCTGTTGGGTTACAAATGGTACCGACCAAAACTGTGTTGTCTTAGTTCTAAACCATCCGAATACAAATGAATATACCCCCATCACAAGTCGTAACTTTACTGAGTTTAAGTATAATAGTTTTACGGGTAATGCTGGTGCTCCGTGAGTTAGATATGTTCTCACCTTTTTATTTGACAATAATGGTTTGGGATATCCATATAATTTTGTTAATGGTACAAACTTATATGCAAAACCTGGTGTAAATACCTCATCGAAGAATGTCTCTAATCTCGGTGTTAATCTAAACCACCATACAGGTGAAATAAAATATATCCTATCTGACCATTCCACAAGTTTCTTATAACGGTTTGATAATTCGGTTCTTGGTCTTGCAAAACTGTCCCTGTATAAATCAACAATCTCCACTTCTTCGTTATTGTCTTTTAATGTATCTTCTATTGTTTTTAGAATACCACTGTAACAAAACGATTCAGTATTGGGATGACCGATGATTATCAAATTATTCATATACTAAGTATAATAAAAAAAATTAAATAAAAAACCCTCATCACACAACCTGACTAAGTAAACTAATTATTCCCCCTCTTTAATCCTAAACATTATGGTGATACGTTTGTATCCTTTCCATCCTTTAAGAACCTCGGTTTTGTATTCTACCTTGTCTTGATGAATAAAACCATCTAAACAACGTACACCTATAATACCCTCACCTATTGAGTTTATTACATTGGTGAGGATGTCTTTACGTTTATCCACAAACTCATCCACAAACTTATTGTAAGTGTTTATATCCACGATGTTTGCAGCATCATTGGTAGAGACCTTAAAGAATGGTTCTGAATACATTGTCCATTTCTTTAGTTTACTCTTAGGATATTTTTTTACCTCAAATCTTAATGTTGGGTCCGTAACAAATACAAAATCAGATTTACTGATGATAGACTTATCATTGAGGTTGAATTTGGTAACATCATACCCCACGTTTTTCATCTTATCAAAAACGTTACCCCCGTTTACATCCCATATCATCTTGGGTTTAATCTCAGACTTTAACCACTGTTTGGTAATTAAAGATTGTTCAAAATCTACCCCTGTTGTTGCTCGTGTTTGCATAGAACAAATATACATCAACTATTTTATGATTCCAAATATATCTCTGATGCCGGGAACTGATTATCCCCCACCCCTTTTTAATTTGAGTAATCCCCCCACTCTAAATCTTCTATCTGTGAGGACAGTTCACTCAGCTTGTTCTCCACATAACTACGAAGTTTTAAAGTACTCTCTAAGAACTCCGTCCTTAACTTGTGGAACTCCTCATCCTCTATCTCCTCGAACTGACTGTAATGTTCAAAACAATAATCCATACCTTCGTTATCCATTCGGTATCTTACACTCTTATAGTTCTCACGTTCTTCCTCTAATTTTGCCAATTTCTTTTCCATAACTTAGTTGTTAATATTAATGTGTTCCGTTTGTTAATGATATACCATGTCTGAACCCAAAGATAAAATCATTTATATTCTCTTCTGTCATGTTCTCATACGCATGACCCACTGTAACACCAATCTCATTTCCTAAGTCGGATATATCACCAGTGTACTCCACTCTATTGACAGCCTCTTTAAGCGTGTTGGCAATGTAATTTAGTTTTGTTTTATTAAATTCTCTATCTATATTATCCATTTCTATGCGTGTTCGTTTCATTTCTTCAGGTGTTATTTCATTTAGTAATTCTTCTATCAAAGGTGATGTATGCTCACGTGCTTTATTATTGCTCATATCCTTAATATCTTAATCCTCCAAATCAAGATTGGCTTGGTTCAAAATCCTGTTTAGTTCGTCCCTGATTTCCTGTGCCATCTTCTGTTCATCGTCAGTTAGTTCACGATTACCATACATAGCATATCCGTGTTTTACCATAGAACGTAGTTTTTGGTCCAAATCCCACATGGCAATCTTCCATTTAGTTCCGTCAAGTGCATTTTTTGCCTCCACAGATTCCTCAATACTGTCAAATTCTAAAATTATCTTTCCCATACCACAAAGATAATATTTTTTGGTTTAAAAACAAACTAACCACTTTATATTTATTCTATATGAAATACATCATCACCGAATCATCTTTGAACAAAGTAATTAAAAGGTACTTGAACCATATGTTTGATTCAGAGGATTTGAATTTTACCAATCCTTATGATTTTGATGATGAAACAGATGAGGAAGGAGACGATGCATACCACATCATATTTTACATAGGTGATTATGATGAAGACCATTCAGCATTTGATTGGTACGGTTGTGAGTATTTTTATGAAGACTCACCACAAAGACAAAATCAAACCTGTCCTATTGTTGTGGTAAACCATCCTTACAATGATGACTTATCTGACACTTTTGGTGAGGATTCTTGGCAAGAAACATTTAAACAATGGATGATGGAAAAATATGATTTGCCGATAACCACCGTTGAGCGGAATAGATTACGTAAATAAAAAACCCCTTCTTTATAGGAAGAGGTTTTTAATTTATTTTTTTGTAAAAATGATTTATTGATTATTAAATGTAAGACTTATATCACCACCTTGTTCAAATTGATTCCATTGTAATATTTGTTCTCCACCATTTCCTGTTTGAGCAAATGTTACACCACCAGCAACCGCAATCATAGAAATTGATTGGTCTGACATCTGTCCTCTATCAACATAAACACCTGATGTAGGTCCAAAACTTAATCCACCACTCAAATAAGGAGTTGATGGGAATGGACTTTCTGGTGTGTTAAAATATAAATTATGGTTTGAATTTTCAACAGATTTCCATGCATATAGTGCACCTGGAGCAATAAAACCTCCTGTTGGATTGTTTCCTTCACCCTTACCTGCAACCACTATTTCATATTGTGTATTATTTTGTATTTTTACATTTACATCAAAACCAGGTGTTGGTGGTGTTGGTGGAGCTGGAGGTAAATTATTCCATTGGATAAATCCTACCAAATTAATTCCACAATTATCACTAAACCATTTTTGTGCTACAGGATATTGTGTTGCATCAACTATTGATGGAGCAATTGAAATATTAGATTTTGCCCAAGTAGACCAAGGTGTTGTTGGGTCGTCAAATGATGGAGCACTCTCGTTTCCATTTTGATAAAGTTGAGGTGAAAGTAAATCAACATTTCCAGATAATAAAATTGATTCCATTAATGACTCTGAATCATCAACATTATAAGGAGAAGAAAAACTAACCGACACAATTACCTTTTTTCCCATTTGTTTTAACGCAGCAAAACAAAGTTCAAAATCTTGTTCCAATCCTGAATCACCAAGTTCAATGTCAAAAGCAATACCATCAAAATCATTTATATCACCATTCAAAATACTTTTTGTGTTACTTTGTAACACTTCGGTAGTCCATGTAGAACATCCTGGGTAATTTGAGGATGGACCTCCTCCAAGAGAAAGATATTTTTCTCCAAGTAAAGATTCAAAATCTGATTGTTCAGCAAATGGTTGTGCAAGTGCGGCTGCAATTGAAGCAAATCCATTATATTGAATTTTTAAATTTAGTCCGTCAACTTTTGTTGATGGGGTAGTATTATAAACCCAATACCAAAGTCCAATGTTTTCTGTATTTTTCATATTTTTTAATTTTATAATAAATAGTTTTGAAAATAAAAACCCATTTAAACTGCGAAACTTTCCCCACAACCACAAGTGCGAGAAGCATTTGGATTTACAAATTGAAAACCTTTTCCATTTAATCCGTCGGTAAAATCCAATACAGTTCCAAACAAATACAAAAACGATTTTTTATCTATTGCAATTTTTACAGAATTATCTTCTACTATACTATCACCTTCTTGTGGTATAGTATCAAATCCTAATTCATAAGACATTCCTGAACAACCACCACCTTTAACACCCACTCTTAAAAAATGAATTTCTTTATCTAACTTTTGTTCTTCCAAGAGTTTTTGGATTTGTATTCTCGCTTTTTCAGATACAGTAATAATTTCCATCATGCTAATGGTGACACATAAACAGACTCTTTATTTTGTAACGCCTCTCTAACCCATCTTCCACGTTCTTCGGCCATACGTCTAACGGCAATTCTTTCTTTATTACATGGACCATTACCTTTAACTACCGCCCAAAACTCATCCCAATCAGGGTCAGAATAATTCCATGTTCCATCATTGTTTTTCTTTAAATCCGCATCAGGTAATGTTAAACCAAGTTCTTCTATCTTTGGAACATACATACTGAAGAATTGATTTCTCATTTCATCATTGGTCATCATTTTAATTTTCCATTTGATAAGTTTTTCAGAGTGAACTGATTGTGAATCTGGTGGACCAAAAAAATGAATCACAGGTCTCCACCATCTGTTAAGAGCATCTTGTACCATTTCCCTTTGTTGTGGTGTTCCAGTTGCAAGATAAACCGTGTTGTCATGTCCTTGTTTCAAATGGAAACTTTCTTCGTAACAGATACGTTCTAACGCTCTACAATAAGGTCCATAAGAACCTTTGGCATTGGCAAGTTGGTTTACAATTGCGGCAGCATCAATTAACCATCCAATAACTGCTGTATCGGCCCAAGTCTTGGCAGGATAATTAAAAACGTTGGAATATTTTGATTTACCCGAAATTAAATCATTAACCATATCCTCACGAGGTTTTCCAAGAGTTTCAGCAGCAGAATATAAAAGTTGTGCATGCCCCACTTCATCTTGAACTTTTGCCATCAAAGCTAATTTTCTTCTAAATCCTGGCGCCCTTGTAATCCAAGTACCTTCAGGTAATGAACCAATAATTTCTGAGTGAGCATGTTGCTCAATCATACGGATAAGTTGTTTTCTATATTCCGATGGCATCCAATCTTTTGGTTCAATCTTATCACCCGAAGCAATCCTTGCTTCAAACTCAGCAAGTTTTATTGGGTTGTCATCAACAACAAAGTCTTTGGTTAAATTTGTATTTCCGTACATTGTTTCTTTTGGTAATCTTCAATGGCTTGTTTTATAGCATCTTCAGCTAATACTGAACAATGTATTTTAACTGGTGGAAGTGTTAATTCCTCAACAATTTCCATGTTATCAATTTTTAAAGCATCCGTTAATGATTTTCCTTTTAACCATTCAGTTGCTAAAGATGATGATGCAATCGCTGAACCACATCCAAAAGTTTTAAATTTAGCATCCGTAATAATATCATTCTCAACCATTATCTGCAAACGCATAACATCACCACATTCAGGGGCTCCGACTAAACCTGTTCCAACTCTTGAATCATTTTTATCCAAAGTTCCTATGTTTCTTGGATTTGTGTAGTGGTCAATAACTTTATCTGAATATGACATATATGATAAATAGTTTTCAGAACAAAAAACCCCACTTTTATGTGAGGGTCTTAAAGATTGTCAATTACTTGATTTGTAATTCATTCTTTATTAAAGGTAATATATCATCAAATTTAATAGTGTGAGGAATTCTAATCATTTTGATTCCACTATCCTTACAGTATTTGTTTTTTATTTCATCATAAATTTGGGTTTTTTTGAATGTTTCATCTCCTCCAAATCTTTTAACTGGCTTATAATGTTGTAATCCATCGTATTCTATAACGGCATTAAATTCGGGTAAATAAAAATCAAAAGGTAAAGTTTTACAAAACCCTCTACAATTTTCAAATCTTTTTCCTCTATCATATTGTATTTCCAAAGTATTAAGTAATTTGGCAATTATTAATTCCCCTTTTGATTCTGAACACCTTGGACACCCAGAACCTCGTAAATGGTTGGTAGGTGATTGAGGGACATCACCGTGTTTTGGACAAGTTATGTAAACAATTTCATCAGAACCCTTGTAATCAACATTATCGTAGGTGTACTTATCCCCGTGAACTTTTTTTGCCTTTTCAATAAACTCATCAGTATTAGACCGTTTGCTTTCAAAGTGACAATCTCGACACCCATTACCTTGTAAATGAGAGCTAGGTGGTTGAGGAAAATCACCGTGTTTTGGACAAGTTATAATAACATCTTGTTTATTGGTCTTGTAATCAACTTTATCGTAGGTGTACTTATCTCCGTGAACTTTTTTTGCATTTTCAATGAACTTATCAGTATTAGACCGTTTGTTTTCATAGAAACAATCTTCACAACCCCTACCTTGTAAATGGTTAGAAGGTGATTGAGGAAAATCACCGTGTTTTGGACAGGTTATATCAACAAGTTTGTCTGAGCCCTTGTAATCAACATTATCGTAGGTGTACTTATCCCCGTGAACTTTTTTTGCCTTTTCAATAAACTCATCAGTATTAGACCATTTGCTTTCAAGGTAACAAGTATTACAACCACGACCTCTTAAATGGTCATTAGGTCTTTGAGGAAAATCACCGTGTTTTGGACAAGTTATGTCAACATCTACTCTAGTTTTCTTGTAATCAACATTATCGTAGGTGTACTTATCCCCGTGAACTTTTTTTGCTTTTTCAATGAACTCATCAGTATTAGACCCTCGAGCGAATTCATTAATCATTGTTTGTTCACGCAAAATACGTCTAATTAAATCCCTCATAATAGTATAGATATATTAATTTATTTCAAAATTGTTTGTCCCATCAGGTTTAACAAAATATTTATCTATCACCTTTTTATTATCTAAGACATCGGATAAACTTACATAGTCTTTATTTTTATCACCCCATGTTGTTTTCATTAAAACCACATCTGAGTGGGGTATAACAATTGCACCAACATCATCCATATCTGACTTAAGAAATGCGTATCTTCTGTGATTTCCATCAACCACAATATACTTAGTCCTGTCATATGGATGTTGTATTACTTTGATTGGTGGTAACTCTTCACCATCATTGATGGATTTAACCATATTTTTAATATTATCACTTGTTTCCATGTATGATATATCTTTGAATGGCTCGTTTGGTAATGTGTCACTTACTCGTATCTTCTGAATTGCTCCAACATATTTGTCTGCATATTCACTTCCCCCACCATCAGAGAATATTTCTACAGGTTGATTGGTGATTACCTCTTCATTGATAACTCCCATCATTTCTTTGATTCTATGTATATTTTCTTGTAAGTTCATCGTCTCAAATAATTGTTGATTTTATCTTGAACTTCAGGGTCATCACCCGTGTAAATGATGTCTATAAGATAACGATGTAATGGATATATTTCATTAGTCATCACACGTTCTTCCAATTCATTATTCTTTTTATGATATTCGTAGTCAGGTTCAATCCCTGCATAGTTGAACGATTCAACTTTATATTTTGTTCTTAATTTGTTTCTATCTACAACAAATGTCATATTTGAATCTTCCAATGGTGATTCCAATCCTATACCTATTGTGTGACCTGGGTCCCAATTCTTATCTCTTGTAAATGAAATGGCGTTTTGGTGTTTTGTTTTGGCCATTCTTTTATCATATTGAAGGTAATCTCCTGATGGTATTGAACCCGCTCTTAACGCATCACTATTGATTATATCTAATCCCCTGTTTGTTGAAGTCTTGTGATATAACGGAACTCCTTTGATGTCATCAAACACTTCGTTTAATTCCATCACTTCCTTAATCCTTAATATGTTTTCCTGTAGGTTCATATTAATCTAACCATTTGGCGTTTAGTCCGATATACACATTAGGTTGTATAAATCCGTCAGGGAATTGAATAAATGTTTGTGTTGTTCTATGCCACCCTTCACCTAATCCATATTTACCATCTTTGGTTTTAAATAAGATAATTGGTTCTTCTGATATTCCCTTACTTTGAAGTAATTCTTTTTGTGTTCCGTGTCTTTCAGTATCTTTATCAACATCTTGTCTTACTTCACCCCCAATTCTACTTTCCAACTCTTTTTTCGTTTTATCGGTAAATATATTCATTGATATTGGAAAATCTTTTTGGAACTCCCATTCCATATCTTTAATCCACTCATCAATCCAATTTTGAATACCTTCTTTAGTCCAAGGTTGTCCACCATCATTTTTAATTACTTTGTAAACCCAATCTCTTATTACATATTCAGGAGTGTTTGGTAGTTTTTCTTTTAACCAATTAAACATTCCTTGTCTTGTTTCTATAAGAATTCCCATCACCTCCTTAATCCTATTTATGTCTTCAAACAAATTCATAAACAATAAATATTTTAATCTTTTGTAATTAGTTCAGATATTTCCTTTAACACAACGTTCAATCGTGAAATACCATCAAATAAAGCAACATAGATATTTGGATTATTTGGAACATAATAAAACTCTTTTATAGTCCACATTTTGTTGTTGTAAGTAATCTCTTTACCTATGATTGGGAATGCATCTCTCATAATAGGTAAATACCATTAATCAGTTAAATTAATTATTTCATTACTCCAAATAGCTCTTTTAACCAAATCATAATTAGGTTTTTCTCTATTATAGTAATAAAGAGCAAAACTTTTTCTAAATTTACCTTCAGGTGTTTTTAATGGATGAGGATGACCGTGAGGTGCTTTATCAATGTTGAACATAACCACTCTATTACCTATTGGTGGAATAATTTTACTGGGTCCTGACATATCTTTATTCCATAACTCCAAGTCACCTCCCCAAGAGTTGTCCCACTCATTATTGAGATACATCAAAAAATTTATTTGTCTGTAGAGTCCACTATCATGATGAGATAAATTAAAGTCATGGTGAACGTCTAAATAACCTCCCCTTGATGTTTGATGATAACCTGAGTTAGTATAATCAGGTGTTGTTTCAAGTGATTTGAAACCCGACATTTCTTTAACCAAACTCAAAAAATATTTTGAATTTAAAAAGATGACAACTTCTTTCATCTTTGGTAACATTTTTGTTATACCATCAATTTGTCTTTTACCTCTTTGACTATCATGTTCGTCTACAACCCCATAGGCATTGTCAATAAAAAAAGAGTCTGTTTTTTTTGATATCTCATTAACTTCAACCAACAAATCTTGATAAACGTCTTCTTTCAAAAAATTATCAATAACAATGTGGGGAAACGGGTCTTCCTTTAGATATGAATCCCTATACTTGTCAAAATTGGAATAAAAAGTATTACTTAACACCCTATAAATATAGGATACAAAAATCAAATATAAATATGATAAAGGAATAGGTGGGCTTTGGTAAACATATCCATACAGCTAAGATACACCAAAGAATTTATTCACAAAAATTATTTTGAAGATATTTATTAATAAAACAAGCCCCCTGTTTTAGGGCATTTAGGACCGTTACCGTTTCGGTAACAAAAAAAAGGGGAATTCGCTACTCCCCTTTTATTTTTACCAATAACCCACGTCTTGTCTAAAAAAGTTTGGATTCCGTCTGTTAACATATGATTTGATTAACAACCGAATCATACCTGTATAACCCATCTTCCTGAATCTTCTATCGTCCTGACCAACGTAGTGATTTAAAATTTTAAATTCTCTTACTCTGTATTTTTTTGACAAACAATAATCTTCAGAGTGTTGAAGGGTTTCATCAAATTGTCCGTAATGCATAAATGATTTCTTTGTAGTTAAAAAGAATGTACCAACCGCGAATGGTGTCTTCTTACTCACAAAGTGATTTACCACATTGAAGAGTTTAAATGCAAGTTTGCTTCTAAGTGATTTACTAACCGATTTTACCTTACAAGTTACAAGTTGTACCTTACTGTCTTTCAGTGTTAAAAGTGCATCAGATATTTGAGTATCACTTAAAAGTATTGAGTCAGCATCCAAGAATAAAATGTAAGGTGTTTTACTCAGATTGGCACCTACGTTCCTACCAAGAGCAACCTTCCCCCCATTTTGTATCTCAATCTTCAATACATCCTTTAACTCTTCTTCACATCTTTTTATAACCTCTCGTGTTGAGTCAGTTGATTTACCATCACAGACAATAACTCTTGTTCCTTTGATACCCACTTGTTTGCCAATGTTCATCAAGGTTTTTCCTATGTAATTCACCTCGTTGTAACACGGAATTACAATTGTCAATTCATCACTAATATTTGTGTACTTCATATTGTCCATCTTTTAATGTAATATACGATTTATTCTCAATCCAATCACCACAATTTAAATATCTAACCCCATCAACCATCTTATCTTCAGGTGTGTGGATGTGTCCACATATAACTGTATGACAGTATCTTCTTTTAGCTTGAAAGACAAGTTGATTCTCAAATGATGTGATAAACTTAACAGCCTCTTTAACTCTGTCTTTTAAGAATTTGGACAAAGACCTTTTAACCCCAAAAGATTTTAGTTTTCTGTCAATGTAAATCGCCGAGTCATATCCAATTGAACCTAACATAGCCAACCACTTTAATTTAACCACACCGTCATATAAGTCACCGTGTGTAATCCAAGTACCTTTATATTCATATTCATTATGAATCTCAATGTTACCTAACTCCAAAAAAGGAAACTCCCTCAAAAACTCATCATGGTTTCCCGTAATGTAAATTACCTTGGTACCGTTCTTTGAGTAAGACAAAATCTTTCTAATTACATTGGTGTATGATTGTGTCCAATAAAATCTCTTCTTGAGTAACCAACCATCTATTATATCACCAACTAAAAACAAATGCTCAGGGTTGTACATCTTTAATACTTCTAACAGTTTTTCGGACTCAACCCCACGGGCACCTAAGTGAACGTCCGAAATAAATAATGCTTCTATTTTCATCACCTATAATTAGGTTAAATTATGTTGTTATGATGATTTTACGTATTATCAAAACTTTAACATTAACTATAGGAAAGTATTTATAATCAAAAATAAGTTTAAGAAACGTTTTAGCGAAATACCTTTAATATCTATTAAGGATTTGTAACCTAATCTTTATTTGGTCTTCTTCAGGGTTTGATTTTAATCCCCCCAAAGTTAGAGACTCACCATAACAGTGAGGTTCAACAACATCAAAGTCATCTTCATCTTTAAACACACGGAATGAGACAAAACCGGCACTTGTAGCATCTTGTCCATCAACCATGTCAGAGTGATTTATCGCAGCACTGAAAACAATCACACTACCATTGAGAACAACATATTTTGCAACATACATAATTACGAATTTAAT
>Ga0255082_1000126_pt1 | contig 15196 bp, 24 predicted proteins | sample Colum_Colum_RepB_FD_188459 | JGI IMG/M metagenome (GOLD analysis project Ga0255082, IMG submission 188459) | Freshwater microbial communities from Columbia River, Oregon, United States - Colum_Colum_RepB_8h | ecosystem: Environmental > Aquatic > Freshwater > River | place: USA: Oregon... | reverse complement strand
GATATTTCTTATTGTAAAAGATTAAAAGCATTACCAAAAGGTTTAAAAGTTGCTAGAATTGATGCTTATAATAGTGGTTTAATTGAAATACCTGATGACCTACAATGTATTTACTTGAATTTACAATATACAAGAATAAAACAATTGCCATTGTTCAAACATTTTATAAAAGAAATTGATTTGGAAGGTTGTAGATTTTTTAAAACATTACCAGTTGGATTTACCGCCGGTAAAGTATTAATTCAAGAAAGTAAATCATTTGTATCAGTTCCTAATAATGTAAACATAAAAGAACTTACTGTTAATGAATGTGAAAAATTTACATCAATTGGTTCAAATTGTACAATTGAGCGTTTATTTATTGGTTATAGTTGTCCTAATTTTATTACATTACCAACTGATATTAAAGCAGATTTACTAAACCTTACATACATAAATACACCATTAAGAATAAATTTATTTAATAAATATAAAACTAAACCAAAAGTTTTAAAGGCATTGAAGATAATGTACCCTAATGTAAAAGAATTCCAACTTGGTTAAACAAATGAAAATAATACAAGGAAATCTTGATTTAGACCGTTTGCATTTGAAAGAATTGCCTGAGATTTTATCTACAGTTGATAAAATTGATGGATATTTCAGTGTAAGTGACAACCGTATATCATCATTAAAGAATTGTCCAAGAATAATTGGTGAAAGTGTGTATTTTAGTTACAATGAAAAACTTAAAAATCTTGTTGGTGGACCTGAAATTGTTGGTAAGAATTATGGCGTATCAGGTTGTAAAGAATTAATATCATTAGAAGGAATACCAAAGATAATACCTGGCAATTTGCAAATTTCATCCAATCATAAATTGGTTGATTTTACATATTTTCCTAAAAAAATCGGTGGAGATTTAGAAGTAGGACATTACCTTGGTGGCACTCGTAAATTTCCAAAGGAATTTACAGAAGATTTCTTTAGGTCTATTTGTGATATTCGTGGAAAAGTAAAAATTTATCGTTGGATGGACTTTTTATGATTAAACTAAAAGATTTACTATTAGAAAATGATGATATCTTTATTCCCAGAAGAATAGAGGACCGTCAAACTAAATACAACAATATCACTCAAAAAGAAGTAAATGCTATTGTTGATGATTTTATTGCTAAGCGTTACAATATGTCATTGACATTATCACCAAAAGATATAGATGATAATGGATATGAATATGGTACATTGCAATATAATGGAGATTTTGTTGTACCAGATAAATTAAAACATACACCAAGTAACTTACTGTTAAATAATTCAAATGTAACAAAACTACCAGATAATCTAACTATAGGACATTATGATATCTTAAGTGTTGTTGGATGTTATAAACTACATCAATTGCCAAAAGGATTAAAAGTTAAAATAGTTGAGGCGGCTTCAAGTGGTGTAAGAGCTATACCAGATGATATAGAATGTGAGTATCTTAATCTTGATAGTGCAGCATATATCACTGAATTGCCACTATTTAAACATTATATAGAAACTATTAATTTATTATCTGCTGTTAGATTCAAAACACTACCAGCTAAATTTACTTGTGGTACACTTAATATAATTGATACACCAGTTGAACGCATACCAGATAATGTCAAAATAAAGTATCTAAAAGCATCTAATTGCAAACATTTAAAATCAATTGGTAATAATTGTGAAATTGATAATTTGATATTAATAAACAGTGAAGTTGAATCAATTCCTACAGACATCAAATGTAGCAATTATCTAAATATTAGAAATACACCATTTGTAAATGAACTTCTAAAAGAACATGGTACCAGTGAAAAAGTTATGGAAGAATTGAAACGGTCATATCCATATGTAAATGATTTTGGTATTTAAAATAAGAAGTTACCGTTTGACAAATCAGAATATGTCAGTTAGTATGTTTACATGATTATTATTAATACAGTTGATCTTATTAAATTCATGTTGGAACATTGGTCAAACTATCTTGGAGTATTGTTGTTTCTACTTATGAGTTGGTTCTTGTTAATGACCACGATGAATGCTTTGTTGGACAAGTTGATTGAGGGAGCAATTGGAGTGGTTGTAGCCTTCAAGCATGAAAAAGATGAGGAAAACTGACCTTTTTCAAAAATTTTGAAAAAAGTGTTGACGCAGTGACCAGGTTCGTTTAGGATGTATCCATGATGAGTTCTGAATCCAACACGGTTGATTGAAGGTTGAAAAAAACTTTCAAAAAAACGTTGACGGAGAGGAGTTCATCTGGTAAAGTTAAAAAGTAGAAAATAAAACACAAAAAATAAAAAACATGAACACTGCTGATAACATTGATAACCCGTTCTTCACCTACAAGTTTGATGGTAAGAAGGTTAAGACTAACAAGTTGGTTAAGAACCTCAATGATGATATTGCCTTGACTCAGGCTATCAATCTGTTCCGTGAGCAAAACAACATGACCAAGGCCCGTAACCCTTATAGCTGGTGGAAGTATGTTCTTGCTACTATCACTTATTTCCCCAAGGGTGTTGAGTATAACACTATTGTTAGGATTCTTAACAATGTTGCTGGTGTCACTGTTAACCGGTCTACCGCAACTCTGCTTGCCCGGGCTACTGCTGGAGCTGCTCCTTGTGCTGTCCGTCGTGAGTATACGGTTCGTCTGCCTGACCTTGCTTATGAAACCAAGTTGAGTGCTAGTTTCAGTCGTAAGACTGCTAAGACCAAGAAGGGTCGCCCGGCATTCAAGTTCAAGTTTGATAATGCTGATGATGCCCGTGACACTATTCTTAGTAGTGCTCCTGAGATGAAGTCTCTGTTTGATCTTCTGGATAAGATGATTCACGTTGTGGAATAATTCTGTCCAAAAGGTTTGGGGTAATCCTTTTCCTCAAAAAACCCCGTCCTTTAAATTTTCTGTCCGTTTGAGTAGTTAAAAAAAGTTTCTGGAAAAAGTTGACTCTGGCCTGATTTTCCCTTAATCTATTCTCAAGATGAATTTGAACTTCAACGGTCTGCTTGAACCTCAAAAGAATCACGCAACCAAGCTGCTTGACAGTCTTTATCTCAACGGATTTGCGTTTGATGCGTCTCCCACTGGAACTGGTAAAACCTATTGTGCTTCTTGGATTGCCAAGAATCTTGGTTCCAGTGTGGTTGTGTTGTGTCCCAAGAGTGTGCAGAAGAATTGGTTTGACACTCTCAAGTCATTTGGTATTGAAAATCCTATTGTTCTTACTTTGGAACGATTGACCCGTGGCAATACTGAATATTACACTTATAATTATCCTACTTACATTAACCGCAAATACAACCAATTCTGGCGGTCACAAGGTATTAGGGTTAACTTTCCTGATAACAGTTTGGTTATCTTGGATGAAGTGCATAAGTGTAAGGGTCAAAAGAGTTTGATGTCTGAGTGTCTTATTGCTATTAAGAATGCAGGACACAAGTTGTTGATGCTTAGTGCTAGTGCTGCTACCAATATCACTGAGATGAAGGCATTTGGTTATGCTACTGCACTTCACAAGGGTATTGATTATAGGGATTTCTTTCAGGCCAATGGTGTTGACTTCAACCATTTTGGTGTTGCTACTTGGGATAAGGATGCGCAGAAGTGTAAAGATGGTATGCTCCGTGTTCATAACAGTTTGTTCAATTTGCTTAATTGTGCAAGTCGAATGAACCGTAAGGACTTTGGTGATATCTTTCCTCAGAACCAAGTTATTGCGGATAGTTTTGATATGGGTGGCAATGCTGCTAAACTTCAATCTATCTATAATGAGATGCATGCGGAGTTGATGCAATTGGAGGAATCATCCAAGGAATATAGTGCGCATCACTTTGCTACTATTATGAAGGCCCGTCGTCAGAGTGAGATTCTTAAGGTTCCTGCAATGGTTAATTGGATTATTGATATGTACCGTGAGGGTATTAGCCCTGTGGTATTTGTTAATTTCCGTGACACTCTGGAAGCTATTGAAAAGAAGCTTAATGAGTCTGACAGTTTTGATGGTAAGATCAGCAAGATTGTTGGTGGACAAAGCAAGACCAAACGCAATGAACAAATTGAATTGTTTCAGAATGACATTTCACGGGTTTGTCTTGTTATGATTCCTGCTGGTGCTGCTAGTATCAGTCTTCATGACTTGAATGGTAATTATCCCCGTCACACTCTGATTAATCCTAGTTACAGTGCTATTAACACTCTTCAAGCACTTGGTCGTTGTCACCGTGCTAATGGTAAATCTCCAGTGATTCAACGGTTCTTCTTTGCTGAAGGTGTTGAGATTGAACAAAAGATGCGTCAACGGGTTGGATTGCGTTTGACCAATCTGGACTATTTGAATGACGGTGATCTTTCTATTAACAACTAAGATATCATTTAAAATAACTTACATTTATGACTACCCATCTGATTCCTGTCCGTTTCAATACTAACCGTAATGTTCTTACCAATATTTTGGAAAATAACAATGAGGTTATTAACATTGAGAACAAGGATGATATCAAAGTGAATATTGAACACTTGTTGTTTGTGGAACGGTTCAACAATGTGTTGGTTAAGTTTAACAATGAACTGTTTGTGTGTGAACCTATTTCAGTGATTAAGAAGAGTTACAACCGCCGTAAGGTGGAATATCATCCTCTTATGAATAAGTTTGCGGTGTGAAAAATATTGACGTTTTACCTCTAATTTGATATATTTAAAAGCAATGAAGGATACAAAGAAACTACTAGAACTAATTGAAATGCAACAACGTTTGAAGACAGTGAGTATGTATAAACAAGCAATTAAAGAAGTTGCTGACACTATTTATAAGTATGATGTGTCTAAGAGTATTAGGCCAGCTATTATTCCTGTAGATATTTTCTCTAATTAAAATAATAGCATATAATTTATAATAAACTAGTTATAAAGCGCAACAAGCAATTTAAAATAATAAGCAATATGGGAAAGAGCTATAAAGAGCGTCCTGATAAGTGGAGCAACAAGAACCGCAACAAAAATAAGCCAAAGCACAAGGCTAAAAAGTTCAATCAAGAGATTGATTGGAAAAATGGCAAAGCGCATCAGTATGAGAACTCAGTAGATGATAGTTATTAATAAAATTGCTTGAGAAACTAACCACAGTATTTAACTGTGGTTTTTTGTTATAAAAAGCATATTTATAATAACATATGAACAGTGTTATTATAAAAGTTAAAAGTTATCTGTGGTTTGTATTATTACCCGTAGCAATACTAACCTTATTATCTATATCCAGCCTCAAAGATATAGAACAAGGTTACGCCAGATTCAAACTTGGTAGAGATATTACATTATATCTACGTAAATCTACTGATCTATTAACCTATCTAGGCGCAGCGTACACAACTACTGCTGATAAGAAGTTTCTGGATCAATTTAATGATCATTTAAAAGAACGGGAGAAATACTTTAATGATGAAGTGTTTATCAATAAAATCTTAACTCAAGAAGAATTAAAGCAATTCAGAAGAGGATTAGATATAAGCGGTGACTTGGCAAAGGATGTAGAAAATCCAGCATTTGAAAAAATGGATAATAAAGCATTTTTCAGTGATAAGTATTTGGATTATAAAAGAAGAATAATAGAAAACAATCAAACATTCAGAGATGTCATCAATAATACCTCTCAAAAAATAATAGAAAAGGAAATGATATATCTAAACATATATTTGTATTCACTATGTTTGATTATATTAGGTCTTGTTTATTTGATAAAACATGATATCAAACCCGTTACAAAAACAAAGAAGAAAGTTAAACGGAAGAGATAATATATGGATCAATTACAAAAATTTGGTATTCAAATAGGATTTTTATTCAGTGGTTTATTTGGTGCTATATTAATGGCAACAAAAGCTGAGAAAACAGATGCAAAGTCTGTGATATTATCATTGATAGGTGGTATGTCAGCTGCTAATTTCTTGACTCCACTATTGGTAGATACACTAAATGTAACCAATGTTAAACACCAAAATGCTATTGCGTTTATTGCAGGATTCTTAGGACTAAAATTGGTTGAAATTGTGAGTGAAAAGTTCTTGGAAAAAGTGAACGGTAAAACCACAAAAACAAAGAAAAAAGTAAAGAGGTAACAGTATTAGTTTTTATATTTATACAGATGATATTATTATTAATTATACCGTTGCTCATTCTTTGGTGTTCAATATGTGAATGGTCAATACACAGATACGTTATGCACAAACCACCATTTGGTTTTGAATATGCTTATACTGCTCATACCAAAGTACATCACAACATTTATAAATCAGATGAAACTTATCACGCACAAGAAGGTGATGATGGTAAAAAGATTCCAATGGCAATATGGAATGGTCCTGTAATTGCTATATTAGCTGGTTTACCTATGTTAGTATTTGGTTATAAATTGTTTATATTAACATTTGTTGTTGCTATGTGTTATTATTTAACTTACGAAACCATACACTGGTACATGCATTTGCCTAACAGAAGAAGTGTGGAGTATGTATGGTGGTTTAGAAAGTTGAACGGACATCACTTGTTACATCACAGATATATGCAAAAGAATTATAATGTGGTGTTACCGTTTGCGGATTGGTTGTTTGGTACATTATTGAGAACAAGTCCCGTCAAATTTATGCAATGTAAAGAGACATATTGTTTGCCAAATGTTCAACCTAAATAAAATTTGGGTACTATTTATCTTATATGAGACGTATTATAGGAAAAGATAAAAAGGGTAGAAGTGTATTAATAAATGTGCCTAGTTATGATGAAATATATGTTAATAATCAATTTGGTTTACTGACTGCTTATGACATAGCAATTAGTAGTAATGGATCTGGTTCTGCTGATGCATCAGCAGCTGCTTCAGGTACTCAAAAAGCTATTTTTGGTTATGGTTATACAATTATGGCGGTATCTATGACGAATTTAGTAAGTAACACAGGTGTAGTCGCCACAGATACAACTGGTGTTGGTACTGCCAGATATAGTTTAGCTGCAGCTGGGTATGGAAGTGATAAAGCTATTTTTGGTTATGGTACTACTGGGACGGTAGTATCTATAACAAATTTAGTAAGTAACACAGGTGTGGTTGCAACAGATACAACAGGCGTAGGTACTGCTAGAAGACTTTTAGCTGCTGCTGGATATGGAAGTGATAAAGCAATATTTGGTTATGGTTATGTTGCTGCTTCAGTATCTATGACAAATAAAGTAAGTAATACTGGTGTAGTCGCTACAGATACAATAGGCGTAGGTACTGCCAGACAACAGTTAGCTGCTGCGGGATATGGAAGTGATAAAGCAATATTTGGTTATGGTTACGGATCAGGTGCGGAAACATCTATAACAAATTTAGTAAGTAACACAGGTGTGGTTGCAACAGATACAGTAGGTGTAGGTACTGCCAGATATAGTTTAGCTGCTGCGGGATATGGAAGTGATAAAGCTATTTTTGGTTATGGCAATAGTGATATTTCTGGCGTTGTTTCCATAACAAATTTAGTAAGTAATACTGGTGTAGTCACGAACAATGTTTCAGGTGTTGGCACTCCTAGAAGAGACTTAGCAGCTGCTGGATACGGCATTGATAAAGCAATATTTGGTTATGGTTCAAATAGTTCATTTGCGGTAGTATCTATGACGAATTTAGTAAGTAATACAGGTGTGGTTGCAACAGATACAACAGGCGTAGGTACTGCCAGACAACAGTTAGCTGCTGCGGGATATTCTTTGTCTTAAAAATGTGTGTGGTCAATAAAATTATAATAATCATTTTTAATGGTTGTTTAACAACATAAAATAGTTATAATCAAAAATATATGGCATCAAATTTAAATTCAGAGTTTAATTATCGTTATCAAGTTATAGGCAATACACCGTGGGAAAAACTAAAAACATTAAAAGGTTTTCTTGTGGGTAGAAAAAGAGCGGCTGTTTTGGAACAAGTTGCGGATTTAAAATATAAAGCCAAATTAGCAGAATTAAAACATTTAAAAGAATTACCAGCATTACCGCATGTAATTTTAAACTTAGAAGCGGAAATTTTAGAACTTGAATCACATCTTGATGATCAAGCACATGCATTTGAGTTAAATAGACAAGAAATAAAGATTTTAGAAAATCTAATAGCTGAACTATATACAATAGTTGAACCAACCAGAATACCTGGTTATACAGATGACCAAATGTTTGAAGCAAATGCAAATAATGAATTCACAGTAACAATTGGTCGGGAAATTCAAGCAGAAATTATTGCCAATGGTAGACCTTCACCTGCTAAATTACTAAACGCAATGAGCAATCCACAAACACTGGAATCATTAAAGTTAGTAGGATTAGTACCAAAAGAAACAATATTGTTAGAACAATCTGATATTATTGATGCATTAAAGTTAAATAATATTAATGAACCAAAGTTAATAGAATAATAATTTATTTGTAATATCTTGTATGAATAGTATAAAGATTTATATTTATACACAAGTTAACTAAATTTATTATATATCTATGAACAGAGAACAATTAAAAACACTTATCAATGAAGCTATCAAAGAAGTTTTGAATGAAAAAACTTCTATGCAAAAGATTCACAAGGATACTGCCGGAAAGAAAAAGAAAAAGAGTGTTAAAGAACAAGAAGGTGATTCAACAGACGGTGGTGAAGAAAAAACACAAGAAATCCAATTAACTTTGGATCGTGAAACTGCACAAAAACTTCATGATTTATTGATGGCTCAATTAGCTACATCCAATGACACTGAAGGTGGTGATGTTCAACCAGTTGCTCAAGATATGGATAGTGATCAATTGCCAGCTGAAGATGAAGAAGAAGCTGCTTAAAATATTTAAAATAAATTTTAAATAATCCCCACTGATATTATATTGGTGGGGATTTTATTTTGTATATATGAAAGTACTAACACATAGTAGTCACGTAGGAAACACTGGATATAACGCTCATTCACAAGGATTTTTTAGAAAATTGAGTGAAAAGGTGGAGGTTAAACTAAGAAATTTTACAGTATCTTCCAATTGGAATAACATGAATATGTTAGATCCACATGGTGTAGATGTAAATGATGTGGATAAAAAAATGTTTTATTTACAAACAGTATTTAATGGTTTAAATTACGTAGATATACCATTGTATTCATATGATGAACAATTTATACCAGATATACACATAGTACTTAATAATGTAAATCACCGTTATTTTTATGATCACTATGATGGCAAGAAAATTGCATACACAGTTTGGGAAAATTCTGAATATCCACTTGATTTTTTATATAAACTTCATGAATATGATCAAATATGGGTGCCAACAGATTGGCAGGCTAAATTAACAATTAAACAAGGTATACCAAAACAAAAGGTCAAGATTGTTAGAGAAGCAATAGATGATTTATACAAACCCAAAAAAACTGAATATGATGATGGTATATTTAGATTTCTAGTATTTGGTGGATGGTCAGATAGAAAATCTACGTCTGAAATACTAAGAACCTTTAAAAAAATATACGGTAACAATAAACAAGTAGAACTTGTGTTGAATGCTGAAAATTGTTTTTTCTATGATGGATGTAATTCAACACAAGAAAGATTGATTAAGTATGATGTATATAGTAACAATATAAAATTGGTACATAATTTACCCAGATCTGAATATTTGGATTATATACAAAAAGGAAATGTATTTTTAAGTTGTGCAAGAGGAGAAGGATGGAATATTCCATTGATGGAGTCAATGGCTTGTGGAACTCCCGCAATATATTCTTCATGTAGTGGTCAATTGGAATTTGCTTTGGGGAAAGGTATACCAATTAAAATTAAAGATGAAATACCAGCATCAAATTATAATTGCAATAATACTCCTGGTTTTTGGTATGAACCTGATTTTGAAGATCTTGAGTCTAAAATGATAGATGTTTATGAAAACTATTCAGTGTATAAACAAAAAGCAATGATAGAATCTGAACTTATAAGAAAAGAATTTACGTGGGATAAATCAGTGAACCAAGCATTGATACATTTAAATGAATTGATGAATAAGTAATTATATATTTATATACACTATGATTACATTTGAATATGTTGTAACCTCCATGTTAAGTTATCCACAATATGACAGTGAAAAAGATGTGGTATTTAAAGTTTACTTTAATTATATAGGATCAGAAACAGTTGATGTACAATCTCAAGATCCTATCACAAGACAACCCGTTACAATTCAAAGAAAATTCACATCACAAATAAACAGTGATGTAGATGTAACATATCAAGGTACATCTCCATTTATACCTTATGATCAATTAACCAATTCACAAGTAATAGGATGGATTGAATCATCTGTAAATCCAGGCGTTGTAGACGCATGGCAAACAAAAATCACCAGTGATATTAACAATCAAATAAATCCCGTTGAACAACAATTGCCATTACCATGGCAAAGTTAAGGTTGTAACATTGGATAATTCAACAATTCAAAGTCATATTTGTATAAATAATTAACCATCTCAATCGTTTCACTATCATAGTGTGATTGCCATTCATTTTCACAATCTCTAATAGGAGTTTTATTCTTTACTATCAGTGATTTTGGCATATCAACAAAGTTATTTGAAAATTTCAACCAGTCCTCTTCAATATTCTCCAGACATAATATTTCATCCAAAACAATCTTATTGTTAATTGTTATGTAATAATATTGTGGAATGAAAACAGTTTCCATTTTGTTCTCATAATAATAATTTACAATTGAACTGTTTGGTTGATTGTCAAATATACTTGATGGAATATGTGACAAATGCTGTTCATATACAATTTTAATCTTATCCTTCAACGTTTTACATCTACCACCCATCATTGTATATGCAGATAAAGCTCTAATATAAGGATTTCTTTTGATTGTTGCCTTATAATAGTCTTTTGTTTCTGGATGATCCGCAATCAGTTTTTTGATTGATGCATGAGAATGAGCCACATTATCTGCATTAGGCATCAATGTTTCACTTACAGACATTGACCCATTCTTTGGAATACCAACAAATAACAATTTATATTTATGAAATACCATATACGTATATATAGTAAAAAACCCGTCACTTTTCAGCAACGGGTTTTATTTTAATTTAACGGAACAACTGACTAATTGCCGTATTTGACGTTGAAACAATCTTCAGATTGCCATCCTTGGTAAGGTTACTTGCGGAATTATAAATTCCAACAATCTTACCACTTGCATTATTAACAATTGTTTCTTTGCCAACCTCACGAACAAACCCTAATACTTTACCATCTTTATTTTTAATTGTATTCATATTGATTTATATACTACCACAGAGGTTTGAAACTATCAACACTCTTTTTAGCATTTTTAGTCTTCATTTCCTCCCAATTTTCTTTGTTCCATGACTCAAACTCAACATTTGGATATACATCACTAATTGGAACAAATGAGTTATCTGCATCATTTTCAATATCAGAAACCAAAAACGGTACAAAATCAGTTTTCATAATTAAAAAAGTCATTCTTGTCAGGATGGTTTTTCTTGGTATTTTCATCCACATGAACGGCAAGCCATCGGTTGTAGTTTTCCTTTTCCATGCGGATCAATTCATTGTTACGGTAAATTTCAGCATTGGCCTTAACAATGTCACGGGGTTCAATCACCTTACCTTCATGTTTCATCTTGAAATCAAGATACCACACAGATTAGAAAAAGTCAACAATTTTCATAAAAATAATGCTTGAATGCTCTTCAACTTACGGTTCAATTCTTCATTGTGTTTCTCCAAATCTTCAATTTTCTGAATCAACCTGGCATTCTCTTTGTGTAGTGTATGTAGTTGATCCATTAAATCTCTTAAAATATCTGTATTAGATTCAAATTCCATAACTTAGTCTACCTTTCCATATACGGTTTCAACATCAATATAATAATTAGGCAGTCCATAAGGACGAATAGTAAACTTCCAAGTCTTTTCACGGTCCTTAAAATTATAACCACTGATATAACCAATACCACGGTTAGTGTTTACCTTGTCACCACAATGATAAGGAAGAGGATTATCAGCCAGTACCTTAGCAAACAACTCATTATTGTTGATCATGGATATATCCTACATCCACTTTTTCTGAAAGTCAACTAGTTTTTATAGCTGATGGTGCGTAATCATGAAGTAGTATAAATGCATCAACTTCTTTAGGATTTAGATGTTTAATTGCTCTTGATGCTTCTTTCATTGTTACACCTGATCCAAAACTATCATCAATGATTAGTATTTTACCGTTATTAATCTTTAAAAATAATTGTTCATCTAGTTTATCATTGATGTGCATGAACTTATTAAAATATCTTCTTAAACTAGGTTTGGTTACCATCTTTACTTGAAAGTCTTTATTTAGATTGCCTTTTGAATAGACACTTTTCAACATAATATCTCTCATTTTTCTAACTTTGGCAATTTGTTCTGGATTTTTTCCTTCACGTTCTTCCACTTCTAGATATTCATTGTTGTCCCATCTAATATTTTTAATACGGTTTTTTAATAAAAAGTCATCTATTACCAAAGTTTTTTTAGGATCAATATAAGATTTAAACTCATTAACTATCATTTGATTTAACGGAGATTGACTAGGAACCGTAATAATCAAATCATAATCTTTAACATAGTTTATTCTATTGTTAAAATCAAGTATACCTCTATGTATCATTGTTTTAACATCTTCTATATTTTTGCCGGTAAATGATATATAATCAGTAGCACTTAAGTTTTTAATTGCTTTTCTTATTTCTTTTTTATATGTAAAAAATAAATCTGGATATCTAGCAATTTTAGCATTAATAGTAGGATTTGCATTAATGTCAGTTTGATTTATATAATATGACAGTTGATCCATCACCTCTTTTTCACTCATGAATTTATGAGCCAAATAGATTAAATTAACGTCACCAGTTCTTTTTTTTATGAACTTTCCAGAACCAATTGATATAAAATCTTCAGGATAATCTTTATCAAATCTAAAATTTAATCTGGGAATACCTTTCTTTGTATCAATCAATGATATACCTTCATTATTCATAATTTGTAAAAATCTCTATATTTAATTGACCGCTTTTTCTTGGATTCATACAAATCTCTTCTGTATCTTTGTATCTGATCAATCATATCCTTTGCTCTAGGATTGATACTCAACACTTTAATTACATCCTCAATGTTCTTTGGTTTAAATTTATTTACAATGCCCATAAAATCTGGACCCAAAGATCTCTGACCTTGAATAAAAGTAGGATTATTTTTAACATTATATGCATTTAATGAGGATAATATTATATCATTATAATTTGTATCTTTTAATTGATTTGCTTGTCTTTTAATTACAGTATATGGATCACCATTATCAGATGTTTTAATCAACGCATCTTTTATGATGTCATCCATATTTGATATATCCTCATTTTTCAATACTTCTTTGGCTAAATCAAGATATGTCTGTAAATCATAATTGGTATTACTTATCAAGTTTTTGAAATTTCTTGTATTTACTTCAGCATAAAAAGAATCATCCTCTACACCTTGATCAGTTATACACGCACCCCATAGTTCACTTAAAAATTCATCCCAATTACCGTCTTGAATTTCATCTGCAAATTGTCTGCTCATTAAATCACCAAAATCATCTGCATGAAAATCAACATCCGCATCAAAATACGCTACCGTAGTATTAAACAATGATTTCAAAAGTTCTTCTTTACCACCATTATCATATCTTTCTCTTGCAAGTTCATAATAATGATCGTTTTGTCTTTCATAGATTTCATCATCATTAAAATAATTCATCAAGTCTTCAATTAAATCTTCTGGTAATTGTCCTAAATAATTAATTTTTTGGTCACCACTTAATTTATTGTCATTGACATTATATAAATCTACATGTTTTGATAATTCTCTAATTTTATCTATCTTATCATTAAAACGAGTATCCCAAAGTTGTTCATATGCATTACCAACAATGGCAACTTTGAACAAGTCATTATCTGGTTTCTTACTTCTATCTTTAATCATTACTATGGTTTGTGCGTAATAATAATCTTTCCAGTATCTATCATTGCTTGTACTGATACACCAACTGGTACCACCACCAAAATATCTACTTGCATCATGTGTTTGTGGTGCAACTACCAACCATCTTTTATCATCTTTAATTGTATGTGAACCAGCTTTGATTTGAGCCATCTTACCCATTTGTACTTCTTTACTCTTCTTTTGTAAGAAATTCAAAAATGTACTGTAATCTCTAAAACTATATAAATCAGTGGATGATGCTACTTTGTTGAATATTTCTAGGTTTTTAAACAAATCTTCATCATTGATATCTGGTTCTGTTTTTAGTATCTTACCTATCCACAGCAAATTCTTGTGGTTTTTGCTGGTATCTCTATTGATAATCTTTTGAACATAATCAATACTAAACCGTTGGCTTAGCATTTTCTTAAAATCATCCACTCTACCTTCAATTAAAATGTGTTCAAACAATGTCATATTGTTATAAATATACAATATATTTATTTAACCTGGGTAAAAATAAGTGAAAAAACCCGTTGACTTTTTTTAAACCTATGGTAAATTTATTGAAGATGTATGAAAACCACCATCAAAGTCCGCAAATTCTGGGGAAATTTAAACCCATCAACAAAAGTAATTCAATCTAAAAAAAAGTTTAAACGAAAAGAAAAGTTTAAAAAAAATTACAATTAAGAATGTGAATATTTGTTCATATAACTTATAATTTTTTCAAATTCTTCTATTTTACCATTATTTTTTAATCTATTTGCTCTATCTGATATTACCATAACATTTCCTTTAATATATCCTTTTGAACTATTGATTCTATCCAATGAAGGGGAGTTATAACTATGAGTTTTTCCTCCTACATTTCGTTTAAGTGGTATTCCTAATACAGGACAATTTTCCGGAATGACAATATCACTTTTTTGTAGATCAAATGACAAATTATTTTTTTTCGCTCTAGATTTTGCCGCATTTAACATTTTATTGATTGGATTTATACGAGAATTTTTTGATCTCCATAATTTTATTTTTTCACTATTATTTTTTTTATATTCTCTTTGTTTTTCATTAAATGAATTGATATTTGAATTTCTCCATATT
>Ga0255082_1000124_pt1 | contig 15462 bp, 7 predicted proteins | sample Colum_Colum_RepB_FD_188459 | JGI IMG/M metagenome (GOLD analysis project Ga0255082, IMG submission 188459) | Freshwater microbial communities from Columbia River, Oregon, United States - Colum_Colum_RepB_8h | ecosystem: Environmental > Aquatic > Freshwater > River | place: USA: Oregon | collected... | reverse complement strand
CCTCCCTCCCTCTCCCCTTCCATGCGCCTCCTCGCTTTCCTGCTCGCTCCCTTGGCGATCCTCGGCGCCGAAACCCCGCCCGCCGTCGAGCTGCGGGTGATGACGTTCAACCTGCGCTACGCGAGCACCCGCCCGCCCAATGATTGGCCGACGCGCCGACCGGTGATGAAGGCGTGCCTCGAGGCGACGAAGCCCGACTTGATCGGTACGCAGGAGGGTCTGGCGGGGCAACTGGCCGACCTGCGGTCAGACCTGCCGGACTACGCGATGCTGGGTCAGGGCCGCGAGGGCGGCGACAAAGGTGAGTTCATGGCGATCTTCTACCGACGCGAACGTTTCGAGTTGCTGGAGACCAAGGATTACTGGCTCTCGACGACCCCCGAGGTGGTCGGCTCGAAATCGTGGAACTCCTCCCTGCCCCGCATGGTGACCTGGGCGCGCTTCCGCGACAAGTCGACGGGGCGGACCTTCCTGTTCGTGAACACGCACTTCGACCATCAGTCCGAGGAGGCCCGCGGCGAATCGGCCAAACTCGTGCGGCGACGGCTGGAGTCGACGCCGACCGATCAGCCGGTCCTGCTCGTGGGCGACTTCAATGCCGTCGCCAAGGCCAGCGCGGCCTACGCAACCTTCACCGGCGACGGCTACCTGACCGACCTCTTCCGGAGCGCGCCGGTCCGGAAGGGCGAGCACCTGGGCACGTTCCACGGCTACCGCCAAGCGAACCCGACGGGCCTGCACATCGATTGGCTGCTCGGGCGCGGCGGCTGGGGCGTCCGGTCCGCCGAGGTCATCGCCTTCGAGGCCAAAGGTCAGCACCCCAGCGACCATTACCCGGTGATGGTGACGCTGGAGTGACGGGCCGGGGCGTAGGAAGGCATTGCCCCTGTGGGGGAAGGCCCTAGAAATGTCCCACCCCGATGATGCGCCACGCGTTGCTCTCCTGCCTGTCGCTGCTGACCGCGACCCTCGCCGCCGCCGAGCCGACGGTCAGGCGGCCGAACATCCTGTTCTTCATCATGGACGACTGGGGCATGGGCCATGCCGGCGCCTACGGTTGCCGCTGGATCAAGACCCCGAACTTCGACCGGGTCGCCCGCGAAGGCCTGCTCTTCACGAACGCCTACACGCCGACGGCCAAGTGCGCGCCGTCGCGTTCGACGATCATGACGGGGCGCTACCCTTGGCAGTTGGGCGCCGCCGCGAACCACCAGTGCATCTTCCCGCCGGAGTACGGCATCTTCCCGGAGGCGTTGACGGCGGGCGGCTACTTCTACGCGACGACGGGCAAGGTCTGGGGCCCGGGCAGCATGCTCGACGCCCAAGGCAAGCCGCGCGCCTACGCCGGCAAGGCCTACAACCAGGCCAAGGCCAAGCCGCCGACCTCCGGGATCACCAACAACGACTACGCGACGAACTTCGAGCACTTCCTTCGCGACACGTCGCCGGACCAGCCTTGGTTCTTCTGGGCAGGACCGATCGAACCGCACCGCGACTATGAGGCGGGCACCGGCGCGCGTCTGGGCGGCAAGAAGCCCGCGGACGTCGACCGCGTCCCCGGCTACTGGCCCGACAACGAGGTCGTGCGCAACGACCTGCTCGACTACGCCTACGAGGTGGAACACGCCGACCGGCACCTCGGCCGGATGCTGGCCGCGCTGGAGCAGGCCGGGCGGCTCGACGACACCTTGGTCATCGTGACGAGCGACAACGGCATGCCCTTCCCGCGGGTCAAAGGTCATATGTACGAAAACGCGAACCACCTGCCGCTCGCGGTCCGCTGGCCGCGCGGCATCCGCGAGCCGGGACGGCGCGTGGAGGCCTACGTGAGCTTCATCGACCTCGCCCCGACCTTCCTGGAGGCCGCCGGTATCGCCTGGAAGGACAGCGGCCTCGCCCCCTCGCCCGGCCGCAGCCTCTTCGACGCCTTCGGCGCGGCACCCGACCTTGCCAAGACCCGCGACCACGTGCTCGTCGGCCGCGAGCGCCACGACTTCGGCCGGCCGAACGATGCCGGCTACCCGGTGCGCGGCATCGTCAAGGACGGTCGGCTCTACCTCGAGAACGCCGAACCGACCCGCTGGCCCTGCGGCAACCCCGAGACGGGCTACCTCGATACCGATGCCAGCCCGACGAAGAGCTTCATCCTGCAGGCGCGCCGGGACAAAGGACGCGACCCGCACTGGGACCTCTGCTTCGGCCTGCGACCGGCCCAGGAATTGTACGACCTGCGGACCGACCCGGACTGTGTCCGCAACTTGCTCGCGCCCCCGACCACCGCCCCCGGGGCCGCCGAACTGCGGGCCCAGCTGTGGGCCGAGCTCAAGGCCTCCGGCGACCTGCGGGCGCTCGGCCGGGGGGCCGAATACGAGGCGTACCCGTCGGCGGATGTACGCCGTCGCGGCTTCTACGAGAAATACCTGCGCGGCGAGAAACTCGACGCAAACTGGGTCATCCCCTCGGATTGGGAACCCGCCCCCTTGAAATGAAGACCCTCCGCCTCGCCCTGCTGGCCCTCGCCGCCCCGCTCCTCCGCGCCGAGGAGGTCAAACGCCCGAACATCGTGTTCTGCTTCGCCGACGACTGGGGGCGGTACGCGTCCTGCTACGCGAAGATCGACGGTCGACCGAGCCTCAATCAGGTGGTCAAGACCCCGAACATCGACCGGATCGCCGGCGAAGGCGTGCTCTTCCGGCATGCCTTTGTGACGTCCCCAAGCTGTACGCCCTGCCGCAGCTCGCTGCTGTCGGGCCAGTATTTCTTCCGCACGCACCTCGGCGCGATCCTCAACGGGGCGCAGTGGGACAGCGCGATCCCGACCTACCCGCTGCTGCTGCGCGACGCGGGCTACCACCTCGGCAAGAGCTTCAAGGTCTGGAGCCCCGGCACGCCCGCCGACGCGCCCTACGGCGGCCAGAAGCACTCCTACCAGAAGGCCGGCGGTCGCTACAATAACTTCTCGGAAAGCGCCACGGCGATGGTGAAGGCCGGGGCGACCTTCGAAGCCGCCAAGGCCGAGCTGCTCGGCGAGGTGCGGGGCAATTTCCAGGCCTTCCTCGCCGACCGCAAGGAAGGACAACCCTTCTGCTACTGGTTCGGACCGACGCTCACCCACCGCGCCTACGAGAAGCACAGCGGCGTCGCCCTCTGGAAGATCGACCCGGACGCGCTCCAGGGGAAGCTGCCATCCTTCCTGCCGGATGTCCCCGAGGTCCGCGCCGACCTCGCCGATTACCTTGGCGAATGCCAGGCGTGGGACGCGGGCATCGGCGTGCTCATCGCCGAGCTCGAACGCCGCGGGGAGCTCGACAACACGCTCTTCGTCATCAGCGGCGACCACGGCATGCCCGGCGTCCCCCGCGGCAAATGCAACCTCGTCGACCACGGCACGAACGTCGCCCTGATCGTCCGCGGACCCACGATCCCGGGCGGCCGCGTCGTCGATGATTTGGTCAACCTGATGGATCTCGCGCCGACCTTCCTCGCCTTCGGCCGCGTGGCGATTCCCTCCGTGATGACCGGCAAGAGCCTCCTGCCCGTGCTACGCGACGAAGCCGGCGGCCAAGTCGACCCGACCCGCACCTGGGTCGTGACAGGCCGCGAGCGACATGTGGCCGGCGCGCGCGAGGATAACCTGCCCTACCCCCAGCGCGCGCTGCGCACGAAGGACTTCCTCTACATCCGCAATTTCGCGCCGGACCGCTGGCCCCTGGGCAGCCCGAAGTTCACGGGACGCGCCGACCTCCCGCCCGCCGAGAAGCTCGAGCAGGCGACCTACACGGCCTTCGCGGACATGGACGCGAGCCCGACCAAGGCCTGGGTCATCGGTCATTTCGACGACCCGCGCTACCGGTGGATCTACGACTTGGCCTTCGGGAAACGTCCCGCGGAGGAACTCTACGACCTGTCCAAGGACCCCGACCAGGTGAAGAACGTCGCGGCCGAACCCGCCTACGCGGCGACCCGCGAACGGCTCGCGGCCCAGCTGCTCGCCGTGCTCAAGGCAGCCGAGGATCCGCGCGTGGGGCCCGAACCCGTGAAGTTCGAGCGGCCGCCGTTCACCCGGCAAGGCAAGTGACGGCCCCCGCCTATTGAGCGAAAAAGGCCACGACGACCGCTTGTCTTCCCCGACGGGCGTGGTTTACCTTGCGGCATGTCCAAGAAATCCGCCGCGATCACCGACTACCCCGACTTCCTCAAGGACCTCCTGACCGCGAAGTCCCCGACGGGCCACGAATTCGCCGCCCAGGCGGTCGTCGACCGCTACGTGGAGAAGTCGGCCGACACCTACGCGAAGGACGCCATCGGCAACCGCATCGCGACGCTCAAGGGCAACGGCGGACCGACCCTGATGTTCGCCGGCCACATCGACGAGATCGGCCTCATCATCTCCCACGTCGACGACAAGGGCTACCTGTACTTCGAGTTCCTCGGCGGACATGACCAGATCATCCCCTCCGGCCGCCGCCTCCACATCCTGACCCGCGAGGGTCCGGTGCTCGGCATCACCGGCAAGCGCGCCGTGCACCTGCTCTCCCCCGAGGACCGCAAGCGCGTCCCGGAGCGCCATGACATGTGGATCGACATCGGCGTGAACAACCGCTCCGACGCCCTCTCCATCGTGCGCATCGGCGACCCCGCCGTGTACGCCGACGGTCCCGAGATGCTGCGCGGCAGCATCGGCGTGGCCCGCGCGTTCGACGACAAGGCCGGCGCCTACGTGTGCATGGAGGCCTTCCGCCGCCTCGCGAAGGAGAAGTCCCTCGCCGCCACCGTCGCCTCCGTCGCCACCACGCAGGAGGAAATCGGCGTGCGCGGCGCGCAGGTCGCCGCCCAAGCCGTCAACCCCGACGTCGGCATCGCCGTCGACGTGGGCCACGCGACGGACCACCCCGACGCCGACAACCGTAAGTTCGGCCGCTTCAGCCTCTCGGGCGGACCGATCATCGGCCGCGGCCCGAACATCAACCCGATCGTCTTCGACCATCTGGTCGAGGCCGCCGAGGAAGCCGGCATCCCCTACCAGGTCCAGGCCGAGCCCCGACCGACCGGCACCGACGCCCGCGCCATGCAGATGGCCAACGCCGGCGTCGCCTGCGGCCTGCTGTCCATCCCCCTGCGCTACATGCACACCCCCGGCGAAGTCGTCGACCTCGCCGTGGTGGAGCAGTCCGTCCAGCTCCTCGTCACCTTCGCCCGCCGGATCAAGAAGGGGCAGAAGTATAGTTGGTGATGGCGGTTAGGGGTTGGAGGTTGGCGGTTTCGAGGAGCCAGGGCCAGGGTCAGGGCCAGCGAAAGGACCTGAGCCGGGTCAACCTTAGCCATGGGACGTGAGAAACTACCAATCTCTTGGGGCGTCTTGCACCCCACGCGCTGCCGCTTTTCCTGCTCGGGTACCGGCCCCTGACCCTAAACCTGACCCTGAGCCTTTCCGTTGATGCCCTCTCCTTCCCTCGTCTGGTTTCGCCTGGACCTTCGGCTTGCCGACAACCCGGCGCTGCAGGCGGCCATCGCGGCGGGCGGGCCGGTCATCCCGGTCTACATCCATGATCCCGCCGCCGAAGGCGCGTGGCAGCCTGGCGGGGCCTCGAACTGGTGGCTGCACCACGCGCTGAACGACCTAGCCGCCCAGTTGGCCAAGGTCGGCTCCCCGCTGGTCATCCGTCAGGGCGACTCGCTCGCCGAACTCAAGCGACTCGTCCAGGAGACCGGTGCCGGACTCGTGACCTGGAATCGCCGACATGAACCGCTGATCATCGCCCGCGACACCCGAGTAAAGACCTCGCTGCGCAACGCCGGTCTCCAGGCCGAATCCTTCAACGGCAACCTGCTCCACGAGCCGCACCTCGTGAAGACCCTGGCGGGCAATCCCTTCCAAGTCTTCACGCCTTTCTGGAAGAACTGCCTCGCGAACCTGAAGTTCGGGATCCCCACGAAGGCCCCCAAGAAACTGACGCCCTACGAAAAGCCGCTCAAGTCGCTCGAGGTCGCCAAACTCGGCCTGCTCCCGAAGATCAAATGGGATACTGAGTTCCCGACGCACTGGGACCCGACCCGCGCAGGCGCCGAGAAGCGTCTGCGTGATTTTGTGGCCGCCCCGGTGAAGGCCTACCCGACCGACCGGGACATCCCCAAGGTCGACGGAACGTCGCGCCTCTCGCCCTACCTGCACTTCGGACAGGTCTCCCCGCTCGAGATCGTCGATGCCGTGCGCGCCGCCGGCAAACTCGGCACGACGGGCGGCGACAAGTATATCGCCGAGGTGGGCTGGCGCGAATTCGCCCAGCACCTGATCCACCACTTCCCCGAGACGCCCGACCGGCCGCTGCGCAAGGAGTTCGAGAAGTTCCCGTGGCAGCCGGACAAGAAGCTCCTGCGCGCCTGGCAGGTCGGTCGCACCGGCTACCCGATCGTCGACGCGGGCATGCGCCAGTTGTGGCAGACCGGCTGGCAGCACAACCGCGTCCGCATGATCGCCGCCTCCGTGCTGGTGAAGCACCTGCTCCAGCCTTGGAACGAGGGCGCGAAGTGGTACTGGGACACGCTCGTCGACGCCGACCTCGGCGCGAACACCATGGGTTGGCAGTGGGCCGGCGGGTGCGGGGCCGACGCCGCCCCGTATTTCCGCGTCTTCAATCCGGTGCTCCAAGGCGAGAAGTTCGACCCCGATGGCGAGTACGTGCGCCGCTGGGTACCCGAACTCGCCAAACTGCCCGCCGAGTGGATCCACCAGCCCTGGGAGGCCCCGATGCACGTCCTGGCCGAGGCCGGCGTCGTCCTCGGGAAGACCTACCCCGCCCCGCTGGTCGGACTGACCGCCGGCCGCGACCGCGCCTTGGCGGCCCTCAAGGCCATGCGGCCTTAAAGAACGAGGGGCCGGTCTAAACAAGGGGGCAAGTTGGCACGCGGGCACGCTGGCAAGGGCGTAACTGTGGCCGCAGCAAACGAAGCACCCTGACCCTAGCCCCAGCCTGGCCCTAGCCCTGGCCCCTACTACTTCCCCGCCGGCGCGGCGTTGGCCTTGCGGTCGCGTTCCTGGGCCTTGCGCCGGATCTCCGCCTTGGCCGCGGTCAGCCGCTCCGGCCAGGTGAAGGTCGGCGCCTTGCTCGGGTCGTAGCCGGCCATGTGACCGGTGAGGCGGGTCGTCGGCTTGGTGTACTTCAGCTCGGTATCCCCGAAGACCTCGCGGCACATCGCGGCCAGACCCGGGTCGTATTCGATCAGCTGGGACCGCAGGTGCACATGGTTATGGTCGTGGTCGTTGACGCGGTTGTCGTCGAACCAGGACTGCACGCCCTCGGCGAAGTACTCGTGATGGTTGGTCGCCGCGTACTTACCCTTCCAGAGGCCCTTCGCCATCGCCGCCTGGTAGGTCGCCTTGAGCCGCTGGTCGAAGGTCGGGTCGAGCTTGAGCATGCCGCGCAGGTGGATGTTGTGGGCGAACTCGTGGATGAAGATGTTCTCCGCGGCGTACGGATCGCCGGGAAAAGCCAACGTATTCTCCTCGGCGCAGGAGCAGACCGGATCGGTCTCGGAACCACCCAAGCCGCGGGCCCGGGCATCCCAGTAGTCCTTGGGCTTCATGTGCGCGTATTCGGGGATGTCGGTCGTGAACTCGGCCCGGCCCATGATGATGACCCGCGAGCCGTTGGCGATCATGGCGGCGCGGACGTCGGGCCGCTTCGCCAGCATGAGGTTGGCGAGGTACGCGACCTCGAGCAGGGCGTGGTCGTCGACCGCCCCGGAGGCGACGATGGGCAGCCCGCCGGCGCTGACATATTTCTTGTAAAAGGGCGCGAGTCCCAGGGCGGCGGGCGGCGCGGTCACGGGCCCGGGCACGTCCGCGGCGGCGGCGCGGCCGGCGAGGAGGCACAGGAGGAGGAGCGGGAGGGTCTTCATTTGTGGGAGGTTCCGTTGAGTTGGGCGCCGGCGGGGATCGCCGGGAGATCGCCGGCCTTGAGGGCGACGAAGCGGGCGCGCATCTCGGCGAGCTTGGCGGGCTGCTCCGCGGCGAGGTCGCGTCGTTCGTAGGGGTCCGTGGCGAGGTCGTAGAGTTCGGCCTTGCCCTGGGGATTACCGTGCGGGGCGATCAGCTTCCAATCGCCGAAGAAGACCGCGGAACGCTGGTGATGGGGCACGTAGATCGTCCGCGGGGCGGGCTGTGGCTCGGCCCCGGACAGGACCGGCCAGCGGTCGAGGCCGTCGAACTTCACATCGGCGGGGACCGATGCCCCGACCAGCCGGCAGAGCGTCGGCATCCAATCGGCCGCATGCAGCGGGGCGACGCACTTGCCGGGCGGCAGGCGACCAGGCCAGCTCACGAAGGCGTTCACGCGCATCCCGCCCTCGTAGGGCTGGTTCTTCCAGCCGCGCAGGGGCGCGTTGGTCGTGACGGCCGGGCTGCCCTTCGTGGTCCCGACGTAGGGATTGCCCCCGCCCTCGATGCCGCCGTTGTCCGAGGTGAAGATGATCAACGTATTTTCGAGCTGGCCCGTCGCCTTGAGCGCGTCGACCAGTTGGCCGACCTTGGCGTCAAGCTGGGTCACGAACGCGGCGTAGCGGCGCACGGAGTCGTCCTTCGCGGGGTCCGGGCTGAAGCGGACGCCGTCATAGGCCTGGAAATGCTCCTTCGGGGCGTCGATGGGGATGTGCACGGCGCCGAAGGGCACATAGACGAACCACGGGCCGCGCTGGGCGCGGATCAGCCGCTCGGCCTCCGCGGCGATGAGCTCGGTCGCGTTGCCCTCCTCCTTCACCAAGACGTCGTTGCGGTTCCAGGTCTCCTCGAGGTCGCCTTTGCGGTACTTGTGCGTCCACGGGTCGACCGCGCCCGTCAGGAAGCCGTAGGACTCGTCGAAGCCGTAGCGGCGCGGACCCCACTCGAACTTGCCGCCGAGATGCCACTTGCCGGCGATGGCCGTGCGGTAACCGGCGGACTTCATCGCGGCGGCCAGCGTGAAGGTGCCCTCCGGGAACGCCCGCAGGTTGGTGGGGCCGAGCACATGGGGACCAAAGCGGCTGGTCCAGCGGCCGGAAAGCAAGGCCGTGCGGGTCGGCGTGCACACCGGCTGGACGTAATGGCGATCGAGCTCGACGGAGGTCTTGAGCAGCTCCGCCATCCGCGGCGTCCGGAAGCGGCCGCCGTGCCAGGGAACGTCGGCCCACCCCATGTCGTCGGCCACGATGAGGAGCACGTTCGGCTTGGCGGGCTCCGCCGCCGACAGCCCTAGGAACAGGCAGCAGGCGAGCAGCAGACGGCGGGAAGACATGGGGACACCGTACGGCCCGCAGGGACGATTTCGAGGGGAAAGCGGGGCCGCGGGGTGGACGCAACCTAAGGGACAAGCCGGTGATTTCGAGGGGAAAGCGACGGCGAACGGGCCGCCGTCACTTCTTGGGCAGCATCGCGAGGTACTGGGCCTCGATCGCCTTGACCTTGGCCTTGAGCGGCTCGACCTGCGGCTGGAGTTCGGCGAGCGAACGGGCCAGTTCGTCGAGGGTGCGCGCGCGTTCGGGCAGCTCCCGGACCAAGGCGGCGTGGGCCTTCTCGGCCACGGCGGCAGCCTGGCGGGCCGCCGCCAGCTTCGTGGTCGCGGCGGCGACCTCCGCCCGCTTGGCTTCGACGGGCTTGAGGGCGACGGCGAGCCGGGCACGGACCTCGGCCAAGGAGGCTTCCAGCGTCTTGAGCGCTTCCTGCGCGACCTTGAGCGGCTCGCGCAACGGGGTGGACTTGGCCTCGAGCTCCTTCTCCACGAGGGCCGGGCGGGCCTGCAGGCGGGCGTACTCCTTGAGCTGGGCGGAGCGGGTCTTCGTCAGTTCGTCGCGCTCGGTCGTGAGCGGGCCGACCCCTTGTTCGTTCTTCGCGACCTCGGCGCCGAGCTCGGCGAGCTTCCGGCGGAAGTCGGCGGCCGCGGCCGTCCGGCGGACGAGCTCATCGCGGGAACGGGGTACCGCGGCCTCCGCGGCGGCGATGGCATCCAGGGAGCGGCGGCGGATGGCTGCGGCGCTGGTCAGGGCGGCCTCGGCGTCCACCAGACCGGCGGTGCGGCGGAAAGTGAGGTAACCGCGGAAGGAGCGGATCGACTCCTGCGCCTGGGTCGCCGCGGCCAGGTTGGCGGCGGCGAGGTCCGCGGCGGCCTTGGCACCGACGACGGCACGCGCGGCCTCGGCGACGGCGGCCTCGGCGGTCGCGATGGCGGCGGTGGCGGTGGCGAGGTCGCGCGTGGCGGTCTCCTGCGCGGCCTTGAGGTCCTTCAGCTGCTTCACGGAGGCCTCGAGCTGGGCGGTGACGTCGGCCAGGCGAACCCGCGTGGGGCGCATGGCGCGCGCATAGTCCTCGATCGCGGCCTTGGCGGCGGCGACCTCGGCGTCGCGCCGCTTCAGAAATTCGGTCAGGTTCGCCTCGGCCTCGGCGAAGAGCTTGGCTTGGGCCTCGACCTTCGCGGCGACGGCGGACTCCTCGAGCCGCAGGGGCGTCAGCGACTTATCCAGGTCGGCCAGGGCGGCTTGCAGCTTGGCCACGGCGGCCTCCTCGGCGGGCACGGCGGCGGCGAGGCGATCGGCCTCGCGGCGGGCCGGGTCCAGCTTGGCCGCGGCGGCCTCGCGGGCCTTCTGGTTCTCCTCGCGGCCCGCCAACGCATCGGCGACGTCGGCCTCGAGCTTCGTGAGCTTGTCGCGCTCGGAAAGGACGGTGACGTTGAACTCGGCGGCCTTGAGGGCGACGATCCGGAGACGGAGCGCGGCGATCTCGGCGGCGGCGGTGCGGAGCTGGGCGGCGAGGCGTTCCTGCCCGGCGAGCAGCTCGACGCGGGCGGTCGTCTTCGCCGCCTCCTCGCGGTAGAAGGCCGCGGCCTTCTGCTGGGCCTCCAGGGCCTTCGTCGCGCTCGCGAGCTCGGCGCCCTGGACCTTCGCCTTCTGCTTCGTCCAGTAGTCGATGGTCTTCGCCGTCTCCGCGGCGCGGGCCGTGAGTTCGGCGAGCTCGCCGTTCAGCCAGGCGAGGTCGAAGCCCTCCGTCCGCAGGAAGGCGCGGTCCTGATCGGCCGCGGCCACGGCGGGAGCGAGTTGCTCGCGGATGGCCGCCATCTTCTTGGACAGCTCCGCGCGGGCGGCGGCATCGGTCGTCTTCTCCCGGGTCGCGCGCAGGGCGACGAGCTCCTGGTTGCCGGCGGCGATCTTGGCCTGCAGCGGGGCGAGGCGGGCTTGGGCGGCGGCGGCGGCCGCACGGGCCGCGGCCTGCGCGGGCGTCGGGGCGGCGGCCGCCGGCGAGGACTGCAGGGCGATGAGCTCGGCGAGGCGGGCTTCGGCGGCGGCGATCCGTTGGGCGAGCCGCGGCGGATTGCTCGGGACCTGCGTCAGGTCGCGGCCGGTCGCGACGTCGTGGAAACGAACCTCCCCGAGCCAATTGCCGGTGACGTAGGTCTTGCCGTCGGCGAGGGCCGTCACCTTGGAGACCACGTCGGCCTGCTTGCCGGCCTGGGCCTGGGGAAGGCGCTTGCCGTCGATGGCCCAAAGGGCGCTGGTGCCGTCGTTGCCGCAGGAAAGCAGCCGACCATCGGGGGTGAAGGCCACGGACTGGACGGCGGCCCCGTGGGCCGACCAGTTGGCGACACGCTTGCCGGTCTTCATCTCCCAGGTGGTGATCGTACCGTCGGCGCCGCAGCTCGCCAGGACGTTGGAGTCCGGCCGCCAGGCCAGGTCGGTCACCGCGCCCTTGTGCTGGCCGAGGTTGTAGAATTCGCCGCCGTTGTCGGCCTCCCAGACCATCACGTTGCCGTTGCGGTCGGCCGTCGCGAGGAGGATGCCATCCGGGCTGAAGTCGGCGCCCGTGACCCACTCGGTGTGCTTGGCGATCGTGTAGAGCAGCTCACCCGAGGCGGTGTCGTAGCACTTCACCTTCTTGGTGTTGGTGGCGAGGGCGACCTTGCGGTGGTCGGGGGTGATGTCGGCCGACATCACCTGGTCGAACTCCTTGCCGAGCTCGGTGACGCGGCGACCGGTGCGCACATCCCAGACGACGGCGTGCCCGAACTTGCCGCCGCGGCCGCCGCCGAGGATCAGGAGCGAGCCGTTGGCGCTGAACTTGAGCGAACGGGCGTAGCCCTCCGGGTAGGGGAAGATCCCGGCCAGTTCCCGGCTCTCGGTGTCGTACAGGAGCACCTGCTTGGGCGAGGCGACCGCGAGCAGCGAAGTCCAGGGACTCGCCGCCAGCGCCGTGATGGCCGTCGTGCGCGGCGTGACGACCACGGGTTCGAGCAGCACGTCGGCCGGACGGGCCGCGGGGCCGGTGGGCTTGCCGGCGGTGGCGTCGAAGGCGAGGTCGACCTTGGGCTGGCTGGACTTGCGGGCGACGCTTCCCTTGGCCTGCAGGAGGCCGCCGGCGATCCACTTCGAGAGCAGGGTCAGGTCCTTGGCGTCGAGCGGCGCGCCCTCGGGGGGCATGAACGGCTCTTCCTTCTTGGCGCTGCAGGTCCAGAGTCGGCTGCCCGCCGGGTTGCCGGCGTCGACCACGGCGCCGCCTCCGCCCCCCGCGAGGAGCGCGGCGTAGCTGGAGAGGTCGAGTCCGCCCTTCTTCTTGTCGGGGTTGTGGCAGGAGAAGCACTTGTTCTCCAGCAGCGGTCGGATGTGGTCGTCGTAGGTGAGCTTGTCCGCCTCCTGGGCGCGGACGGCGCCGGCGAACGCGACGGCCGCCGCGAGCACGAGGAAACGGCGGCTCAACCAGCGGCGCGGGACGGGGACGACGGCGGGCATGGGCGGGCGGCCGGGCTCAGTGGTTGAAGTAGAACTCCTTCGAGTTCATCAGCGCCCAGAACAGGTCCTCGTGGACCGCCTGGCGGTTGGCGGGATCCGCCGCGAGCGACTTGGTCACGGCGGCGACCTCCTCGGCCCGCGGCGCGCGGCCGAAGACCCGCAGGAAGAGCTCGTCCATGATCTCGCGGTCCTTGCGGCCTTCCGCGATCAGGCGCTCGACGACCTTGCCCCGGCGGATGCGGTCGTTGACCGCGTCGCCGTTCATCAGGTGCAGGGCCTGCGAGAGGTTGGGGTCGGTCTTCACCTCGGACGAGGCCACCGACTCGCGCTTCGCCCGGCCGAAGGTGGCCAGGAAGTAGTTGCTCACGGCGCCGTCGGCGATCTGGACCGCGCGGGCGCCGACCGGGAGGCCCTGGAACTTGTTCGGCGTCTCGGTGATCTGGGAGATCGCGTCCAGCAGGACCTCGGCGCGCACGCGGCGGACGGACCCGTGGGCGAAGTTCAGCTTGTCGCCGGCGTTGCTCTCGTTGACCTTGGTGCTGCGCTGGTACGCGGCGGAGGCGGTGATGTCGCGTACGAGCCGGCGGACGTCGTACTTGTACTCCGTCAGGCGCTTCGCCAGCTCGTCGAGGAGCTCGGGGTTGGAGGGCGGGTTCGAGACGCGCACGTCGTCCACGGGATCGACGACGCCGACCCCCAGGAAGTGGGCCCAGATGAGGTTGGCGACGTTGCGGGCGAAGTAGGGATTGCGGGGCGAGGCCAGCCACTCGGCCATCACGCGGCGGCGGTCCTCGCCGGGCTTGAGCTCGGGCGCGTCGCCGCCGAGGAACTTCGGCTTCATGTTGGCCTTGGTCAGGAAGTGCTGCGACTCGCCGGACTTGTTGTTGAAGACGATGACCTCCTGGGGGTCGTCCGTGTTCTTGCGGCCCACCTGGGCGAAGAACGCGTTGAAGCCGTAGTAGTCGTCCATCGTCCACCGGTCGAACGGGTGGTTGTGGCACTGCGCGCACTGGATGCGCATGCCCATGAAGACCTGGGCGACGTTCTCGCTGAGCTTCAGCTTGTCGAGCTCGGTCTGGTAGTAGTTGACGGGCGGGTTGGAGACGGTGCCGCCGCTGGCGGAGAGCAGGTCGACCACGATGCGGTCGATGGGCACGTTGGCGCCGATGCGGTCGGCCAGCCAGTTGTAGTAGAGGAGCGCGTTCTTGTAGAACGGCGGGGCGTTGTTGCCCTGGTTGATGCCGGAGCGGATCTGCAGGAGCTCCGCCCACTTCATGACCCAGAGCTCGGTGAACTCCTTGCGCTGGAGCAGGGCCTCGACCAGCTGGGCGCGCTTGTCGGGACGGGTGTCCGCGAGGAAGGCGCGGACCTCCGCCGGCGTCGGGTAGAGCCCGACCACGTCGATGGTCACGCGCCGCACGTACTCCTCGTCGGTGCAGAGGCCGGAGGGCAGGATGCGGAGTTTGTGCAGGCGCTCGTTGACGGCGCGGTCGATGTAGTTGAACGCGGGGGCGGCGGGGCGGGCGTAGACGAGGTCCTTCGGGATGACGAGCACCTGGGCCGTCACGCTGAAGACGTCGAAGCGGGCGAGGATGAAGGCCGCGCCGCGCTCGCCGGAGCGGACCTTGCCGTCCTTGCCCACCTTGGCGACCGGGTCGTTGTTGGACATGAACAGCGCGAGGTCGGTGACGTCGCGGTCGGTCCCGTCGGAGTAGGTGGCGCGGACCGTGATCTGCTGGGTGGCGTCCACGCCCTCGAGGACGGCCGCCTTCGGGAAGACCTCGATGCCGGTGACCTTCGCGACGCCGGGGGCGTCGTCCTTGGCCCCGCCGGCGATCCATTCCAGGATGGTGCGGTTGTAGGCGGAATCCGGCTCGTACAGCTTGTTGCCCGAGTGGGGGACGGCGCCGACGGCCTTCTCGACCAGCGTGCTTTCCTCGGGGATGGCGAGGTTGAGGCGGCGGCCGACCATCTCGCGGGTCAGGCGCACGTAGTCACCATCGGGATCCATGCCGAAGAGCGAGAGGCGGAAGCCATCCTTGCCGCGCGCGGCGCCGTGGCAACCGCCCGCGTTGCAGCCGCCGCGCAGGAAGACCGGCATCACGTCGAGGCGGAAGGAGACCGCGCGGTCCTGGGCGCCGTCCTTGACGGTGACGGGCACCCGGGCCGTCAGGCCCCCGAGGGCGGCGACGACCTCCGTGGCGCCGGCGTCGGCGACCGGGCGAAGGACGTCACCGGAGAGCGCCGCCACCTTCGGGTCGGCGACCTTGACGTCGGCGAAAGCCGTGACGTCGCGCGTGGTGGCATCCTTGAAGGTCGCGAAGACGACCAGCCGGTGGGTGTCGCGGCGGGTCTCCAGGCGGACTTCGGGCGGGAAGATCTCGAGCTTCTCGACCGTGGCGAGCTTGCGGAGCAGCTCGGCCTTGGGGTCGACGGCGTCCTTGCCGCGCGCGGCGAGCGTCACGCCGGCGGTCCAGGGCGCGCCGGCGGCGACCCAACCGCGGAGCAGGGCGAGTTCGGCCGCCGGAAGCGGGCCACCCTTCGGGGGCATCAGGTCCTCATGGTCCTTCGGGAGGAAGACCCGCTTCACGAGCTCGCTGCGGTCCGGCTGGCCGGGCTCGACGATCGGGCCATTGGCCCCGCCCTTGAGGAAGGCGGCCTGGGTGTGCATCAGCAACTTGCCCTTCACCTTGTCGGGATTGTGGCACTCGACGC
>Ga0255082_1000105_pt1 | contig 16348 bp, 20 predicted proteins | sample Colum_Colum_RepB_FD_188459 | JGI IMG/M metagenome (GOLD analysis project Ga0255082, IMG submission 188459) | Freshwater microbial communities from Columbia River, Oregon, United States - Colum_Colum_RepB_8h | ecosystem: Environmental > Aquatic > Freshwater > River | place: USA: Oregon... | reverse complement strand
AGAAAGGTCCTGTTTTTACAGTTTCGGAATTTAATGAACTGATTGATGATGATGAGCAAGTCATTATCAACTATTGTGATTTTTCCATGTATTGGGACTATCGCCACTTTAAAGGGTTTGTTGATGCAACTGAATGTGATGGATGCGTAGTTTGCTATACTGATTTTCATCCACATATGTTGGGTAGTGATAACTATGCTTTCTGCAAAACTGATGAAGATAATAAGATATTAGAGATACGTGAAAAGCAACCATTTACAGACGATAAAATGTCTGAGTTTGCTTCGACTGGAACTTACTACTTTAAGAAAGGAAGTTACGTCAAGAAATACTTTAAACAGTTGATGAATGAAGATCTCAATATCAACGGTGAGTATTATGTAAGTCTTGTTTATAATCTTCTGATTGGTGATGGTTTAGATAATCGAGTTTATGAAGTTCCTTATATGCTCCAGTGGGGAACTCCTTTTGATCTTGATGTTTATAATAGTTGGTCAAACTATTACCGTAGAGCACTCAAGGGGCAAAAAGAAGTTCGACTTGAAAATTGCACTCTTGCACTTCCAATGGCTGGAGCAGGAAGTCGTTTTTCCAAGGAAGGATATGAGCAACCAAAACCATTCATTCCTGTAAATGGAAAGAATATGGTAGAGCAAGCAGTCCGTTGCTTACCAGAAACTGATGATATCATCTATGCCTGCCTCAAGAGTCATCAGTCTCCTGGACAAAATACGGTATGGGTTGATGAAGTATTAGAAGGTCAGGCTTGCACAACAGAACGTATAGTTAATGTATGCGATCCAGACTCTTCGATATTAATTTCTGCTTGTGATAACGGAGTCTTTTATGATGCTGATAAGTTCTTAGAGTTGGTCGAGGATGAAGAAAATGATATAATAGTATGGACTTATCGTAATAACTACACAAGTCACTTGCAACCAGAGGCATATTCTTGGGTTAAGTGTGATGAAGATGGAAATGTAAGTCGAGTTGATGTTAAAAAGTTTACAGGAACAAACCCAGTAGAAGAATTTGCAATTACGGGAACCATGTTTTTCCGTTCTAGAGAAGTGTTCTTTAGTTCTTTGAAATCATTATATCAAAATGATGTAAGAACTAATGGTGAGTTTTATGTTGATAGTATGCTCAACGAAGCAATTAGTTTGGGGTATAAAGTTAAGAACTTTGAGATCGACAATTACATTTGTTGGGGAACTCCAAACGATTTAAAGACTTATCAATACTGGCAGAGATTTTTTAACAAAGTTGAATGGCATCCTTATGAGTATCAGAATGACTACTTCACTAAATGATAAAAATATAAATGCAGTTCTAATGCTGCACTGGGGATGGACAGATCTTCTTCAGCATGTTGGAATGGTAAGATATTATCAAACTTTATACAAGTCTATATCACTAATATGTCTTCCTCATCAAAGAGAATTTTTAGAAGCACTTTATCCAGACTTTAATTTAATCTTTGTTCCCTGTCCAGATAAAGGAGAAATAGAAGTATTAGCACGAAGATTGTTTGAAGAAGACTATTTGTTTCTTGTCGAAGGTCATCAGTGCTCGCAGTGCTTCACAAGAATTTGTTTATCGCAAAACTTTACACCTAAAACCGAAATACAGCAAAGAAACTGTGAGTCTCTCAAAAAGACTGCTTGGACTTTTATTGATTCGATAAAAGAAAGTGATGCTAAAGATCCAGACTTTGATGAGCGAATTGGATTCTATACATTATCTGGATTAGATCATTCTATTGCCTTTGACCACTTTAAAATACTTAGAGATCCTGTTGCTGAAGACAATAAGTATAATGAACTAGTCACAACTGATGAATATTCGGTCATTCATCATGTTGATGAAATGGACCTTTCAAAGGCAAAATATCCCTTAGTTTATTTGAATGATAAGTCTACAAAAATTATTGATATGATCAAGGTCATCGAAAACGCAAAGGAAGTTCATCTATATGATAGTCTTTATGGAATACTTTGTTACTTCTTATACTTATCAGGACAACTTAAAGGTCCTCAGTTTCATCTTCACAAATATGCTAGAATGAAGATACCTAAATTCTTTAACTATAAGAAAATGAAAGAATCTGGAGATTGGATTGTTTATGAGTAAAATATATTATTGGAACGAAGGAAGAACAAGACCTATCAAAGAAAGAGACGAGAATGGAAGAGATATTGAAGTTGCTTATTTCTTTTCAGTTCAGTTTACCGGACTCTCAAAACATTATCCACAACCATTAATCTATTCACATCAAACTCATAAACTCCATCTCCCAACCAAAGAGATGTTTATGTCTCTTGGACGTGGAACTGTTTATGAGGAAACAATGGAATATGATGTAGAACATCCATTCCACTTTAAGAACTTCTGTTCAGTTCCTGTATTTTATTTCGCGTATAATATGGCGAACTACTATCATTTTATCTATGATACGTTGCCTTATCTCTACTCATACTTTAATGAGAAAGAGATTCATCCAGACCTGAAACTTCTTGTAAGTCCTCCTGAGGGTAAAGATGACTTATATCCCTTCGTCTGGGAGTGCCTGGAACTCCTAGGAGTAGGTCGAAAGGATGTGGTGTTTCTCAACCCAGAAACTTTATATAACACGGTTGTGGTAGGTTCTTCGTTGACTCACAACGGTCTCTCAAACACCCCGCCACATCCAGGAGTATTTGATATCATCAACCGTATGAAAGGTGACTATCAAGGACCAGAAAAGGTTTATATTTCACGTAGAACTTGGTTGCATAATAACTTTGAAAACATCGGCACCAATTATACTGAACGTCGTCGTTGTGTGAATGAGAATGAAGTAGCAGAACTCTTCAAGTCTTTGGGATATGAAGAAGTCTTCTGTGAAAATATGACGATGAAAGAAAAGATCGGACTGTTCAACTCCGCGAAGTATGTTGCTGGTCCTATCGGTGGTGGTATGTGTAATGTAATTTTCTCCCCACCAGAAACCAAGGTCATTTCAATCAACAGTCCTCTGTTCTTTGATATCAATACTCGTTTTGAGTATTCAATGATACACACTCAACTTTATCATTTTAATGATACTGAGTTTGTTGAGAAGGTAGAAGAAAGTGTAGAAAGTGATGGTTCTCTTTCTATCTCTGGTGGTCTAAACTCACCCTGGAAGGTGGATCTAAATAAACTAAAAACATTTCTTAACGATGTCTGAAATACTAGAACTAGCAAGAGAGATTAGCGAGTACACTATCTGTGGTGAGGGTAATGTATCCATAAGAACAGGAGAGAATACTTTTTTAATTAAGGCAAGTGGGACAAGTCTGCATACTCTGTCTGAAGAAGACTTAACCTCATGTAATATTCATGGAGCACAGATAGAACTCTCACACAAAAAACCAAGTATTGAAACTTCTTTTCATGCTTGGATTATGAAAACTTTTCCTGAAATAAACTTTATTGCACATACCCATCCACCACATACAACAAAGATTCTCTGTTCAAATCAGTTGTATCAGTTTGCAAATCATCGATGGTTTCCTGATCAAATAGTCAGAAACGGAACCAAGTCTTGTGTTGTTCCTTATGCTCCACCAGGGGAGGCAATACTACGACTGGTTGAGAAGCATGTAACTAAGTTTATTGAACATGAAGGATTCTTTCCAAAGTTGATTCTACTTCAAAACCATGGTATAATCACAGCATCTGCATCTAAAAAAGATTGTGCTGCTGCAACTTTAATGTGTGAAAAGTCTGCTGATATTTTTGTAGGAGCAAAACTTCTAGGTGGAGTTAAATTCTTGACCAGGCAAGAAGTTACCGATGTTGATACCTGTCCAAATGAAAACTATCGGAGAAATATGTATCAATGAAAATCATTTATGTTGATATTGATGAAACTATTTGTAATCGAGAAACCTCTGTTGACTTTGGAACAACTCATGACTATACAAAGGCACAACCTATTCAAGAGAATATAGATAAGATCAATAAACTTTATGATGAAGGGCATACAATCGTTTATTGGACTGCTCGTGGATCTAGAAAGCAAATAGATTGGATAGAACTTACACGCCAACAACTTGCAGAGTGGGGGGTAAAATATCATGAACTAAGAGCAGACAAACCTTTTTATGACTTATTCATCGAAGACAAATCATTAAGGATTGAAGAACTGTGAAAATTATTTCTCATCGCGGAAACATTCGTGGACCAGTTCCAGATAAAGAGAACCGCCCTAGTTATATTGATTGTGCAATTGGTAATGGATATGACGTAGAAATTGATGTTCGTTCAATTAATGGTGAACTATGGTTGGGGCATGATGAACCTCAATATAAGATTGATCACAACTGGTTAGATAGGCGTAGAAACTATCTGTGGTTGCACTGTAAAAATATTGAAGCAGCAACTGAGTGTTGGGCATATCATTCATTTTGTCATACTGGAGATCCTTTCACTTATACAACAACGGGAAAACTTTGGTTACATGATCTTTCGATGAAGATTGATGATAATACAATTATTCCATTAATGTCTTTGAATGATATTGTTCAACCGTTGAATGGAATGCCTTTTGCTGTTTGTACAGACTATCCAGCATCTTTATGAAAGACTTAGTGTTTATCATTTATGATGCTTTTGGTGATTGGATTTCTGCAAACGGGATGATCCGTCATCTATCCAATCGATATCAAAAAGTTTATCTAATTCATGATACTCCAGTTGTTGTCCCTTTTACTCAGAATATGTTTAAGGATAATGTAAATATTATCCCAGTTCAAGGAATGAACATACCACATTCAGACTATGATGTAATTGATTTAAGAATACATGAAATTTATTCTTCTCCTGGCGGGTCTGGAGTTTATTTCAATAAGATGAATAAGTTTGGAACAGATTCTTTTGGTTCAACCGATAATGCTTCTTCTTTTTACTGTGAACTTGGACTTAATCCAGAAATGAGAGTGAAGGAGTTTTATTATGAGAGAGATCTTGAAAAAGAGGATGAACTATTCCAGTCTTTAAATCTACCATCCAAGTATTCTGTAGTTTGTGAAATGCATGATGGTATGATAGACAAAAAGTATGTAAAAGAGGGGCATGTAGTCAATTTACATAGACTTACAGATAACTTTATGCATACGATAAAAGTTATTGAGAATGCTAATGATATTCATTTAATTGAGAACTCAATATCACTTTTTATCTATCATATGCAACACATATCTCAAATGAAACCAGTGGATATCTGCTTGCATACATATGCTAGACAGGAACCACATCGTAGATGCACAAGTCCAGATTCTGATAATGTGTATTTAAATATGTTAAAATGTCCTAAGTTATTGAATTGGAGTTTTGTTTGAGATATGAATTATAAAATACAAGCAGCAGGCGGTGATTTCATCTACCACTGGTTTGTGCTGATGCTTGGAGCACTAAAAGACATTGACCTATCATCTAAAATTAATGTTTGTTTTGATGATGAAAACTTCATTTCATATCAAAGAGAAACTCTTGAAATTTTATCCGATGTAATTAATATTGTTCCTAATACTTGTGACTGGACTCTAATTGAGTCTGTTAAACAAGTAGATGGTATTGTTGACCCAGGCATTTATACTTTCTTGAGAGAGTTGTTCTCATCTAGAGTAAAAGAAGACTTTGATACGACAGAATATGATAAGATCTATATTCGAAGAGATAAGTCTCACTTATGTGAAGGTAACTTAGCAGATAATAATGCTAGACGTAGGCAGATTATAAATGAGCAGGAGTTGGTGAATAAACTTGCTGATATTGGAATCAAGTCAGTCTATTTTGAAGACTACACAGTTGCTCAAAAAATTCAAATATTCAAGAATGCGTCTCTTGTAGTAGCACCTCAAAGCGGTGGATTAATTTTTACTTTGTTTGCTAAACAGAGTGCTGATATTGTAGAAATATATCCTCCTAATCCACATCAGTATTGTGATCATTACATTAATATCTGCGAATCATTAAACATACCGTTCAGAAGATTCAGAGACGTGACGAAAGTTGATTATTATGATAATATGATCGTTGATCCTGAACAACTTGTTAACTTTATAACTGGTAGATGACTATGTATACTGAAGAAAAACCATGGGGTTCATACACTAACCTTCTAGATGAAGAATATACGAAGGTCAAAAAGATTATTATTAAATCCGGAGAAGCACCCAGTTATCAGTATCACTTTAAAAGAAGTGAGATATGGATCATTGTAAAGGGTGAGGCAGAAGTTAAAATAGATGACGTTGTGATGCAGCACAAAGTCGGAGATGTTATTCGAATTCCAGTTGAAGCATCTCATCAAGTCAGGAATATTGGAGAAGATGAACTTGTTTTTGTAGAGGTTCAACTTGGTGATTACTTTGGTGAAGACGATATTGTGAGGTTAGAGGATAAGTATGGTAGAGTATAAAGTTCTTTTAACAACAAGTGGACTTGGTTCTAGACTTGGAAATCTAACTAAGTTTACAAACAAGAGTTTGGTGAGAGTTGGCGATAAAGCAGTCATCTCTCATATTATTGAGACCTATCCAAAAGATGTTGAGTTTGTTGTAACTCTTGGACACTATGGATCTCATGTTAAGCAATATTTGACCCTTGCACATTCAGACCGTAACATTACTTTTGTTGAAGTAGACAACTACATGGGTGAAGGAAGTAGTTTACTCTACTCTATCTCTTTGTGTGAAGAACATTTGCAGTGTCCATTTGTCTTCCACGCTTGTGATACGCTGCTTCCAAAAGACTACATTTCCTGCATTGATTTCTCTACAAATTGGTCAATAGGTGGAGTTGGGGATAACAGTCAATCATACAGAACTCTCAACTGCCTGAACGGAAAGATCTCATCCATCAACGAAAAGGGTGAGCAGAACTTTGACTATGTGTATGTTGGTGTCTCTGGTTTCAAGGACTATCAATCATTTTGGAATGCTTGTAAGAGTATTTTGAAGTCAGTAAAAACCAGTGACCTAAGTGACTGTCATGTTATTCGCAAAATGAATGACTTTTCAGTTGTTGCTCTTGATGAGTGGTATGATATTGGAAACATTGATGCACTCAAAAGGACTCGTTCAAAGATAAAAGGAACGATACAAGTTTTGGATAAGGAAGATGAAAATATCTTTGTGTTCAAAGACTTTGTAATTAAGTTCTTCCACAACAAAAAGATTTGCTACGATAGGGTTCTTAGGAGTAAAAGTTTAACTGGACTTACTCCTAAACTTTTAGACAGCACAGAAAACTTTTATAAGTATGAATATGTTGTTGCAGACTTGCTATCTGATACCGTAAACCGTATTAAGTTTTCTAAGTTACTGAACTGGGCAAAAGAAAACCTGTGGATTTCAAAGGAACAAGAAAACTTCTACGATAATGCTTTGTCTTTTTACAAAGATAAAACTTTACTGCGAATTGAAAAGTTTTTAGATAAGCATAACTTGTCTGATGAAGTTGATTATATTAATGGAATAGAAGTTCCTAAGATTAGAGATCTTGTATCTCAAATTAATTTTAAAGATATTATTGGAAAGGAACCAACTGGTTTTCATGGTGATTTTATTCTAGACAACATTCTAACATCAGAATCATTTACATTGATTGATTGGAGACAAGATTTTAATGGTGTAATTGAGTCTGGTGATATGAACTATGATCTTGCTAAGTTGAATCATAACTTGGTTCTGAACCATGATATGTTATATCACAACTATTTTGAAATTGATTTTTCTAAAGGCATCACGTGCGATGTTCATGTGAAAAAGTCTTTGATTGATTGTAAGAGTATTCTTAAAACATTCTGTGAAGAGAATGATATTAACTTTAATAGTATTGAAATATTGACTGCACTAATTTGGATTAATATGTCTCCGCTCCATGAGCATCCGCTTGATATGTTCCTATATTATTTTGGAAAGTATAATTTATTCCTTGCACTATCTAAATGATATTCCCAAAGTATTATATTGGACCGATGAGTAAGAATGTAGTTGACTGTGTGATTAAACACAGTCAAAAGTATCCTATCGGTTTGATACCATCAAGACGCCAGGTTGACTATTGTGGTGGTTATGTAAACAAGTGGGACACAAAAAGTTTTTCAAACTATTTGAAAAAGAAAAAAGTATTATTATGTAGAGATCATGGTGGACCCAATCAGGGACTTCATCTTGATGATGGAGTTTATTCATTTTTAGATGACTGTGATAACCTTGATTTGATTCATATTGATCCATTTAAAGATTCGGAATCCATCTATGAAGCAGCAGAAAAGACAGTCTCCTATATCAAGATGTGCTCTTCAAGAAATCAAAATATATTTTATGAGGTTGGAACTGAGGAAGCAATCTTTAAATATGAACCAGAACAACTGAGGTGGTTTTTATCTTGCTTAAAAGTTTTTCTTAGTGAAGAAGAGTTTGCTCAAATCAAATACGCTGTTGTTCAGTCTGGAACACGTTTAGATCTATCTACAAGAACAAATACTGGTAACTTTAATAATGGTAGGTTAGTTAACTTTATTGAAGTTGTAAAAGAATTTGGTTTAATGAGCAAGGAACATAATGGCGACTATTTAATTGATTCATTTGATGTTGAGACTCGTTATGCTTCTGGTCTTGATGCTATTAACATCGCTCCTGAGTTTGGTCAAATAGAGTCTGAGTTTTATTTGGAGCAAACTAAAGGTAGCTTTCTATTTGATGTTCTTTATGAAATATGCTATACTTCTGGGAAGTGGAAAAAATGGATTCCAGATGTAAGTAGGGTATCCAAAGAACAAATTATTATTACCTGTGGTCATTACATCTTATCGGAAGGTGAGTTTGAAGAAAAGGTAAAAATACATTTTCCAAATGCCGATAAAATGATACAGAGTCGAATTACATCTAAACTAAAATTATTAAATGAGCAAACAAAAAACTATTGCATTTGATCTAGACGATGTTATTTGTTTTAGACCAAATGGATATGAGCATCTAGGTCCAGAAAAATATTTTTATTGTGAACCATATGAGGAAACAATAGAACTAATCAATTCTTTATATGATGATGATTATAAAATTATCATCTATACTGCAAGGGGAATGAGTCAATTTGCAGGAAACATTATTGAAATTTATAGTAAGTTATACAACCAAACAAACGATCAACTCAAATCGTGGGGAGTAAAATATCATCAATTGATTATGGGTAAAATACATTATGATGTTCTGATAGATGATAAAGCATTAAACTCTTATAACATTAAAAAAGAATCTATTATTCAACTATTGAAATGAAGTGTAACCTTGTAATATCAATAAATGTTCATGAGAAACCAGAATATTTGCTGAACCAAATTGAAAATATCAATGAACATGTTTCTTTGAACAAGAAGATATTGCTCAACTGTAATGAGTTTATGCTTGAGCAAATGAAAGATAATCCAAATGTTGATGTTTTTCCAGAACCTTTGAGTAAAAGACCATTTCATGGTTCTCTGACTCATGGTATATCATGCAATATGTCTTATGCTTTGGAGAACTATGACTTTGATTATTTTCTAGTAATATCCTCTAGAGAATTTTTTTATCGTAAACTAGAAAGCACTTCTCAGATACTTGAGCATATTATAGATGAGAGGAGCATTGAAACTGAAGACGTAGACTTCAGGATGCCTAACTACTATCCAGCAGGAAACTATTGTAAAGTAAGAGGTGGTCATGCTGACTGGTTGGGATCTAAAGGTGATGTTGTAGACTTATGGTGGTGGCCAAAGTTTAGTTCTACAAAACTATATCAATATATTGAAGAGCATAATTTAAACTTTGCACATTCGATGCACGAAGGAATGTGTTTCAGCAAAGACACGTGTGAAAGTATTATAAATTTTTTTGGTGACCATCAAGACATCATGAATGAACTTTTTACTTTTGATGGATGTGTAGAAGAATTTGCTCTACAGTCGATTGCAAGTAATTATGGTGGTTTTTATTATATTGGAAATGGGTGTGATACTAAATCTCTAGATGAGGTAGACCTAAACAAATTTACTTGCAAAAGACCTAGGTAGTGGAGTAACGTATGGACAAGTGTTTATTTGTAATTACTGGAGATACGTTTCGTCTTGGCGGACAACGTTCTCCAGATAAAGGTGGAGAAGAATCATACAATAGACAAAGGTTAGCGACTGATTCTCATAATCGTTTTTTCAAAAATATTGAAGATAAGTTCAACGTAAAGTGTGATCTTCTCTTGAATATCTACAAGTGTAGTGATCAATATGATCAAGACTTTCTTGAGTGGTATGGTGATAGAGTCGTAGAGTCTCATCTTCATCCAGAAAGAATGGCAGGTGAGATGGAACTTGCGTATGATACGATGAACAAACTTTCACAACGCGGTATTGATGAATATCGTTTTGTGATGTTGATTCGACCAGACTGGTATTTGAAAAAGTATTTTGCAGACATTTTTGAAATTGATGATGAGCGAGTCTTATATGCACACTTAGATGGTGGATACCCATTAAAGACTGATAACGGAAGAGTAGCATTCCTTGCCTATGATAATGAATATGATTTTCCCTACGTCTGCCACTGTATTACATATTGCCCAAGAAAACACTTTAAACTTCTTTTAGAAAACCAAGTGTGGCACTGGCATGATTCCCTCATGAAACTTATGAGGCATGTTCCTAGAAAGGACATTGGATTTTTCATAGATACATTTCACTGGTGCTGTAGTAGTCTAGATTGGAATCCTCTTTACTCTCTGGTTGGAAGAGGTGAACATTTAGAATATAAGATGCCTAATATTACATACGACTTTGAAACAAACACCGTTCAGTATGTTGATACTATTGAAAGATATAAGCACGTGCTGTATACTGATACTATCGAAGAGAACTTGAAGAACTATGAATGAGATAACTTTAGCGATACCTCTTTACAATACATCGCACTATTTTAAAGAAGCGGTCAAACTTGCTTTGAATAATGACTTCGTAAAAGAAATTGTTGTAAGTGATGATGGTTCTTCTGAAGAAGAGTGGATAAAACTTAATGAGATAGTTTCTACTCTGAATACGAATAAAATAAAATTATTCAGAAACGAAGTAAACCTTGGTGGTTTTAGAAATAAGTATACTGCCGTAAAAAACTCTACGTCCGAATGGGTTTACCTTTTGGATAGTGATAACCATCCTGCAGAAACGACTTTGGATGTTATTCGTTCGATAGAAGATCCAAACCCAGACATCTGTTACATTCCTCAGAAACTACTTCTTTATAAGGATGATGGGTATCGTAATGAAGTATTCTATGACTTTAAATATGAGAAGATAGGTATTGACGAAGCACAAGATGCTCTTCTCAAAAGAACAAAATGGTTTGACTGGTTCTTGAACACAGGAAACTTTGTATTCAATCGTGAGAAATATCTTGAAAGACTGCAGTCTGGGTTTGAAGATCAAGATGAACCAGTTTATGCTTGTAGTATTGCCTTCTCATATCATTGGATGAGTAAAGGTGGATATTATCAAGTGACTCCAGGAATGGAATACTATCATAGGCTTCGTAATGATAGTTATTGGAATGCTTGTGGAGGAAACTCAGATCTTTCTGCTCAGTATTATCACCAAAGAATTATTAACCTGATATGATTACTGTCGCTATACCTTATTATAATAGTGAAAAATATTTGGAACAAACCTTAGAACTTCTGTTAAGTTCTGAGTTTGTGTCTGAAATTATTATTCATGATGACTGCTCTACAAGTGAAATTGAATCAAGTCATCCAAAAGTTAAAGTTTATCGGAACGAACATAACGTAGGTGCTTTTAAGAATAAGTATCTTGCAGTTTCAAAAGCAACTAATGACTGGGTGTATCTTCTGGATAGTGATAACTATTTTTTTGATAACTCTCTGGACGTTGTAAAAAGTATCATCCCACAAAGAGGAATATATTACTCACCATCTCAGCTACATTTGGATGATGATGGTCTTGATGCAAGTTTACATGGAAGAATTGTTAAGTATGACTTTGGTATTATCGACTCCAGTAAAGCAAAGAGTTTATTAGAGTCTGGTATTGGAGAGTTTGAATGGTTGATTAATACTGGAAACTTCTTTGTTCATCGTGATGATTATATCGAAGCGATGAAAAATGTATTTGAAGATCCTTCATATCCATACTTTGAAGCAGATGCAATTGTCTTTTGCTATAACTGGTTAAAGAAAGGAAACAAGATTGAAGTCGTTGAAGATTTATGGTATAATCACAGACTAAGGAGTAATAGTTATTCGCATTCGGTTGGAAATAAGAATACAAACTCACTAGAATATCACAGAAATTTAATGCGACAGTTATGATTCGAATCGCTGAAGTGCCTCAAGAGTTTCTTCCAAAAATGCCTGTACAGTATCCTCCTCATCAAGGATACAGTCCCATGATTGAAGAGAGAGCATATTCATTTTTTGCAACTCAAAAAGAACTAGAGTCAGACTATATTTACATTCCTATTCAGTGGACTTCATGGCATGTGAATCCTGGTGGTGAATATGGGCAAAATACTCAACCACTTATTAATTATTGCAATCAACTTACGGAAAAATATCCGAACGAAAAGTTCTTTACTGTCGTACAGTATGATGGTGGAACGTTAATTCCTATTGATAACTGCACCATCTTCGCATCATCTGGAGATTTCAGTTCTCCTGTTGGAAAGAACTCTTCATATCAACCCATTCCACTTCTTTGCGACCCTCATGGCGGTGCTCCTAGAGACGTGAGAGAATATAAAGTAGGATATGCTGGTAGAGACACGCATCCCTTAAGGGTGAGAATGAATCAACTCTTGTCTCACTTGCCTCAGTATAAGTTTGCTGTTAACTTAGATCATAACCAGACTGAGGTTTTTCGTGATGTTCTATATAACTCAGTATTCGCACTTTCTCCTAGAGGATTTGGACCTGCTTCATTCAGAATGTATGAAGCAATTCAAATGCAGTGCATTCCAATCTACATCAGCGATGTTTTTTGGTTGCCCTTTACAAATGATATTGAGTGGGATAAAATGTGCTTATTAATCAAGGAAGATGAGATTGAAACTATTCCAGAAAAAGTAGACGCTTTATTGGAAAGTGGAGAGTATCAGAACATGATTGATTATGGGCAAGAGATGTACGAAAAACATTTAACCTGGGATGGTTGCCTTAACACAATTGCTAAAATGGTATGCTGATCAGTTTTACTAACTTATTTCGAAAATATAGGATGGACATTAAAGGTATTGTCCATATTGGAGCTCACTACGGTGAAGAAATACAAGAGTATGTGAACAATGGTATTCAAAACATTACTGTATTTGAACCTTTGTCTGGTAACTTCAATACACTTGCCGAACGACTTCAAAACGTCAATGCAGATATCCAAGGATATCAAACTGCTTTGGGAAGTGAGAAGGGAACGGCAGTTATGTATTTGAGTAGTAATGAATCTCAAAGTAGTTCAATTCTTAAACCAAAAGAACATTTGGAACATCATCCAGATGTGACTTTTGATGGAACCGAAGAAGTTGAAGTTGATCTTCTGGATAACTTTGATCTTCGTGGTGCTAACTTCATGAACATTGATGTTCAAGGATATGAACTTGAAGTGTTTAGGGGTGGGAAAAAAACCTTAGAACAAATTGACTATGTTTACTGTGAAGTCAATCGTGGTGAAATGTATGAAGGCAATCCCATGATTGAAGATCTTGATGAGTATCTTAGTGAGTATGGATTTGAAAGAGTAGAAACTCATTGGCCAGAGACTTGGTATAAATGGGGTGATGCACTTTATATTAAAACCAAAGGAGAATGAAAATGTCTAAAACTAAAAGTGTTCCAGATCCTACAAGAGGTAAAACAAGACTTATTTGGGAACCAACCTATGCTTGGACAGTTAAGTTTTTTCAAGAACATCCTGAACTAAAAGTTGGTGCTGAGATCGGTGTCGCTGGTGGTCAACACATCAAAGCAATCATGGAGAACACTGAAATTGAAAAAATGTATGGTATCGATCCTTATTATGATGAAGGGTGGGACATGCATAACTGCTTTGATGTAGAAAAAGACTATGGTGGATTTGATGGTCTATATGGCGAAGTTCGTGATATGTTGAGTGTTTATGGAGATAGAGTTGAACTTATTCGTAAGACATCTGTAGATGCTGCGCCAGATTTTGAAGATGGTTGTTTAGATTTTGTGTTCATTGACGCTTTTCATGATTATGAAAATTGTTTTAATGATATTAGTTTTTGGCATCATAGAGTTCGTGAAGGTGGATATGTAATGGGTCATGATTGGGAACATGGTGGGCATCCTGGAGTTCAGAAAGCAGTTATTGAGCACTATGGTGATAAAGTTGTAGGTACTGGTGAACCAGTTCATGTTTGGTATGTTCAGGTATGAGAATCTGTATTCTGACTATTGCTACAAATAAGTATATTCAATTTGTTGAGAGACTTCTTGATAATATTGAAGAGAACTTTTTGAACGGTCATGAGATTGAGTGTCTTCTTTTTACTGACCACGAAGTAGAAGCATCTGATAATGTAAAGATATCTCAGATTGACCATGAACCTTGGCCAATGCCCACCCTTAAGAGATACAACTACTTTGTAAAAGAAAAGGAGTTCATCTCTCAGTTTGATTATTGTTTTTACTTTGATGTAGATATGGGTCTGGTTGATAAGGTTGGTGATGAGGTTTTGAGTGACCTTGTTGCTACAATGCATCCTTATCAGTCTTTCTATCCAAAAGATCAGAGGTCTTATGATAGGAACCCTTCCTCATTAGCATACGTTCCTGTTGGTCAGGAAGGTGAGAACTACTATGCTGGTGGGTTTAATGGTGGTTCAACTAAAAGGTTTCTTGAAATGTCTGAGGTTCTTGCTGAACGAGTAACTAAAGATCTTGAGAATGGAGTTATCGCTTTGTGGCATGATGAGTCTCAGATGAACTGTTATCTGATTGATAACCCACCAACTTTGAGTCTGACTCCATCTTATTGCTTTGCAGAAGAGCAAATGGGAAACTCACAGTATCCTTATGAACCTAAAATTATTGCTTTGAAGAAAAACCACAATGAACTTAGATCTTAGAGAAATTCCTGCTGTTTACATGAACCTGGAGCAGCATGTTGAGAAGAATGAAAACATGCAAAGCATTCTGAAAGAATGTGGGTTCAAAAATATTATTCGTGTAGAAGGTGTACCTCGTCCAGATCGTCCAGTTGCTGGATGCTCTGCTGCTCATCATAAAGGACTATGTGAGATTGATCCACCTTTCATCTTATTTGAAGATGACTGTATGATCAAAAACTTCCGTCCAGAGATTGAAGTTCCAGATGATGCCGATGCTGTTTATCTTGGTATTTCATCTTGGGGAAGAATGAATGGGCATTCTGGACCTTATGTTCAATACGAACATATTAAAGATGATTTATATCGTGTTCACAACATGCTTGGGGGACATTCGGTATTGTATCTGACTGATGAATATGTTAGAATGTGCCAAAGGATCACGTATCATGCTGGATACATAATTGAGGATTATCAAGACATTGGATTTGCTGAGGTTCAGCGTTGGTTTAATGTTTATACTTTTGATGATCCATTCTTTTTCCAAACGAGTGGATATCATGGAACTGTGAACCCACTCACAAGCTATCCCACTGAGGAATGCTTTAATTATAATAAAACTTACTTCCTACCTGAGAGAGTTGTATGACTAAATCACTAGTTACTGGTGGTGCTGGATTTATTGGTTCGAATCTTGTTGACCGTTTGCTTGAACTCGGTCATGAGGTTGTTGTAATTGATAATGAGTATTCTGATGCTCATGATCAGTTCTATTGGAATGATAAGGCACAAAACTATAAGTACGATATTCGTGACTACCAAAACACACGACCACTTTATGATGGCGTAGACTATGTGTTTCATATTGCAGCAGAAGCACGTATTCAACCTGCTATTGAAAACCCAATTGAAGCGGTTAGTATTAACTCTGTTGGAACTGTAACTGTCCTTCAATGTGCTCGTGAAGCAGGCGTGAAACGTGTGATGTATTCATCTACATCTTCTGGATATGGACTGAATCAAACACCGAACATTGAAACTCAACTGGACGATTGTTTGAATCCTTATTCGGTTTCAAAAGTGAACGGTGAGAAACTGTGTAAGATGTATACTGACTTGTTCAACCTTCAAACTGTTTGCTTCCGTTACTTTAACGTGTATGGTGAGCGTCAACCCTTGCGTGGACAGTACGCTCCTGTGATTGGTAT
>Ga0255082_1000100_pt1 | contig 16544 bp, 20 predicted proteins | sample Colum_Colum_RepB_FD_188459 | JGI IMG/M metagenome (GOLD analysis project Ga0255082, IMG submission 188459) | Freshwater microbial communities from Columbia River, Oregon, United States - Colum_Colum_RepB_8h | ecosystem: Environmental > Aquatic > Freshwater > River | place: USA: Oregon... | reverse complement strand
TAGTAGAATTCTGTTGTTTTTATTCCTATTGAATTTAAAAAAGTTTTTTCTTTTAATCTATCTTGAAGAATTTTTATAATAGTTGGTTTTGGGCTAACATTGATTTTTTTTTCAACATAATCAAGGGTTTTAAAAGGGATATTTTCAAATTCAAAAGTCGCTAAATCAATATTTTTTATAAAAAAATCTAATTTTTTTTTATTTTCATAACTTGAGATAATAAAATCATCACAATAGTAAATAGCAGGTGAATCGACACTGTCAGTAAATACAAAAGTTCTGATATTAAGTTTCTTTGCTGATTGAACTAAGAATTTTCCTAATTGACCACCCCCAAATATTCCAAGGGTAAAGGTTTTTTTATTCATTTCTTAGGACTATTCTTGACTGATAGAGTTTGTTTGTTTCTCCATATTCTTAAGTTGTTTGCAATTTTTTTATCATTTAGACTTAAGATTGAGGCAGCATATAGCGCGGCATTTTTTGCTCCGGTTTCTCCGATAGCAACAGTCCCGACTGGAATTCCAAAGGGCATTTGAACGATTGATAATAAACTGTCTAATCCTTTTAAAGATTTTGTTTCCATGGGAACACCAATAACAGGCAAGTCTGTAATGGCAGCAACCATTCCCGGTAAATGAGCAGAGCCACCAGCTCCAGCAATAATAACTGCAATATTATTTTTTTTTGCAGACTTAGCAAATTCTACTAGTCTCATAGGAGTTCTATGAGCGGACACAATTTTTATACTGTATTGAATTTTTAATTTTTTTAAGATTTCTGCGGATTTTTTAAGAGTAGCCCAATCTGATTTGCTTCCCATAATTATAGAAACAATAGATTTATTTTTTATATTAAAAGACATGTTTAATTATAAAATAAGTTAAATTACTTATTAGCTTCTAGTTTTAATTTTGCTTTTTTTAGATTCTCAACTTTTCTATTAGCTTTTTCTACCGCTTTCTGTAGATCGCTTTGAGTACATAAGTTTAAAGCTACAGGATCTTTAGGTGTAATATTTGAAGTATTCCAATGTTTTCTACTTTTAACTGATTCCACAGTATTTTTTGTTGTTCCAACAAGTTTTGAAATTTGTCCCTCAGATAATTGTGGGTAATTTTTTATCAACCAAGCAATTGCGTCTGGTCTATCCTGTCTTTTTGAAAGAGGAGTGTATTTTGGACCGACAACAGTTTTAATTTCGTAATCTAATACTTTTTTATTTATAGATAATGACTTGTTAGGATCTTTGCTGCACTCTTCGATTTCTTCTCTTGTTAACTGATTTGCTAGTATCGGATTGTATGCTTTTATTCCAACAGCAACATCACCGTCTGCTATTCCTTTAATTTCAAGTTCATGAAGTTGACAGAAATCTGCTATTTGTTTGAAAGTAAGACTCGTATTTTCAAGCAACCATACCGCCGTAGCTTTAGGCATTAAGGGTTTGTCTAACATAAGTATTTATTTTTTAGGTGTTTTAATTGTAAGATTTTCAAACTTTTTATTAAATTTACTTATTCTTCCTTTATCTATAATTTTTTGTGAACCGCCCGTCCAAGCAGGATGAGATATTGGATCAATATCTAATTTCATAACATCGTTTTCTTTTCCCCAAGTCGATAAAGTTTCAAACTGACTACCGTCAGTCATTACAACTTTTATCTTATGTGTTTTTGGGTGTATTTTTTCTTTCATAATTTTAGAAGAAAGTTTTTATAACAAAATTAGATAAATAGACAACACTTCTTAGTGAACAAAGTCCTTATTTGTTAACTTTTTTAATCAAAGATAAATAAAATATTATTGTTAGAACAAGAATTGTTGAGTTTATATAAAAAGGCATATCTTTCCCAAAAAATAAAAAGAAAATACCAGCTGTTGGTTGGCCAATAAATCTAGATATAGATTGTGCAGAATATGCAGCCCCTAGAGCAAATCCTTTTTCATTTTTAGAACATTTTTTTGAAACTAAACTATTCAAACAAGGATTTGTTACACCAATTCCGTAGCATAAAAAAAATATTGCAACTGGAACCAAATAAAGATTGGAAGTTGGGATTAACAAAAAACCAAAAATTAAAAATAAAATTCCACTTTTTATTAATTGAGTCTCATTAAAAAATTTTAATAGTATTCTTAAAATAAATCCTTGAACCACAATCTGACTTAAGCCGGCATACAACATAACCATTCCAACTTCTTTTGGACCCCATGCAAAAGTATCTTTTATCCAAATTGCAAATATTCCTTCCATTCCAGAGAATCCAAAATAAACTATGAATATAATTAAAAAAAAAGGGAGTAATATTTTTTTTTTCATTAATTTAAACTGCAAATAAATTTTACTAAAAGAATTTTTTATAGAAAAATTGTTAAAAGATTTTTTAGATTCTTTTAAAAAAAAAGTTACAAATAACAAATTAAAAATATTAATTGCACATGCAATCCAAGCAACATTAGCAAGTGTCATAATAGTAAAATTAGAACCAGCAACTAACCCACCAAGCAATGGACCAACTGTAAATCCTAAACCAAATGCAACACCGAACAAACCCATTCCTTTAGCTCGATTTTTCTTAGTAGTGATGTCGGCTATATAAGCAGTTCCAACAGAAACGTTGTTTTTAAATAAACCTGCAATAATCCTTGATAAAAATATCATTAATAAACTTCCGCTAATTGCCAAAATTATATTAGCTAATATTTCCGCAAAACAATTTAAGATGATAAGTGGTTTTCTACCAAATCTATCTGATAAACTTCCCCAAAATGGAGAGGTAAAAAATTGAAAAAAAGAAAATGATCCAAAAATTATTGTTATTAAAAGAATATTGCCACCATATTCATGAATTAGAAATGGTAAAGTTGAGATTAAAACTCCACTAAAAGCAAGAACATCAAGAAATAAAAAAATTAGAATTTTTAGCATTTAAGAGTTTATGCAAGCAAAGCAATAAGATCTTTGTCTATTTTCGAATTTGTAGCTAGCAAATTTCTGTCTTCAATATATTTGTCTCCACCTTTAAAATCAGTTACTGTTCCGCCAGCTTCTTTAACAATTATAATGCCAGCTGCAATATCCCAATAATTTAAGTTTCTTTCCCATACTCCATCGCATCTTCCACTAGCAAGATAGGCAAGATCTAGCGCTGAACTACCAAATTTTCTAGTTGCAGCAACTTTTCTACTAACAGATTCATATTCTTTGAAAAATATTTCTTTGTTTTTATAAGAAAGAATAGGCCCCCCGGTAAGAAGAACACATTCATCAATATTTTTTCTTGATGAAACGCGAATTCTTGAATTATTCAAATATGCGCCTTTGCCTTTTTCAGCATAAAACATTTCATTAGTTATAGGATTAAAGATCATGCCACATATAATTTCTTTATTTTTTTCTAGACCAATTGAGATTGCAAAATAAGGAACTCCATGTAAAAAATTTGTTGTTCCGTCGATTGGATCAATAATCCATTTAAATTCAGTACTTTTTCCAGATGCGCCACTTTCTTCAGCTAGGAATGAATAATCTGGTCTAGCAAGAGATAGTTCATTTATAATTATCTTTTCAGTTCTTTTGTCTGAATTTGTAACAAAATCTCCAGGACCTTTTTTTGATACTTGTAATTTTTCAACTTCACCAAAGTCACGAATTAGGAGCTTGGATGCTTTTTGGCAAGCCTTCTCCATAATGTTAAGATTTGCCGATAATAAAGGCATTAGTTAACTTTTTTTAAATACTCTTGTGTTTCTGTATCGACGATTATTTTATCACCCTGGCTTACAAATGGTGGTACCATTATCTTAACGCCGTTTTGGATTGTCGCTGGTTTAAAAGAGCTGGAAGCAGTTTGTCCTTTGACAACAGAGTCTGTTTCAAGAATTTCGTATTCCACAGATCTAGGTAAAATAACACTCAATGGTTTTTCTTGATAAAATTCAATAGTAACTTCTAAATTTTCTTTTAATAATTTCTCACAATCTTCAACAAGTGTTTTGTTAATTGAAATTTGTTCAAAATTTTCACTATCCATAAAAAAGAATTCATCGTTTGCTGAATATAAAAATTGAAATTTTTTTTCTTCAAGACTTGCTTTTTCTACTGTTTCGTCTGCTCTAAATCTTTCATTTAATTTTGTCCCTTTAGTAATACTTTTAAGCTCTACTTGATTGTGTGATCGAAGATTTCCACGATTTGATGTTTGGTTTTTAAGGCATTTCCAAAGATCATTTTTATACTCAATGATATTACCAACTCTGATGTCTGATCCTAAAATTTTCATATTTATTCTGAGAACATATATCTATTTTTTAAACATGTTTACAGCAGTTAATGGATTTTTCATGTTACTTTTCCATATACTAGCCGAACAAGCTATGTAATTTGCGCCAGCATTTAATATTTTTTCATAATTTTTTTGATTAATTCCACCTATAGCAACAATAGGTTTTTTAATATTCTTTTTAGCCCATCTAATTAAACTCAATTTTGCTCTGTACTTTACTTTCTTAGTTTTAGTTGGATAAAAGGCACCAAAAGCTACATAACTTGCTTTATTTGCAAAAGCTTTAGAAGCAAGTGTTTTAGAGTTATGACAAGTAATTCCAATAATTGAATTTTTTTTTAATATTTTTTTTGCAAAGTTTATAGACATATCTTGCTGACCAAGATGACAACCATCAGCATTTAATATTTTTGCAATGTAAGGATCGTCATTGATAATAAAATTAACCTTATACTTTCTAGTGAGTCTTATTATTTTTTTTCCGAGCAATATAATTTGTTTTCTTTTTTGATTCTTAACTCTAAGCTGGAAAAATTTTATGATGTTACTTGTAAAAACAAGTTCTAGTTTCTTAAGAAATATTTTGTGATTTTTAATTTTTTCAGGAGAAATTAAGTAAAGAAATTTACTCAATAAATTAAGCCGCTTTTTTTTCTAAATCTAATTTCCACTTACCAATTGAGGCAAGGCTATTCATCTCAGATCTTAAATCGAATACTGCTTGAACAGTAGCTTTGTCATTAATATTTTTTGCCCAAGTTTTTAATGCACTTTGCTGCAGCGCTCTACCGTATGAAAATGTAAATGCAAATTTTGTATCATTAATTTTATTAATAGAATTTAGGTTTTCAGTAGCTTCTAATTCACTTTGTCCACCTGAAAGAAAAGCTATTCCAGGAACTTCTTTTGGAACATTTCTTTTTAGGCAATCAAGAGTTTTTTCAGCAACTTCTTCAGTTATATTTTTTTTTCCGGAGTGGGAGCCATTTAATATCATGTTTGGTTTTAAAACTATTCCTTTCAAATTTACTTTATGAATAGCTAGTTGATTAAAACATTCATTTAATACTGCAGTAGTCACATCATAACATTTTTTAATATCATGATTACCGTCCATTAAAACCTCAGGTTCAACAATTGGAACCATATTTGTGTCTTGAACAATGGCTGCGTATCTTGCAAGAGCATGTGCGTTTGCAACTATTGAGATTTTTGATGGGTAGATATCTGATATATCATAGACAGCTCTCCATTTAGTAAATCGCGCTCCTAATTTATAATATTCAATTAATCTTTCTTTAAGACCATCGAGTCCTTCAGTAATTTTTTCATTATTTGAGAGAGCAAGTGGTTTAACTCCTTTATCAACTTTAATTCCAGGAATAATTCCTTGGTCGCTCAATAATTTTGAAATAGTTTTACCATTAGAAGCAGTTTGTTTTATTGTTTCGTCAAACAAGATTATTCCGCTTATAAAATCTTTAATTTTTTTTGATGTAAAAAGAGCTTCTCGAAAGTTCAATCTATTTGCTTCTGTAGAAGGAACTTTGACAGAATCTAATCTTTTAGTCATTGTACTATTGCTTTCGTCAGCAGCTAAAATTCCTTTGCCTTTTTGCACCATTGCAAGAGCAATAGACTCGATACTGTTCATAGAACTAATCTTTTAGTTATTTAAAAATTATTTTTCAAGGACTTTTAGTCCCGGAAGTATTTTTCCTTCAAGCCATTCTAAAAAAGCACCACCTGCAGTTGAGATGTAACTAAATCCATCTTCAGCTTTTGCTTTTTTGATTGCTGCAGCGGTATCACCACCGCCAGCTATAGATGTTAATAATTTTTTTTGAGTATTTATTTTAATTAATTTTGCGACTTCGTTACTTCCATTAGCAAAAAAATCTTTTTCAAAAAAACCTAGCGGACCATTCCATAGTAGGGTTTTTGATAAATTAATAACTTCACCAATATTTTTTATAGTATCAGCACCAATATCAAAAATAATATCGCTAGATTCTATCTCAGATAAGCTTTTATTTTTACCAGCAATATTTTCATTAGTTGAAACAATAACATCTTTAGGAATTATTAATTTACAGTTACTTTTATTAGCAGCAGAAATAATTTCTTTAATAGTTTCTTCCTTATTGGGCTCAAACAAGGATTTTCCAATCTCAAAATTGTTATACTTTATAAAATTATTAGCCATAGCTCCGCCAATAATCATAAAATCTACTTTTTTAATTAAGTTAGAAATTAAATCAATTTTGGTGGATATTTTTGAACCACCAATAATACAAGTAACAGGCTTGTTTGATTTATTAAAAATTTTTTCTAAAGAATTTAATTCATTAACAATTGTTTCCCCGGCGTACGATTTTATAAATTTAGTTATTCCAGTTACGGACGCGTGAGCTCGATGAGAGCATGAAAATGCTTCATTTATGTAAATATCCGCAAGACTTGCCAATTGTTTGGCAAATTCAGGATCATTTTTTTCTTCTTCTTTATAGAACCTAATATTTTCTAGAAGAAATAATTCTTTGTCTGATTGTCTTATATTGTTTTTAGTTTCACTATTTAAATAATTATTTAAGAAGACTATGTCTTTTTTAAAAATATTTTCTAATTTATTTTTAACCTGGTCTAGAGACAATCCTTCTTTTCCATTTTTTTGAGGTCTTCCTAAGTGGGAGCATAAGATAATTTTAGTTTGTTTAGATAACAGCTTATTAACAATATCTTTCATTTGAACGATTTTTGTATCGTCAATTACTTTTCCGTCTTTTATTGGAATATTAAAATCTACTCTTAAAAAAATAATTTTATCTTTAATATCTTCGTTGCTAGAAAGCGTATTTAGATTATTCATTAATAAGCTTGATTATTTATAATTTTTTTTGATTTCAGAGATAATATTCTCAGAAGTAAGTCCAAAATGTTTATATATTTGTTTGTAAGGAGCGCTCTTTCCAAATGAATTAATTCCAAAAGAAATTCCATTAGACGTATATTTTTCCCAACCCATTGTAACTCCTGCTTCTATAGTTACTCTAAAAGAGTTTTTTCCTAAAATTTTATTTTTGTATTCTTTAGATTGTTTTTCAAATAATTCTAAACAAGGCATAGAAATAACTTTCGACTCTATATTTTGTTCATGTAATTTTTTTTGAACATCCAAAGCAATCTCCACTTCCGATCCAGTTGCAATTATTGTTAGATTACAATTATCTTTTTTTGAATCACTCAAGATGTAGCCGCCATATTGAGTTAAATTTTCTTTAGTTTCTTTTTTTCTTACCATTGGTAAATCTTGTCTTGTAAGAGCAAGAACGCTAGGGGATGAATTTGATTTTAAAGCTAATTCCCAAGCCTCCAAAGTTTCTATTGAGTCAGCTGGTCTAAATACATTTAAATTTGGAATGGATCTTAAACTAAAGAGCTGTTCTATTGGTTGATGGGTTGGACCGTCTTCTCCAAGGCCGATAGAGTCATGCGTTAATACATATATGACTCTTTGTTTCATTAATGCAGCTAATCTAATTGAGGGCTTGCAATAATCCGAGAATATTAAAAATGTTCCACCATAAGGAATGGTGCTTTGATCTAGAGCTAAACCATTCATCACACCACACATTCCATGTTCTCTTATTCCATAGTGAATGTATGTCCCGTTAAAATTATTGGCTTTAATTATTTTTTGTGACGATGATTTTGTATTATTAGAACCAGTTAAATCTGCAGAACCTCCTATAAGCTCTGGAATAAATGTTGTAATTGCTTCAAGGCATGCTTCTGAAGATTTTCTTGTTGCCGTTGGTTTCGAATTTTCAAAAAATTTATCTTTAATTTGACTAATTTTCTCATTAAAGTTTTTTGGTAAGTTGCCAGACTTAATTCTTAAAAGCTCTTCTTTTTTGTTTTTTTCTAATTTATCAAAACTCTTTTTCCAATTTTCTTCATGTTTTTTTCCAGTAATAATTAATTTTCGCCATTCTTTTAAAATATTCTCAGGCACTTCAAATGGCGGGAATGACCATTTTAATTTTTTTCTTACCAAATCAATTTCAGCACTTCCCAAAGGACTTCCGTGAACAGACGCTGTATTACTTTTATTTGGCGAGCCATAACCAATTATAGTTTTACAAGATATAACCGTCGGTTTTTTTGCTGTTTGTGCTTTACTAATGGCTTTTGAAATTTGGTTATGATCATGACCGTTAATTTCAATTAAATCCCAATTATAAGAAGCAAATCTTTTTTTATAATCATCAGAAATACTAAGATTTGTGTTTCCATCTATAGAAATAGAGTTGTTATCAAAAAATAATATTAAATTTTTAAGCTTAAGGTGTCCGGCTAAACTCATTGCTTCATGACTAATTCCTTCCATTAAACAGCCATCACCCGCGATAACATAAGTTTTGTGATTGCAAATTTTGTCACCAAATTTTTCTCTATTAATTTCTTCAGCTAAAGCAAAGCCAACAGCATTAGCTATGCCTTGCCCTAAAGGACCAGTAGTTGTTTCTATTCCAGAATCTTTTTCATACTCAGGATGTCCAGCGCAAATAGAATCTAGTTGTCTAAAATTTTTAATATCTTCAATAGTAATAGTTTTATAACCAGATAAATATAAAGCAGAGTAAAGCAACATCGATCCATGACCTGCTGATAAAACAAATCTATCTCTATTAAACCAAGAAGGATTATGGGGATTAAACTTTAAAAATTTATTAAAAAGAATCGTTGTTACATCAGCCATACCCATGGGCATACCAGGATGACCGGAATTTGCTTTTTGCACTGCGTCAATTGACAAAAATCTTATTGCATTAGCTAGATCTGAGTAATTATTTTTTGCCATGAAACATAGATAGACTTGGATTGCAGGAATTATTATTATGTTTAAGATGCAAATTAAACAATTTTTTTTAGTTTAATGAATTTAAAAAATAAAGAAACACAGCTATTCGAAACTTTAAACAAACTAGATTCAATCGCAGATTTAATTAAAAACTCCAAGGAAGAAAGCAGTTATCTAAAAAAATTAAGTTCTCAGCTAGAAAAAGAAAAAGAGGAATTACATCAAAAGTCAAAAAATTTAGAACAAGAAAAAGACAGCATCATTAATGAGTTAAAAGTTTTTGAACAAAAACTAAATAATCAAGATTCAGGCAATCATGAACTGTTAAATAAAATTGATCTAATAGAAAAAGAAAACCAAACGATAAAAGACGAATTAACTAAAATGGAAGGTGAATTAGAAGAGTCCAGATATAAGATTACTGAAACTGAGAATATAAATAAAAATTTAAAAGAAGAAGTAAATTCTGTCCAAAGCGAATTGCAATCAACAAAAGAACAATTGGATCAAATATTAAAAAACAAAAAAATGTTTGTTAAAAAAATTGATGAATTAAGCCAAGAGACAGATGCGATGCTAGGAGAATTTGATAAATGGTAAACGTTACCGTTAAATTTAATAATCGAGATTACATTCTCTCATGTGAAGATGGGCAGGAGCAAGAATTAGAAAAATTATCCTTACATTTAAATGAAAAATTTGAACAACTTAAAAATGATCTTGGAAATATTGGCGAAAGCAAACTCTTATTAATTAGTTCGATCCAAGTTATTGATGAGATGTTTACTATTAAAGAATCTATAGAAAAGCTTAAAAATCAGAATAAAAATTTACTTGAAAGATTTAAAGAAATTAAAAGTTTATCAATTTTATATAAAGAAGATAAAGAAAGAGAAATTCAGAATCTTCAATCAGAATTACAAGAGCTTAAAAGTAAAATTTCTGATAATGAAAAAAACTATTCAGAATCTTTAGAAAAAGTTTCAAATTCAATAAATAATTTTCTAGAAAAGATTAATTAATTTTAATGAAAGAAAAGTTAAGGAAGTATTCTTTTTCCTTAAGAAAAAATAAATATTTTAATTTAACGGAAAAAGATTTTAGCCCGTTACTTTCAGAGATTACAAGATATAAGAACAATATTGTTGGGTCTTATTATTCTATAAACTTTGAATTAGATTTAAAAATTTTAAATACATTATTATTTAAAAAAGGCTTCTCATTGTCGCTACCATTAATTCATGAGAGCAATCAATTAATGGAGTTTAAAGAATGGAATTCGAACGACGTTTTACGATTAAATAAATACGGAATACCACAAACTTTTATAGATTCTAAAACTTTAGTTCCCGATATTTTTTTAGTTCCGCTGTTAGCTTTTGATAAATATGGTAATAGGCTCGGTTATGGGTCTGGATATTATGATAAATATTTTAACATGTTAAATAAAACTAAAAAAAGATTTAGAACAATTGGAATTGGTTTTTCATTTCAAAAAAAAGATAAACTTAAAGTATTAAAAACAGACTTTTGTTTAGATGCAGTTTTCACAGAAAAAGGGTTTCTAAATATTCAATGAATTTTTTATTTTTAGGAGACATCGTTGGCAGATCAGGAAGGGATATAGTTTTATCTGAATTACCAAAAGTAAAAGCTAAAGAAGAAATTGATTTTGTTATTGTGAATGGAGAAAACGCAGCAGGCGGTTATGGAATTACAAAAAAAATTTGCGATGAATTGTTTTCCGTTGGGGTTGATGTAATTACTTCTGGAAATCATATTTGGGATCAAAAAGAAACAGCAGATTTCATATCTGCAGAAAAGAGATTATTAAGACCATTGAATTTTATGGAGGGCACTCCAGGATCTGGTTGTGAAATCTATCCTTTAAAAAATAATAAAAGAGTTGCCGTAATTAACATTATGGGAAATGTTTATATGAAAAAAGCAGATGATGTTTTCAATTGCATTTCTCTTAAATTACAATCGTTAAAATTAAGCAAAGATGTAGATTTTATTATCGTTGATATTCACGCTGAGATAACTAGTGAAAAAATGGCTATGGGCCATTATCTTGATGGTCAAGTAACATTAGTTGTTGGAACGCATAGCCATGTTCCTACTTATGATTTTAGAATTCTAAATCATGGAACTGCATATCAAACTGATGCTGGAATGTGCGGAGATTACGATTCAGTTATAGGAATGAATAAAGACGCAGCATTAAAAAAATTTTTAAAACAGCCAAATTTAGAACGTTTATCTCCAGCATTAGGCAAAGGAACTTTGTCTGGAATTAAAGTTATAGCTGATGAAAAAACTGGTCTTGCAAAAGATATAAAACCCATCACAATTGGCGCTCATTTTAATCAAAGATCATTTTAATACCATGGCAGGTCATTCGCATTTTAAAAATATGATGCACAGAAAAGGACGTGCAGACAAAATACGTTCTAAGCTGTTCACTAAACTTTCAAGAGAAATAACCGTTTCAGCAAAACTTGGAACGCCAGATCCTGAAATGAATCCAAGATTGAGAGCTGCTGTTCAAGCTGCAAGAGCAGCAAATATGCCAAAAGACAACATAGAAAGAGCAATTAAAAAATCACAAGGCAATATTGATAATAGTTATGAATTTTCAAGATATGAAGGGTTTGGTCCAGGAAGAACGGGAGTGATTATAGAAGTATTAACGGATAATAAAAATCGTTCTGTATCAAATATTAGAACAATATTTCAAAAATTTGGAGGAACCTTAGGTGAGACAGGATCCGTTAGTTATCAATTTGAACAGATAGGGCAAATCAAGATAAAGAAAGAGTTAATGAGTCAAAATGATGCGTTAGAAATTGCTATTAATGCAGGGGCGGAAGATTGCGTTACTACCGATCTTCATCACGAAATTAATTGCAAAAAAGAAGAATTTAATTCTGTTAGAGAAGAAATTGAAAAAAAAGTTAAAGATTTAAGTTTTGCAGGACTTATTTGGAATCCTCTTAGTAAAGTTAATTTAGATAAAGAAACATTTGATAAAGTTGTAAATTTCTTAGAGCAGATAGAAGATGATGACGATGTTCAAAATGTTTTTACTAATTTTGAAGTTGATGAAAAATTATTAGAAGGAGCGAATTAAAAAATTGTTAGTTTTTTCTATTGATCCAGGAGTAAGCGGAGCAATCTGTGTTTTTAAAAATAAAGATATTTTAGAAATATATGATGTTCCAACAATGGTTGATGGAAAAAAAAATAAAAGACAAATTAATTCTGCGCAAGTTACCCATATATTTAAAAGTTTTTTACATGAAAGTGATAAAGTTTCAGTAATAGTTGAACAGGTAAATGCTATGCCTGGCCAAGGAGTAACTAGCATGTTTAATTTTGGACAGTCATTCGGAATTATTAAGGGAATATGTGCTGCATTAAGTTTTCCAATATACTTTGTAAGACCAGCAAAATGGAAAAAACATTTTAATCTGATTGGCTCAGTTAAAGATGCTAGTAGAACAAAAGTAATAGAAATTTATCCAACTATATCTCCAAAATTAGCTAGAAAAAAAGATTCTAATAAAGCGGATGCCATTTTAATTGGAAAATATTTTATAGATAATTATAAAAACGATAGTTTTCATGGCTAGTGTATTAAAAAAATTCACCTACCAAACTAAAGTCTACTATGAAGATACCGACGCTGGAGGAATCGTTTATTACGCCAATTATTTAAAGTACTTTGAAAGAGCAAGAACTGAATTAATTTACTCACTTGGCTACAATCATAAAGAATTAAATGAAAAATTTAATGTTAATATTGTGGTTCATAAATTTAGTATCACTTATAAAAAATCTTTTAAGTTCGAGGATAATGTGACAATTGAGAGCTTTGTTAACAAAGTATCAAACTTAAGAATTGAAATGATACAAAACGCTTTAAGAGATAAAGAGGTTATAGCTGAAGCGGTAGTAGAACTAGTTATTGTAGATACAGCTGGAAAACCTAAAATAATACCTGAGGATTTAAAGGCGAAATTAAGCTCCTGCATATAACAAAGACCTAGATCTTTGTCGCGAAGACAAATAAATGACAAGTTTTAAAAATAAAAACATTAAAACTAAATAAAAAATTATGAATTTTGCAGCAAGTAACTTTTCTTTTTTCTCGTTATTTTTAAAAGCAGATTTTGTCGTTAAATTTGTAATTATTATTTTAATTGCAGCATCAATTTATTCTTGGGCAATTATAATTGAGAAATATAAATTATTTAAAAAAATTAATGGATCATCTTCTTTTTTTGAAGATCAGTTTTGGTCTTCAAAATCAGCTGACAGTTTGTACAAAAAATTAGAAGGTTATAATGAAGATCCTATGGCTAATGTATTTAAAGCAGGTATGGATTTTATGATAAAAAATAAATCTAGATCTGCATCAACTCAAGAAAGAGTTTTACAAGCCTTGAGCAGCTCAATAGATAAAGAGATGGAAATTGTAGAAAAAAAGTTAACCTTTTTAGCAACTGTTGGATCAACAGCTCCTTTTATTGGTTTATTTGGAACTGTATGGGGAATTATGAATTCATTTCAATCTATTGCTATTTCAAAAAACACCAGTCTTGCAATTGTAGCTCCTGGTATAGCAGAGGCGTTATTTGCAACAGCATTAGGGTTGCTAGCGGCGATACCAGCGGTTGTTGCTTACAATAAGTTTACTAGCGACTCTAGAAGATATTCAACACGATTAGAAAATTTTAGCCAATCATTTATTTCTATTACATAAATGGCTTTTAAAATTCAGAACAATAGATCTCGAAAACGAGAACCTATGAGCGAGATCAATGTTACGCCCTTTGTGGACGTAATGTTAGTTTTATTAATTATTTTTATGGTTACAGCTCCAATGTTGACAGCTGGTGTCTCAGTTAATTTACCTGACAGTTCTGCAAATTCATTGCCTGATGATAAAGAGCCTTTGACTCTTAGCATTAATGCAAAAGGAGAAACTTTTATTCAAGAAACTCAAGTTGAAACGAGTCAATTAGTTCCTAAAATTTTAGCAATGTCAAAAAATAGAACTGATACTAGAATTTATGTAAGAGGTGATAAGGCAATTGATTATGGAAGAGTAATGGAAGTAATGGGATTGCTTTCAAGAGCCGGCTTTACAAAAGTTGCTTTAATTTCTGGTCCACCACTTTCTAAAAGTAAAAAATAATGTCATGCAAAAGAGCCTTAAGATTTCTTTTATAGCTCACTCTGTTATCCTTATCATTAGCAGCATAACTCTGCCTTTTTTAATGGGAAGAGTTCAGGCACCTTTAGTAATGTCCGTAGATCTTGTTCAAATTGGTGAAAGGACGAATATTCCTTACGCTCCTAAAGTTTCTGATGGTGCAAAAACTGATAAAAAAATAAAAGATAGAGTTGTAACTGAGCAAGCACCACCTAAAATCGTGCCTAAAGAAAAGCCCGATGCAGTACCTTTGCCAGAAAACATAAAACAAATTAAAGAATTATTAGAAAAAAGACAAAACCCAGTTAAAGTTGAAGACTTAACAAAACAAACATCTGAATTTGAAAAAAAAGAGATTTTCGATCCTAATAAGATTTCTGCACTGATAGATAAGTCCAAAAAAGACAATGCAGATGCTAATAGTAAGCCAAGTTTAGAAGCGACACAGAGCCAACAAAAAAATGTTGTCACATCTAAACTTACAATAACTCAGGAGGATGCCATTAAAGCTCAAATATTTAAATGTTGGAACATACCAATCGGACTTCCTTACAATGAAAATTTAACTGTTAGAATAAAAATTAAACTTAACCCTGATGGTTCATTAGTAAGTAGTGAGATTTTAGATCAAGCAAGAATGAATACAGCTGGACAAACTTATTATAAGATATTAGCAGAGAGTGCATTGAGAGCTGTAAAGTTATGCAATCCTCTTAAAGTACCATCAACTGGTTATGAAAAGTGGAAAGAAATGCAATTAAACTTTGACGCTAAAGAAATGTTAAAAGGTTAATATGAAATATAAAATTTTTACAATTTTAGCATTATTTTTTATTTTAACAGCAAAGTCATTCGCGCTTGTTTCAGTAGATATAACAAGAGGAAATTTGGATCCTTTACCGACGGCGATTTCTGATTTTTATTTAGATTCAAAATTAGGTGATAACATAAAAAAATTACAACTTGAGAGTAAAATTCCTGAACTTATACAAAATAACCTTTCAAGATCTGGTTTATTTTTTGCATTAGAAAAAAAATCTTTTATTCAAAGACCAGAACCAGCTCACAACAAACCAAGATTTGAAGATTGGGCTTTTATAAAAACACAAGTGCTTGTTACTGGAAAAATTTCATTAGAGAAAGAAGGCAGACTTAGAGTTGAATTTAAATTATGGGATGTTGTATCAGCAACAGAATTATCAGCTTTAGCTTTTTATACTACGCCTGATAATTGGAGAAGAGTATCTCATATGATATCAGATAAAATTTATGAGAGATTAACAGGAGAAAAAGGTTATTTTGATTCTAGAATAATTTTCGTGTCTGAAACCGGACCAAAAGTAGATAGAAAAAAAAGATTGGCGATAATGGATCAAGATGGCTATGGAGTAAAATATTTAACATTAGGCAACGAATTAGTTTTAACCCCTAGATTTAGCCCGGCTAGTCAGCATGTAACTTACATGTCTTATTTTAAAAATTTACCTAGAGTTTATTTATTAAATATTGAAACAGGAATACAAGATTTAGTTGGGGATTTTCCAGGAATGACTTTTGCTCCACGTTTTTCTCCTGATGGAAAAAAGATCATTATGAGTTTTGCTCAAGAAGGGAACTCAGATATTTATACAATGGATATTAAAACAAGAGTTGTTGAGAAATTAACAGATAATCCTTCAATAGACACTTCGCCCTCTTACTCTCCAGATGGTTCTTATATTACATTCAATTCTGATCGTAGCGGCTTCCAGCAAATCTACACAATGAAAAGTGATGGCACGAATGTAAAAAGAATATCTTTTGGAGAAGGACTTTATGGAACGCCAGTTTGGTCACCAAGAGGTGATTTAATTGCTTTTACCAAATTATATAGGAATAAATTTTATATTGGAGTTATGAGGTCTGACGGTTCTGGTGAACGATTATTGACTGAAAACTATTATCAAGAAGCACCTTCTTGGGCGCCCAATGGAAGAGTACTTGTATTTTATAGAGAGACCCCTTCTGATAGTAGCGGACGAGGAGGTGGGGCAAAATTATGGTCTATTGATTTAACAGGTTATAATGAGCGATTAATTCAAACTCCCACTGATGCTTCAGACCCATCTTGGTCAGGATTATTATCTGGAAAATAGGCAACTAACTTATTAGTTGCATTATTCATCTTATT
>Ga0255082_1000099_pt1 | contig 16572 bp, 16 predicted proteins | sample Colum_Colum_RepB_FD_188459 | JGI IMG/M metagenome (GOLD analysis project Ga0255082, IMG submission 188459) | Freshwater microbial communities from Columbia River, Oregon, United States - Colum_Colum_RepB_8h | ecosystem: Environmental > Aquatic > Freshwater > River | place: USA: Oregon... | reverse complement strand
TGATTATACTGGCTGCGATGGTTCAACTCCTAGTGCAGGAACTAAAGCAGCATATGAAAAAAAATGTGAATATAAGGACAATGTCGACAAATTATACCAACTCAAAGACGCAAAAGAAGGCTCCGAAAAGAGCCTGGACGATGGCGACCAACAATATGCCGCAAAAGTGCTGGATTCGACCAATTTAGTGATTGGCATATCCATTATGTTGGGCGCCATTTATTATATGAACCAGTAAATAAGGAAATCAATTGGTAATATATATTTAGCAAAATGAATTTGCCTCGCAGTAAATTGAAGAACGCGTTTTATATTTTAGTAGCATTGGCGCTTGTCTATGTTTTTTTAATAAATGCGTCGCTAAACAATACTGTTAAAGAAGCGCTTTCACCGGATTTTACAAAAAAAACAACTTTTACAACAAACGGCGAATCTGGTTCTAATAGTCCAAAAGAAGCAACAGAAGAATTACTTTCATACCAAGTAGACATGACAGAGTATCGCAGCGTTTTGGACGATAGATTGAAAGATTTAAAAACAAATCCTCCAAGTAAAGATATTGGATACACTACCGAATCATATACAACCATTGTTTGGGCCACATTAGGAACAGTACTTTTGTTTCTTATTTTTACTGAGCTTGAATAAAGCTTAGCATAAAATGACTATTTTATATGTAGTCATTTTATAGAATGACAGATTTAAATGGAAAGCCAGAATATGATAGATATCTTAATTTAAAAACAAGCATATCAGATAACCAAAAATATGATTATGCGTCAAAAAATGCTGCTGAGAATCCTGAAATCCGTTCTTTGCGACCGCGGTACAATGATATCAAAGATGGACTAGAACGCGATAACAGGATGTATTTAGAAGAAGAAAAAAACCTGTTTTACGCGTCGGTTCTTACAATGACAACGCTGCTCATTTCGGCAATATATATATCATCCAGATGAGCCAACTATTTATAAGCAAATATATATAATGCCCACTATTGTTGATGTATTAAATACAGAAGTAGAACGTATAAATGAACGCAAAACCGCAATTGATAATGCCGAAGAAGAGCGAAACCGAATCATTGCTTTAACATCCAGTGCTACTGAACGCCAACGCGCATACAATACTATCTATGCTGTAATAGTTGCAATGCTTCTTGGTGTTGTCATTATTAAAATGCTTTACCGGTTTGAGTTTGTTCCCGACTTTGTCCTAGACATATTGATTGCGGCAGTTGTATCAGCCGGGCTTATTTACAGCCTGTTGTTGTATTCTGATATTATGCGCCGTAGTAATATGGACTTTAGCCAAATTGATTTTGGCGGTGTGTCGGCAAAAAGCCAGGCTCAATTAGATCAAGAACTAAAAGACAAAATTGCGTCGGGTAATCTAGGAGGAATTGCGTCGGAAAATGATGGCAAATGTAATAGTGCAGATACTATGTACAATAAAAAGTATGGTGTTTGTTATCCGAAAACGGCTCCGGCAAATAAAGTTCCTGTGGAAGCAACTAGTGGTAAATTAAAACTTGGTAGCAAGGAAACAGCGGCAATTACTATTATAGGAGTAGTAAACGAAGATTCAGCAACCGGCTTAGTATCTCAGGCCAGTATTATCGCAGGAGACGCAATAAGTTATTTAAAAGACTCGGCAAACTATAAATATTGTCGCAGAAAAAATGGGACATATGATTGGTTACCAGTTGGTCGTAACAATATAGAATTAAATACTACTCCTGCTGTTCCTGTAATAAGACGTGTTGTACCTACTGACCCGAATTATGTAAATATTACAAACCGCCTCACACATGTTGCCGAAACATTGTCTACATACCCTGTTGGCCAACGCCCAATCGATTCATTCACCACATTAGAGCAGAACGACGAAGCTTCAGTCGCCCCATTTGCCTCAAATAATCTGTATGCCAAATATATATAATATGGGTGTGTTATCCGTTTATTTTATTATACCATCGGATATGAATAGCAGCTATTATAATCCATTTTTAAAAAGCATCACATTTTATGCCGTGCCACTAGTAAACAAATCACAAATAACTATTGATGGTAAACAAATGCTTGTTTTCAAAAGCAATAATATATTGATAGAGAAATTAGACCCAGTAAGTTTTATTAAAGATTCAGATGGAGGATATGGTTTAGATGCTCTTCAAATTCAATGGGACAATACCGTTATTTTAGATACTTTAAATGCCGAAAATGACATAAAACTAAAGTTTGAAATACAAAAATACTATATTAACAATGTATTTACACAATTGACAAAAATTGAACTTCCGCAGGGGTTAAAAACAATGGGCACAATTGGAACAGAGTACAGTGACGTTTATGAAAGTACAAAAATGTTTTCACTAGCACTCAATTACTTAATAACGGAAATAATTATTCCTGACACAGTTGAGACAATTGGAGACTGGGCATTTAGTAGTAATAATCTTAATTCAATTATTATTCCACCAAGCGTAAAAAGTATTGGACATCATGCATTCAGTTATTCTCAAAATATCAAAGAATTAATAATTCCAAATAGTGTAACAGAGATTGGTGCTTATTGTTTTGAGAGTTGTGCTTCTCTTGAAAAAATAAAAATTGGTAATGGAATAGTGCGGCTTGAACACTCTCCGCGTATTGGTTACGGAAACTTGGCAATATTTGGAAATTGTCCATTATTAAAAGAAATTATATTTGGAAAAAATATAAATTATATTGATTCCTATACATTTGTAAATTGCCCATTGATTGAGTTTATTGCGTTTCCATCAGAAAATGTTGAAATAAAAGGAAAACAGTTTATTACAGCATATGACAATAATGACAACATTATTGGCACAAACTTTACAAATCCGGCAGGACCACCATACAAAGCAACTATTTTAACAGTTGATAGTGATAGCAACCCCGATACAAAGTTAACTTTTTTAAATCCAATCTATGAACTGGAAAAAGCATATTATAATTATATTTTATTAAACAAATATCCAAGTGATATTACTATTCCAAAAATAACGCGAGAGTTTTTAGAAAAAAAAGCAAAATGTTATATTGAAGCAGAAACTGTATGTGAAAGTAAAGCTCTTAAAAATAAATGTTATCGCAAAAAAATCAAAAAATGCTTGACTGAGTATATGGATGAAGGGTTTCAATCAGAGCTTAATGATGGTACAGTGTACAACGATATATATGCTGTTCTTGGATTAATAATATCTATGCTGATTGGATTCCAAATAATGCGCAAATATCGAGTAGTGTCAGATATAATTTTAAATAGCGCAAGCCTGTTATTATTGAGTGCTGGTCTAATTTATAGCATTGTGTTGTACCAATATTTAGAAGAGGCTGAATCAAAAAAAGTTTTGGCATTAAATAAGGATATTGTCAAGGTTGATGTACCTAAGCCAGCTGCCAAATCAAAAGACTTGTTAGAATCTAAACCAATAATACCATTTGAGGCTTACAAAACAATTGATTATCATTCATATATAAAATAATCTGTCTAACAAATATATAGTATGGGTCTTGAAGCTGTTACAATTGTATATGGGAATAAAAAAACAATATTGGATGCTGCTGTTATAGCTGAGAATAATGTTGTAATTGCTGATGCTGTTACAGCATACGATGACGCTGTGAAAATACTTACAGATGCTATTACAACTGCTACCAACAATAATATTGCTTTTGCGAATGTTAATAATTTTTTTACTGCTGCGAATACATTTAAAGATGCTATTAAAAACACATTCAATACTAATAATGCTATTGACGAATATATTAGTGCTGCTGACAATCTTATTGCCGAAATTATTATAGAGGTTGGAGGAAATGTACCTCAAGATTACGAATATACAGATTATAATGGAACAAAAACCACGTTGCAAGATAGTGTCACCAAATATGAAACAACTGTCACTACTACTCTTGTTAATATTTCAACATACGATATCGCTGCGGGGACCATTAGAACTCTTATTGAAAATGCTGATAAGGCTGAACCGAAAAATTCCATTCCTATTTCGGATGTTCGGACTTTTTTAACTGCTGCGAATACATTAAAAGGTACTGCTACTGTTGCTGCTGCTGTTGGTTCGGAACCAGTCACGAGACAACAGATTAACACTAATCTTAACAATTATTTTACTGCTACTATAACCTACATTGAAAAAATTATTAGTGATAAAATTAATGAAAAAGATGGTACAATTGCTGAAAAAGATGGTAAAATTAATTCAGCAGATAATACAAATAATAAACTTATAGCTATAAAAGTGGCAATCAATGAACTCGAATCAAAAACAATGATAAATGACCGTGTTGGACACAATTTTATACAAGACAAAGTCATCTCACAATATACAAACAATATTCTTTTTTTCCTTTATTATGTGATATTTATTTTATTTGCGGTTTCATTATATTTAAATCGTGAATCATATAGCACATTTTTGATTGTTATAATATTATTAATATTTGGTGTGCTTCCGTTTATAATCAAATATATAACGAATTTTGCGTATAACCGATTTTTAGATATAGCGCATATATTTTACAATGGCAATGCACGATATCTGGGACCAAAAGCTATGCCCCAATAGGGGGATTGCTTGGCTAAAAAAAGCTATGCCCCCAATTGCTTGGCTATGCCCCCAATTGCTTGGCTATGCCCCCAATTGCTTGGCTATGCCCCCAACAAATAAGAAACAAAAAGTATTTACACAATGTGTGTGTAAATACTTAACTCCACACAATGATAACCATTTTTATCCACTTGTATTTTGTAATTGTATTCGAAATCCTATTTTACATCTACTACATTATGCCATACGAGAAAACCCTAATATATGATTTGTTTGATATAAGCAAATATACAACTGATATCCAAAACAAATCGCTAATCGTCCATTACATAGAGGACCAGCTCGAATGCGACAAAGGACAACAACGTATCAATAATTACAACTACAAACTCTGGCTCCAATGTATGGGATTTATCGGAATCCTTACCACCATATTGCTCATTATATTTTTGCGCGATATTTGGCGTATACGTCAACAATACCTAACACCAATTACAGGCGGCACCATGTCCCAACACAATTCGCGAACCTTATTGGTGGAAAGCGATTATAAGAAAACGGACGACCAGCCCGTGAGCCAAACTCAAATTGACACAAACGTGCCTTTGGCTACCGAGTCTTTCGCATCATATTACTGGAAAACGTCCAAGTTTGTCAAACATATGGGTAAAACCGGGCGGTTCATTGTGCTGGTCGGACTATTTGAATATGCGTTTTTCACACTCATCGTGAATAAGTACAAAATCGTGAATACCAAGACACTCCTGTGTAAAATGGTCGAAGAATAACGGTATCACCCCTTTACTTGGGTCCAGAAATATTAACTGAATTAACGACATTCATTTGCGATACAGCCTTGGCGGCGGAGGCCCTCTTGTCAAGACCCGAGAACAAATAATCCGTTTTTGGTGTCTCTTCCGTCTTTTTAATCGTCTTGTAAATGCTATTTATATTTTTCACGGCCAGTTCTACTACACGCATATCGGAAACGAGTTCGGTGTTTATCGCAATTTGTTCCGTACAGAGCGACACCGCAAAATACAATATATACCGCCGCTTCCGACAACAAGCATTCGTATAATGGAGCGAAAATAGGGTTAAAAGAGAGCCCATCACCTTTTCAATCAGTGCGCTCTGCCTCTCTTTCATGTAATAAAAAAGCACATCCCAAATTAACCAAATGAGGTCTCGAGCCAACTTGCGCTCTACATTTACAAACTCGCGCAATTCGCATTCGCACACCTGTTTTCGTTTCTTACAAATGGCATCAAACTCGATAATCCATTCAATCCAATAACAGGCGACAATAGTATTCCGCCGCCCGGCCGATAAATTGTAGGCAAACTCATTTAGCGCAATAAAGACTTCCTTTGGGTCTTTTGGTTTGAAAATCGGTTTAATAAAATCGATGCTTGGCGCAACAAGACGTTCAGTCATTTGCGTCATATCAAACTCTTCCTCGCGATTTATTTTAATCGGTTCTGGACTATGTTTCTTCGTGGAAAGCGTCAATACGCTGACAATCTCGGCAAACATATTTCGTATTGTGGGGTTATTACGATGGTCCAAAGGCGATACAACCTCTCCACTCATCATTATGTTTTTGAAAACCACGAAACGTTTTTCGAGATAACATACAAGTTTGAGATTGCCAATATGAATGTGTTTCGCCATGTAATAGAGAATATTTTCCCACAGTTCCAAATAATGCCCCGCGCAAACCAGTTCGGCGGCCCAATTACATGCGGGTTCAATTTTACCATTTAGCATATTTTCGACAAACGCATCTTTAACTGCGGTTTTCTTGTATTTAGAAAAACTGATTCCGCGAAAGTCGGTCGGCGAACGCATATCATTAATTTCACAAAAGTCGGCTGAATCCATTATTATAGTTGATATAGTTGTTTTTATATTATCGAGACTAACCATAAATAAAGTATTTTAAAATTATATAAGAATGAATCCAGCATTGATTATTTTGGGTGTTGTTATTGTTTTAATTATTTATTTGTATTTCTTTTATTCAACAAATGAAACTATTTTGTCTGACAAATTGGATTTGTCGAGTAAACAACCAGATATTGCGATTGCTAATATTGTAGAACCAGAGTCAGCTGTATATTCATATGAATTCTGGGTATATGTTGGCAAATATGGTGGAGCGAAACAGGAACTGTTTTATCGCGATTCTGATAAATTTACTAGTGGCGACTGTGTTGCTGGTACAGCACAATCCGGCTCTGGTAATAATATAGTGCCTGCTACTCAAGCTTCGTATCCTAGTATTACAAAAAATATTGGTGTTTATATTGATGGAGCAAGCCCAACATTAAAAATTGATTATGTTAAAAATAATGCTACTTCTACTACTGCTGCTACAATAAATTTGTGTACGGGCTACAGACCAGCAAATGAAAAAGGCACCATCGACGTCACTGATAATTTTCCCGTACAAAGTTGGGTTCATGTTATTGTAAGCGTTTCTACAAACTATATTGACACATATGTGAATGGCAAACTTACAAAATCTATCAAGGAAACCGATGGTATTTATCTTCCGAGTTCATCACTCCCAATAACGTTTGGAAAATGCGATAGTACAATTTTAGCAAAATTTACTCGGACAACAAAAGCGACGGATCCACAAACGGCTTGGGACAAATATTCTGCAGGAAATGGCGATAGTCAGCTTTCAAAATATTTAGGAACCCTTGGAATGGATGTGTCACTTAAAAAGGATAACATCGAATACAGCAAGTTCAATCTTTTTTAAACCGTCGAAGAATTACAATGGCACAAAGTGCCATTTTTTCTTCTAGGTTCAAGACCGATAACTATTTAATAAGGCACTTCGTGTGCCGGTATAAGTGTTCATCGGGTTAGACCATATAAACCATTGCGCGTTTTCCTTCAGGAGTGGGCGTTTGACCCTTGCGAATAAAACGGCACGTTTCCAATCTCCAAGGGAGCGATATAAATGCAAATGTAAATAATATTTTAGTTTCAAAATATTATGTATAAATATAGTAATGTCTGTACCCCCCGAACAAGAAAAACCACTTGTAAATATGCCAGATTTACAAAAACTAACAGAAACCGCAACAGATGCAAAGAAAACCTTGTCAGAATCTGTTGGTAATATTGGAAGTCAAGTATCAAATATTGGCAATACAATTGGCAAATCGTTGGACGACTTTTCATCCACTTCTGCCGCCGATGCTGGGAAAGAGTTTTTAGAGGCAAATACGATTGTCGCTAAATTCTCATTTATAATCATTGTCCTTATTGGATTCCTCTTTTTATTTCGCTTAGGTATGATAATCATGTCATATATATTTTCCCCAAGTCAATCGCCATATTTGGTAAAAGGAATACTGGATGGCAATTCCGCAAAACAAATAAGACAAAACCCGCGAAGAAACAATAAGACAATATTTCTGTCAGAAAATGAACGAACAGGGTTGGAGTTTACATACAGCGTTTGGCTTTATTTAGATGGAATTGATAAAAATACTGAGTTGAAACACATTTTCAACAAAGGTATTATTGATACGTCAACCAAGTTTGGAGACATTAGTGCAAATACCAAATTGCCGGTTTCAGACAGCACGCTTAACAAAACTTACAATGCTCCTGGACTCTATACATATAAAAATAACGATGGTAGTATTAGTCTCCGTGTATATATGGATTCATATACAGAAATCGGAAATATAGTTGATTTAAGTGGCCAAGTCCAGACAATTGATATAATCGGCATTCCTATTAAGAAATGGTTTAATACAACTATTCGAGTTGAAAATCGAGTAATGGATGTATACATTAATGGAACATTGACCAAGCGAAAAGATCTTGAATCAATTCCCCGCCAAAATTTCTCGGATGTATATGTTTGCCAGGCTGGCGGATTTTCGGGGAAGCTGTCCAATTTGCGATATTTCAACAAATCTCTGAATGTATTCGAAATAAATGCCATTGTGAATAGCGGTCCAACACTCACTCCCGCCGAATCAGACGACGCATCAGAGAAAGAATTGTCTAATTACAATTATTTATCTTCTAATTGGTATTCGTCAAAAATGACATAAACGCAAATAAATAGTAGAACCAAGTACTCGCAATGTTGAACCAAATACATTATATTCCAATAGGAAAACACAATTGGGTAATTAATGGTGGATTATTTAGCGTATTTTCTGGACTTCATGAACTCTACCATGTTCAAAAGAACAAGAGTATATTTGAAATATGGTGTCGGGTCGCAGCACATATGACAATCGGATTTATTTATGGAGCGTCATTTACATATTATTGGAAACTCCCGGCGCTTATCACCATGTACAAAATGGGAGAGGGATTTTATTGTGGCAGATAGGAACCACAGAATATATATTCAACCACAGAATATATATTCCTATGAGCAATTGTAATACCGCTGAACAAAATCGCCGCAACGGACTTATATTCAATATACCTCCCCCGCGATATACTCCGCAAAATCCATACAGCGAAGGCTGGACCAAAGAACAGCTGGATATGCGCCGCAAAGCCGAAGTCCTCAAATATAATAAAACCGCAAATGCTCGTACAACAAAAACACAATCATGGCTCCAAATTGTGCGCGGTGTATATCAACGTCGCACATATTCCGGCGCATATTTGTCAGGAATCAACAACGCCGACGCCGATTGCGAAACCGTAATCACATATTCTACGGGTGCCGGTATTCCTGGACCCCAGATTCCACTCTATTTGGACCCGCGTGTACCTCTATATAATTACAATACGCAGCAACAAGCTCTTGGAATTAATAATGATGAAGAGACGGATATGTGGCGCACAAAATACGACACAAACTTGTTATCACTTAGGCCAAATATTTTTACTATTAATATTCGTACTCCAATCGATAATACGCAATACAAATATACTTTGCGAACGACAATTGGTTTGTATTTAGATGGGTCATCGAATGCGCTGGATTACAATGTATCCGTTTCATTTAAGCAAACTTCTGTAAAAGTATTGTATGGCGGCGCATTAGTACCTACATCACCAACAATCACATTGGATTCAGCGTTTATCTCTGATGTTGGTGGAAATATCACAAAAGATATATCTGGAAGTTTATTGGGAGGACCCTATGCTGGCGCCATTTATTTAGGAAATATGACTATCAGCAATCTATTACTACCAACTGCCGCTGGAAAAACATATGATATTGTATTGGAACCAGTTATATCCATTGAAGGTAGAATCACAACAGATAGAGCAATCTTGTATTCCAATTTAATCCCATTTTCAAATGACCCGCGAATATTATCAAACAATACGAAAAAGTTCACTACAAATATGACATTCGCAACTCAGCAATCATCGTCAACTATTGAACTGCCATCGTTGACTGGTCAAACGCCCTAATTTTTAGCAGAGCCTCTATTTTCTCAATATTGATTTGCGACATATCAAAAATAATTTCATCTTCGCGATTGATAAATGTATAGACCATCATAGTGAAAATGTCCAAAAACAATTGGTCTTTGGGGCAAAAGCCTAGCCTATAATTGCTTCGTTCGCCAAATATGACTCGCGAATCTAAAAAAGTAATTGGGTTTGCCAACTGCGATTCTACCAATGGTCCTACTGTGGGATTTTCATCAAAAAACGACTGATAAACACCATAAACAGACGCAATTTTATGAGCCGTGTCTTCAAATGTGGTTGTATATTTTGTATAAATAGCGCGTAAATTGCGAATCAATTCATAATACCTTTCTTTTATGCCAAAAAAATGCTCAACGGGCGTATTAATAATCCGTTTTAACCAGTCGAGTTCAATCAACAAGTTGCGATTTACTTTATAATTGTTTCGGCATTGTTCCAGGTTTTTGTATTCCGTGTATTGAGATTCAATTGAGTCCCAATCATCAATGATATCATTCGCATAAGTATAGTATTTTTTGATTTGTCCGCGGTCTTCATCTAATCCACTTGTGAAATACTTGATAGACTGGGATATGGCCTCTTTTGTTTCATCGGATAAAATGGCCGTTCGGTATCTGCCGCCGCGAACGTTTTCAATACCGAAAAGATGCATGTAAAGATGTACAAATCCATCGATTTGCCACGCCTTTATGTTTGTATTGATTTTCTCCAAGGATTCAATGCCAGTATTTAGTAAACATTCATGGTATAAAAACGAGCATTCTTTGTCGGATTCATCACGCTCACAATTATCATTAGAGATTAGCGCTGGATAGAGCAAATATTTGCCATTTTTTAATTTGTACACGTACACGTCATATATCGGTGGCATAATTATAAAACATAAACACAATATATTTATGTTTTAATCAGTTATATTATTTAACGGGTTGGCCCCATAATCTGTGATTGTGCTTGGGTCAAAGCACCTTGGCTAAGGCCTTGGCCGAACCCTTGGCTAAGGCCTTGGCCGAACCCTTGGCCTTGGTTAGTAAAAGCCCCCGGATTCAAGCACGCATTCTGTGTACCAAATATTTGCCCCGACAAACATCGGTCTTGTTCACCAACTTGAATACATCCTCTCTTGCCTTCATATTCCCCCACTAAACACCACCCACTTTTACCAGCAGTAATCGGTTTCTGAATAGGACTCTCGGAAGGGGATGGCGCAGGGTCATTATATGTAGTTGGCGAGACATTTAGCACGGCGTCTAAATTGGTTGCGGCATTGGGGTCAACGTGTTTTCGACTGGCATCCTTCAAAATATTGCCAACAGATTGGAGAGACCCTTCGGCAACATCAACGCCGGTTTTAGCAACATCGCCGACAACATCTGCGGTTTTATTGAGAACACTTCCGGTTGTGTATCCAAATATAGAGAGGAGTTGCGCAATTAATGGACCGACAATTGATGTCACCATTTCGACCAGTGTTCCAACCATGGTCAACAAGTTTATTCCTAAAAATGACAAAATTAACAATGCTAAAAGGACAAAAATAATAATTTGATTACTAATTCCAGCAGTTGTATTTTCGGAAACGGCCATTGGGAATTGTTGATTCGAATCCATTGATATATTATTGCCGAAGATAATGATTGCGCGTTTCATTAACCATTATTTTTTTACTTTGTTATAATAAATGGAAATTGTTTTTGAGTCAATTTTGTTATTTAGTTTAGCCGTTTTGGTCATTGCCATTGGCTTATTAGTATATTATTTTAAAAAACGAATTGCCGATATTGAGCAGAAAAACACTAAATGTTTAGAAATAGTTCACGACGTTTTTGTACAGCATATGCAATTAAAAGCCGAAGTTGCGGAAAGTCGCATCATGCCGGACTTCTACCAACAGCAGAACCAAGATGACAGAATCAAAATACATTTAGAAGAAAACTATGATGCTGCTGATGATGACGCAGTAGAAGAAAACTATTATGCTGATACGGACGATGAAGCGGATGATGTTAAAATTGTAAATGTTGATTTATCCGGTCCCATTGATTCTGATATTAATATCACTGACGAAATCGACGACCAATTTGATTCAGATGCGCCGCAAACAAGCACATTTGAAGTATTGGACGCTCAAGAACCCAATGTTTTTGAAATAACCGAACTGGACAATCAACAAAAAACAATCACTAAAATTGATGTGAATGAATCGGATTTGGAATCCGATAGTGAAATGTCCACTACAAAAACAAATGAGTCATTCCGCGATTTATTCAACCCGGAAACCAAAGAGTCGTATAAAAAGATGGATATTAAATCTCTCAGACGACTAGTTGTTAGTCGCGGTTTAGCAACAGAAAGCACCACCCGAATGCGCAAAAACGAATTGATTGATGTGTTGTTGACGATTGTCTAAACTATTCCCCAAACCAACACTCTATATTTTATTATTGCCATTAGCACCCGGCTTATTATTAAGCTTTATCCGGTAGTTAAATATTTCGCTAAGAATCAATACGCGTTCTGTTTCATTAAACTTCATTTCATTCATTAGGGTGTCTGCCGAACTGTATTTGATTGCGTCATAATTGGGAACCAACCACCCATCATTGTAAATAACGACATCGTCCTTATGATGCTCCATAAAATTGGTGCCAGTTTTACCACGAACCTTGTCAATATGAACAATCACAAATCGTTCCGGAATATTCAGCACAATGTATCCCGCATTTTTCAACTTCTTCGCAATAGCATTATCGCATCCAAGACGTCCCAGTTCTATATTGTAATCGCCTTGTAGCACCGGATTCTTGAAAAACCAGCCATCCTGCGTATTCGAATGTAGAATACCAGCAAACGCCGGGTCCATACGTATTTCCGCGCCATGTTCGTGTCTTGCCAATGCCAAAAAGTGGTTTTTTGTACAAAGCACAGATGTCATTTGCGGATAGTCAAATGCCAAAGCAATGTAAATATCCAGATTGATGACCCCCACAATTTCATCGACAGGAATATGGGTTTTGGCATACTCAAATGCGTCAGCATATGTCATTCGTTTTCCCCATTGGACGCCGCGATATTTCGGATGATTTTGCACACTTTCACTAATTGTCTCTTCTGATTCGTACAAATTGTGTACCATCTTTACATTAAAATGATTGAGATTGTTTAATAGACAAGTCTCATACTCGGCGGCTCTCTCCGGATTCTTCTCATTGTATGTTTGAACAATAATATTCATCTGTATATTATTCTTCATGAGCGCATATTTTTATATGGCTTGTAGTTGTACATATTTTTTCTGCGAAAAAATGTTTGCGTTGTTTTCAGGCACAGGTTCGTTGTAATCAAAATTATGCCGAATACACCACTGAATACATTTTTGTATATTTTGCCGGACATAGTGGTCGATTTTATCCTTTTTCGCGCGCGTCTCAATTAATCCAAGTGTCGTGTATATATTGTCCAGCTGGTTTTGCCCAAATATCACATTCACTTCCTCTATTTTACTATAGAAATAAAGCGGGACTTTTACAGAAAGCAAGCCGCGAATATATAATGCCGGATTCATCTCGGCAATTATGGCGCCAAATGTGTTTTTCATAATTGCGTCTGCCGTCATTTTGTATCCAGTACACACAACATATCGTTCCGAATTGGCAGCGCGGCTCGTATTTGGCTTTACAATATGAACATGCGTATACATGGATGCCAATAAAAAAAGCATCTCTGTGGTCGGTTTGTAAAAACAATCAAATAATTTTAGAACAAATGAGCCACCGGGTTTTTGTAAACATAGTGCATACGCAATTTGCGCAAAGAGTAAATTGGTCATTGATATTTCCTGATTATTGAAATCCGTGGAAAAATCGAACCCACCATCGCCAGTTATGAAGTCAATGGACCCGCAATATTTATCCACAACATAATTGAAGTTGGCGACACTCAGGAGGTCGCCCGTTCCATCCGCGCCTTTTTCCAAAATCACATTTTCGTTGTGTTTTAGAAACCCCCGCGCCTTCTTCCACCCGGGAACATCTTGATTGGTCGGGTCCTCAATAGTCATCCCGTAAAAACGGCTTTGCGGATTCTTGTTGAAATAATGTGCGGCTTCAATAAATCCACCGGGTCCTTCGGCAAGACCAAACATGGTAATTTGTTTTGCCGATGTATCAAATTGTGGTATTTTCAAAATATCAATGATTTCAACCAGTTTGAAAAATGCCCGCGATATTGGCCGATATTTACAAACACTGATGCGATTGCTGCTGCTGCTGCTATGAATATATTCATATGGATTTGTGTGTTTTTTATACGCATCCCAGTCATCCACACATTCATCAATCTTGCCTTTGATTTCTGTCACAAACTTGTATAATGAATATGATAAATATTGCGGTGGAATGGTATCGCTTTGATTTAATGCCAATTTGTTCCAATAAACGCCGGATACTTGGGGTAATGTATGAATCATCATGGAGTGTTTCGTCTAGTAATTATTGGTAAATGCGTTTATGTAGATTTACTAGTAATATAACCATGAAAAAATTGAAACATTTTTATAAAACATATTAGCAACACAAAAATATATATTTAGTAAAATGGACCGAACTAATTCTTCAGAAAAAAGCATTTCGTGTGACTGGACAGATGTTGATAATTTTCTACCAAGCAACAATTTTATAAATGACGCAGCTCCAAATAACATATTCTTGTTTGGTGATATTATTGAAGAATCTTGTTTGTCAGATGCTCAAAAACTAATTACAACAGAGGAACCAAAATCTGATATTGAAGCAACAGACGAGAAAAAATCTCCGGATACACCACAGCACACCATAACATTGCCACCACTCAATCTGGAAAAAAGCAACAGCTGGATAAACGATTCAATTTTGTGTTTTAACGAACAAGAAAAAGACGCCAACTTTACCGGTCCAACGCAAGTATCCAACTGGATAATTCCCCAAATATTATTGTGCGGCGGATACATCTACTCAGATGCCGACCTAACTCTATTGAAAAATGCCGGAATCACGCGATTTGTCTGCCTAAACGCCGAATATGGAACCAGTTCATTCAATTACTACGAGTATGGGCGTAGATTACCAGCCGAGGCATTCATACATATTCCCGTCAAAGATATGAACATAACTGATGACAATATTATTCGGCAAAAATGCAGCGAAATCGCACATATGATATTGTTGGGTGAACGCGTATATATTCATTGTAGTGGCGGACATGGAAGGACCGGAACCTTTGTCGCACTAGTACTGAACATCTTGTATCCCAATTTAACAATACAAGATATGTTTGATTACATTCAATATTCACATGACCAGCGTTATCACAATAAGTTTGGCAGCGTGCTTTGGACGAAACATTTAAAAAACGAGAATCCTGATAACTTATGTGTAAAAGACAATGTGTTTGCCGATAATTTTGTGCCAGGGCAAGTACCTACTCCGCAAACACTTGCACAACGAAGACAAGTACTCAGACTGTGGAAATATCCAGAAACTGAATGTATAATCAATGTGCCTTATCGCAGATAATTATACACGTTTTCGCGTTTTGTGCGCGGCAATTTGTTCATCTGTATAACAATCGGGTCCGAGAGGTTTGTATCGTCGTGTGCCAGTTTTACAACGGGGTTTTTTTTCTTTCTCGCCTTCTAGAACTGCTTCTCCTTCTAGAACCTCTTCTCCTTCTAAAACATCTTTTACTTCGACTAAAACCTCTTTTACATCGGCCGGACCTTTGTCTTCAGCAACAGCAACTTCACCTAAATCAATCGGCTCATATTTTTCCAGAATGACTTGGCATATACGTCGAACGCGATTCTCGGGTTTTGGCTCATTATCATCAGCGGCTGCTACCGACAACTTTTCAACTTTGGCACTTTTCATTTCCTTGAACACATTCGACGCATTAACCGACCTGATTTTCTTGAACACAAAATACCGATTCATGAACGAAATCATCTTTTCCTCGGCCGTCATTAGAGACGCTTTTCCATAATTATGCGCGGATTCGGGATATTTCTTCACTTCATACATCATTTTATTGTACAACGTTTCAAACATATCCGAGTTGTTGATTTGGAGTTCTTCGGCCCCCGCCAAGACAAATCCATAATCCTCCATCAATCGCACCAAGTATCCAAAATGGACCAAATATTCGGTTGCGTATTTATTGATTGACTCCTGGAATACATCAATTGCGTACCCGACACTGGTTTCATCGGCGGGAAACCCTGTTTGCTCATATTTCCGCTGGATTTCAAATATCTTGCGGCCGTCCGAGTAAATCGTTATTTCCGGGGTTTTCGCCAGCTTCTTGAACACCGTCTCGCCATCATAACAAGTACCGACAAAGTATCCATTGATTGCGGTGTTTTCCGAGACGTTCCTCAAGAAATTGTGGAGAACAGACTGGTTTTCAAAGAAATAGTGAATCGCAAACTGGCACGAGCTGATATTGAATCCATTGACACCCGCGCCAAAACTCTTTTCAACTGCTTTGCCTAATTG
>Ga0255082_1000093_pt1 | contig 17013 bp, 8 predicted proteins | sample Colum_Colum_RepB_FD_188459 | JGI IMG/M metagenome (GOLD analysis project Ga0255082, IMG submission 188459) | Freshwater microbial communities from Columbia River, Oregon, United States - Colum_Colum_RepB_8h | ecosystem: Environmental > Aquatic > Freshwater > River | place: USA: Oregon | collected... | reverse complement strand
GCCGGGGACGGCGCGGCCAACATGGAGGTGACCGGCACCCCGACCGGGACGGCCCCCAACCAGCTCTTCAACGACTCCGTCCAGTTCTCCGGCGTGGCCGACCTGAACGGCGGCAACCTCGTGATCGCCCGCTGGACCGCGCCGTCCCCGGCCACCCCGGCGGCCCCGGCCTTCGGCCGCCGCTTCGTCCTCTTCAAGGATACCGCGGTCGATGCCTCGCCCACCGTCGCCGAGAGCTTCGCCAATCTCCTGCCCGCGAACGCCATCACGACCACCGACGCGAATGGCCGCTACTTGATCGTCCAGCCCGCCGCGGCCGGCTCCTTCCCCGGCCTCGAGACCTCGCCGTCCGAATACGCCGTCTACTTCGTCGGCGGCGCGGACCGCTACGCCATCCCCGGCGTCGCCGCGGGCATCGTCACCTACCTGCAAGGCATCACCAAGACCGGCGCCGGCGGCGCCCTCCAGAACGGCGGCACGACCTTCCTGCCCAGCGCCGTCGCGACCGACCCCAACTACCTCAGCCAACTCGCCGCGACCCTCATGACCATGGGCGACGCGACGCTCGCTTCCTCGATCCGCTCGCTCCAGCCCGGTTCGCTCGCGGCCATCCCGGCGACCGTCGCCCTCGAGCAGCGCGCCGAGACCGACGCCCTCCAGCGTCGCCTCGACCAGCGCCGCTACGACCGCGCCGGTTACAGCGTCTACTACAACGAGTTCTTCGTGGAGGCCACGTCGACCCGCTTCCAGGGCGGTTCCGGCGCGGGCGCCCCGCCGTTCAACTCCACCCTCACCGGCCTGCTTGGCGGCTACCTCAAGGACCTCAACCCGTGGTCCGTCGCCGGCTTCACCCTCGGCGCCTCCCAGACCCGGAGCACGCTCGCGGAAGGCGCCGGCTCCGTGTCCGGCAACGCCTACCGCGCCACCGCCTTCTTCTCGGGCATGCTGGGCGAACGCCGCGACACCTTCTACCTCGACGCCGGCGTCTCCGTCGGCAACAGCAACAACACGTCGGACCGCGTCACCTTCATGGGGACGCAGCGCGGCACGCCTTCGGCGATGTCCTACGGCGCCTTCGCCCGCTTCGGCGCGGGTCTGGCGACCAAGGGTGGCGTCAACTTCACCCCGTTCGTCGGCCTCGACCTCGTCCGCGTCAGCGGCCAGTCGTTCAAGGAGACCAACACGACCGGCGACCCCACCAAGCTGGACGTCAGTTCCTACTCCTACACGTCGGCCCGCGCCTCCACCGGCACCGGCATGGCGTGGCTCTCGGTCCACGAGGGGCAGATGATCAAGTTCGCCTTCGACCTCGAGGCCTTCGCCGAAGTCGGCGGCGGCAAGACGGCCGAGATCGACGCCAACTTCGACGGCGTGGGCGCCTTCTCGACCAAGACCGACGTCGCCGCCGGTTCCGGTTTCCGCCTGGTGCCTTCCTTCACCTTCGGCCCGAATCCCGACACCGCGTACTACCTGACGCTGTCGCTCGAGAAGGCCGGTTCCACCCAGACGACCGGCTTCCAGGCCGGCTACCGCCGCCGCTTCTGATCGTCCCTCCCCACCGTACCTTCCGCAATGAAACTCTCCCGCCGCTTCCTCGTCCTGGCCGCCGCCCTCGCGGCCGCCCCCCTCGCCCGGGCCGACGTCACCGTCAACTACGCCGCGCCCCTGTCCAATCCGGCGCAGGTGCTCGTCGGCGCCCCCGTCACGGGCATCGTCAACCTCTCCAACCTCAGCGCCCCCGGCAGCCTGCCGACCCCGACGCAGATCCAGGAGCTGACCCGCACCGTCACCTCGCTGAACCTCAGCCAGCCGGTCGGGGCCGTCCGGACGCAGCTGGTCCTCAACCAGCAGGTCGCCGCGACCACCCAGATCAAGCTGCTCAGCAACGACTTCACGTCCACCGTCCTGTTCCCCGTGACCGACGTCACGATCGCCGACGTGGTGCCCCTCTTCATCAAGACCGGCGGCGGCACCCTCCAGTACGACGCGTTCAAGGACATCAACTATTTCGGCAACAATACCTTCACCAACAATTCGAACCTCCCGAACGACCTGCGCTCCCAGGGCGCGTTCTCGGGCATCGCGATCGTCAACCAGGGCTCGCTGGTGGTCAGCGGTTACCTCAACCATTGGGCCGAGTACGGGACCAACGCCCCCGTCGGCTTCACGTCGCGCATGGTCGGCGCCAAGGCCGTCATCGTCCAGGGCAACTCCACGCTCAGCTTCCAGAACACCCCCTACAACGTGGTCGCCCAGGGCCCGCAGCTCGGCGACAGCCAGTTGGGTAATCCCTCCGCGCCGCTGCTTTACCGCCTGAACTTCGTCCATAACCTCTACGCCGGCACTTTGCTCGACTTCGTGAACGGCAACGAGGGCACGGACGTCAACACGGTCTTGGACGTCGGCAAGGACGCCGACTACGCCCTGAACGCGCATTTCGACGCCGGCATGGTCGGCTCCATCGGCCGCATCGACGGCGCGGGTCGCCTCTACAAGTCGGGTACCGGTCAGCTGACCATCCTCAACAGCAGCCGACTCACGGGCGACGTGTTCATCGCCGGCGGCGACCTCGTCCTCAACGACCCCAACGGCCTCGCCCTGCGCCAGGCCGCCTCGGTCAACCTCATCGGCGGCTCCCCGGACGGGCAGACCGCGCTTTCGCAGTACAATTTCGCCACCGACGCGGCGCTCGGCATCGAGTGGCGCCCGGGCTACCTCCCGACCGGCGGCGCCCCCGTCCTCGAGGTCCGCAACAACCAGACCATCCGCAACCTCCAGGCCCTCTATTCGGAGATCGCCACCAACCTCTGGGACGCGGGTCCCGGGACCGGTTCCCGCATCGACGTGTCCCCGAACGCCCGGCTCGTCGTCATCCAGGACGAGAACCTCGACGGTTGGTTCACCGGCAGCATCAACGGCGGCCAGGGCGTCTTCGAGAAGCAGGGCGTCGGCGCGATCGCGCTGATGGGGACCAGCTCCACGATCGGCCAGATCGACATCAACGCCGGCAAGGTCATCGCCAACGTGCAGAGCCTCGGTTACGGCCGCGTCGTGCTCGGCGGCGCCGGCACCCTGTCCATCGTCCAGAACAACGCCGGTACGCTCCGCGCCCAGATCAACGGGGCCGCCGGCTCCGTCCTGACCGTGGCCCCGACGGACAACATCGTCAACCTCCGCTCCGGCGGCGTCACGATCGGCAACGGCCAGCTCGGCGTGATCGACGTCTACAACCGCCAGGACCTCTTCTTCGGCAACCTCATCGTCAAGAACGGCATCACGCTGGCCTTCTCCTTCGGCCAGGACAACACGTTCGTGAACGCCGCCTCGATCACCCTCTCCTCGGGCCTCGGCGACAACAACGTCAACAACGGGCTGGGCTACGAGACGGCCATCCGCTTCAACGACACCACGCAGCGCGTCAACAACCTCGGCGGCGACGCGAACACCCGCATCGAGCTCGGCCGCGGCAGCATCACCCTGAACCAGAACGCCGCCACCACCTACCAGGGCAAGATCACCGGCGCCGGCAACCTCGTCAAGCAGGGCGGCAGCACCCTGACCCTCTCGGGCCTGAACTCCTACTATGGCGCGACCGTCGTCAAGCAGGGCGCCCTCGCCCTCACCGGCGCGAACAGCATCCAGAACACGGCCGGCCTCGTCCTCCTCGCCGGCGCCTCCCTCAACGCCACCGGCAACCAGACCGTCGGTTCGCTCTTCGGCCAGGCCGGCTCGACCATCAACCTGAACGGCGGCACCCTGATCGTGGGCAAGACCACCGACCAGATCGCCCAGCTCAACGCGGCCCTGACCAACTTCCCGGGCACCTCGCCGGACGCCAACCCGGCCTACTACCTGCAGACGACCCCGACGGTCAACGCCGACATCACCTTGCCGTGGGGCGCCGCGGGCGCCAACACGATCAGCCTCACCAGCGTCGCCGGACTCAGCGCCGGCTCGCCCATCACCGGCATCGACCCGGAGGTCCCGGTCGGTTCCGGCGATTACATCATCCGGCCGATCGGCGCCGGCACGGCCCTGACGAACACGATCACCATGGCCGATGTCACCAACCTGTCGGTGGGCCAGGCGGTCGGCTCGATCGCCATCGTCAAGCCCATCAACAATTCGACGGCCGCGGGCGTGCTCCCCGCCACCATCACGGTCGGCAACGCGCTGAACCTCGCGGTCGGCCAGACCGTGACCGGCCTCGGCATCCCGGCCAACACCACCATCCAGGCGATCGCCGGCAACGTCGTCACGCTTTCCGCGGCGCTCACCGCCGCTTCCTCCGGCCTGCTCACCGTCTCGACGGGCATCCCGGTCGGCACCACCATCGCGGGGATCGCCGGCAACACGCTCACCCTCAGCAACGTCCTGACCGCGCGCGCCTCGGGCAGCCTCACGGCCTCCCAGCCGACCCTGGTCGTGGCCAATGCCTCGGAACTCGCGGTCGGCCAGACCGTCTATTCCGAAGCCATCCGCAAGTCCCTCGTGCCCGGGGCCATCAACGCCGGCTTCGTCACCGTGGCCGACAACACCGGACTCGCCGTGGGCCAGATGGTCACCGGCGTCGGCATCCCCGCCGGCACCACCATCACCGCGATCGCCGGCAACGTCATCTCGCTCAGCGCCACCACCACCGCCGCCACCACCGGGACGCTGACCGCCCTCACCGGCATCCCGACCGGCGCCACCATCGCGGCGATCAACGGCAACACCGTCACCCTCTCCGCCAACCTGCTGGCACCCGGTTCCGGCACCTTGGCGATCCGCTCCGGCATCGCGCCGGGTTCGGTGATCACCGGCATCAGCGGCAACGTCCTCACGCTGGACACGCCCCTGACCGCCCAGGCGGCGGGTTCGCTCACGAACCTCCCCGTCTCCGGCATGTCCCGCGAGAACACCGTCGGCTTCCTGGCTTCCGCGCTCGGCGAGCAGGTCACCAAGTCCGTGGTCTCCGGCGCCCAGGGCGGGACCACCCTCACCTTGGCCGATGTCACGGGCCTCGCGGTCGGCCGCACCCTCCTCGGTACGGGCATCCCCGCCGGCGCCAAGATCACCGCGATCAACGGTAACATCGTCACCCTCGACCAGACCTTGACCGCCGCGGCCACCGGCACCGTCCGCGTCCTCACCGTCACCGACCAGCAGGTCTTGGCCTTCCGGGGCAACATCACGGGTACCGGCGGGCTCACCAAGGTCGGTCCGGAGCGCCTCATCCTCGCGGGCGTGAACACCTATTCCGGCGCCACCAGCATCCAAGGCGGCGTCCTCCAGGTCAACTGGGACTCCCTGCCGAACACCTCCGGCATCAACATCGGCGCCCTCGGCGGGCTGGCCATCAACGTCGACTCCGGCGCGCAGTCGTTCGACCGTCCCATCACCGGCATCGGCGGCTTCGAGAAGCTCGGCGCGGGCACCCTCGTGATCAACACGACCACCGGTTGGTCCACCGGCCGCATCGACATCGTCGAGGGCTCGGTCCAGTTCAACCCCGGCAACCTGTCCTCCATCACCGGCGGCATCGTCAACGTCCGCACCGGCACGAACTTCCAGCTCAACACCCCGAACGACCTCGCCTGGAGCGGGTCCATCAGCGGTCCAGGCAACACCTCCAAGACCGGGGCGGGCACCCTCACCATCGGGGGGACCTTCACCTCCACGGGCACGATGTCCGTGCAGGCCGGCAAGGTCATCGTCAACGCCTTGCCCACGGATGGTGCCGACTTCGGCGTGATCAACGTCGCCGCCGGCGCCACCTTCGCCGACAAGGTCGCCGCCACCACCGGCGCGCAGCTCGCCGCCGGCACCATCGTCCCGGTCGCGGCCAGCGCCGGCTTCTACGTCGGCCAGCGCGTCGCCGGCACCGGCCTCGCCGCCAATTCCGTGGTCGTCGCGGTCGGCGCGAACTCCCTGACCCTCGACCGTCCCACGCTCACCGTCGCCAACGGACCCATCACCGGCGCCGAGTCCTACGGCGATTGGGACATCCGCACCGGCACGTCGACGGCCGGCGGCGCCGTCGTCACCCTCGCCTCGACCGCGGACCTTCGGGTCGGCATGCGCGTCTTCGACAACACCGTCCAAGGTTTCGCGGGCCTGCTCGGCACCATCGCCTCCATCGACGGCGCGACCACCCTCACGCTCAGCGCCCCGACCGCGGTGGCGCTCAACGGAAACATCGCCTTCCAGCAGGGCGACATCAAGGGCGCGGGCAACTTCGAGAAGACCGGCGGCGGCTTGCTCGAGCTCAACGTGCCGCTCTCCCTGACCGGCGCGGTCAACCTCACCGGCGGCACGCTCCGCGTGAACACGGAGGCGGCCTTCGCCTCGGCTTCGGCGGTCAACCTCGGCGCCGACACCACCCTCGACGTCGCCAACTTCAGCCAGGACCTGGCCAATGTGACCGGCGCCGCCAGCTCCACGATCAACGGGTCCGGCACCTTGACGGTCAACGCCTCCCCCTCCACCACGGCGATCTACAGCGGCCGCATCACGGGCGGCGCCACCATCGAGAAGCTCGGCACCGGCGCCTTCAACCTCGCGCGCCTCGGGACGGCCAACGCCATCGGCGCCATCAACATCCACGCGGGTGCCTTGATCGGCAGCCAAGCCGGTTTCGGCGCGGCCAACCTCTCCGTCGACAACGGCGCCACCATCGGCTTCAACAACGACGACCCGACGGCGGCCTGGACCTACGCGGGCCAGGTCACCAGCACTGGCGCGGGCGCCGGGACGGTCGGCGGCACCATCCTCAAGACCGGGGCCGGCGAAGTCCGGCTGACGAGCGCGAACAACACCGCGACGAATTTCGTCGTGCAGGGCGGCAAGCTCGTCGTCCGCGACGACCGCGTGAACGGCTCGGGCGCGACGACCGGCGGCGTCACCGACCTCGCGACGGCGGTCATCTCGAACGGCGCTTCCTTCCGGATCCAATTGGGCAACGGCACCCTTCGCTCCCTCGGCACCCAGGTTTCCGCGGCGACGGCCGGATCGCTGACGACCCTCGAACTGAGCGTGACCGGCAGCCCCACCGACCCGAACCGGTGGTCCGTGGTGCGCCTCGACGCCCAGCCGACCATGACCGCCCTCGGCCTGACCGGTTACGTCACCCTCCGCAGCGCCGGACAGGCGAACGTGGTCGCCGTCTCCGGCGACGCCGACAGCGAGTTCATCTTCACCCTCGCCAGCGGCCTGAACGACGCGCCGGTCGGATCGTCCCAGAACGTCACGCTGCGCCAAGCCGTCTCCACGACCATGCTCGGCGACGTCTATTCCTACGTCGACACGAACCTGACCTTGGTCGGCGCGGGCCGGGCGAGCTTCCTGAATCCCTTCTTCGCCAATAACTTCCCGGGCTCCGGCGCCTTTGGCTTCAGCAATACCTTGACCGTCGGTACGGTCGCCGAGGCGGGCCACCTCGAGATCCGCGCCGCCTTCGGCGGTGAATCGATCGCGCTGGCCAAGAGCTCGGCGACGATCGCGGACCAGGGTTCCATCGCCGTCCGCGCGGACGGCGGTACGCTCGCCTCCCCCGAGGTCTTCGACGGCACCGTCACCGGCGTCGCCGGCGCCGGTCGCTTCATCAAGACCGGGGCGGGCTTCTTGGATGGCCGCACCGCCAGCGTCACCGCGGCCGTCTTCTCCTCCTACGAGATCGAGGCCGGGCATTTCGTCGTCCAGGCTTCCGGCGGCAGCATCCTCGGCAACCGCCCGATCACCCTCAAGGGTGGTTTCCTCGACATCCAGCAGGACAGCAGCCCGGCGACCCTCGCCACCGGCGCCTTCGCCGGCTCCGGCGGCACCGGCATGATCCAGGTCACCGGCTCGGCCAACGCGGGCCTGCTCACGATCGACGGTGGCTTCGCCGGTGGTCTCAGCCTGACCGCCCAGTCGAAGGTGGAGCTCGGCACCGCCGCCGCGCCCAACGTGGCCATCGCCGGCAGCATCACCGTGGACGCGACCTCGCGTATCCAAGGTTCCGCCACCCTCGGAACGTTCGCCGCCCGCGCCAACTTCACCAACGCCGGTATCGTGGCCCCGGGCTATTCGCCCGGCGTCATCACGGTCACGGGCGACGTCGTCAACACCGGCACCTACCAGTTGGAACTTTCCGCCACCGCCGTGAACGGCACGTTCAACGACCGGATCGAGTTCTACGGCTCGGCCGCCCTCAATGGCGGCGGCACCGGCCGCATCGAGCTCTCGCAGTTCGGCCCCGGCGTCCTGCCGGCCGGCCAGCGCTACGTCCTCTTCAAGGGCCTCACCCCGGCCAACGTCGCCACCGCCGGCGGCGTCTCCGGCCAGTCCTTCCTCGCCACCGCGAACCTCACCGGCCTCCGCGTCGGCGATGGCCTCGCGGGAACGGGTCTGGCCGCCGGCACCTCCGTCAGCGCCGTCGTCCCGTCGGTCGCCATCACCCCGACGGGCGGCGCGATCGGCACTTCGACCGTCCTGACCGGCAACACCGCCGGCCTGGTGCTCGGGCAAGTCGTGACCGGCGGAGGGCTCCCGGCCAATTCCGTTGTCACCGGCATCAACGCCAACACCAGCTTCACGATCAACACGACCCTGACCGCGGTCCCCGCCGGCACCGTTACCGGCGCCGCCGGCGTGAGCCTCAGCGCCGCCCTCACCGCGGCGCCGACCGGTTCGGTCGCGATCACCCCGAGCACGCTTGCGTCCTCCTATTACACCTCGGTCATTCCCGCCGCCTCCATCACCATGGTCGGCGCCGCCCCGAAGCCCTACCTGCTCTCAATCCCGACGGCGCCCGTCATCGGCGTCCCGGTGCTGGCCAACGAGATCGCCGTCTACTCGGTCCGTACCGCGGCCGAGTACGCCGCCTTCCAGGGGCCCGCGCCGTTGATTGGCGTCATCCAAACCCTGGCCCGCGTCGATATGGTCCGCGTCGGCAACGGCGTCGACGGCAACCTCGGCACCGCCGACGACGTCTGGCAGGCGACGCCGAACGCCACCTTCAACCTCCTCGGCTCCAAGCTGGCGTTGATGACCGACGCCCAGCTGCAGGGCGCGATCAACAACCTGATGCCCCTCGGCGCGGCGTCCGTCGCCGCCCTGTCGATCGAGGGCTTCCGCACGTCGGAGGCTACCTTGGCCAAGCGACTTGAGATGCGCCGCTTCGACCGCTCCGGCCTGTCCATCGTCAACTCCGAATGGTTCGTCGGCACCGACATCCGCCAGCTGCGCCTCGGCGCCTCGGGCGAACTCAAGACCAGGGGCAACCTCATGGGCGTCCACGCGGGCCTGATCCGGCAGACGGACGGCGGCGCCAACTACGGCTTCACCCTCGGCGCCAACCGCGTGACCACCTCCGGCGACACCAGCGCCAAGTTCGAGGGCAACGACATCCGCGCGGACGTCTTCGCCGGCACCACGTTCTTCAATGACCTGATGTCCCTCGACGTCGGCGTCTCCTTGGGTCACCTCTCCGGCAAGGCTACCCGCGACTCCATCGTCACCCCGGGCGCGACGAACACGTCGTCCCCGACGGGCACGACCCTCGGCGGCTGGGCGCGCCTCGGCACGGTCTTCCCCCTGAAGTCCGTCGGCGCCTACGCCACGCCCTTCCTCGGCGTCCAGGTCTCCTCGACCAATGTCGACGACCTCGCCGAGACTGGTCAGGCCGACGCCCTGCAGGTCACCGCGAAGAGCATCGCCCAGACCTCGATCCGCGCCGGCGTCGGCTTCCACAAGCAGTGGGAGTCCGCCGACGGCACCTGGCGCTACCGCCTCTCGGCCGACCTCGGTTACCTCAACCAGGGCTCCGGCGAGACGAGCGACTTCACCGCCACCAACGGCGAAGCTTCCGCGCTCAACGGTACGAGCTACACCTCCCCGCTGCGCGTCACGGGCGGTTCGGGTTACTACTTCGCGCCGTCGCTCAACTTCGGCCCGAACGAAAACACGACCTACAGCCTGGGCCTGACCTACGAGAAGAACCAAGGCACCGGGACGGGCGTCAACTTCAGTTACCGCAAGCGGTTCTGACGGAGAAACGGGCTTTCCCCGTCCCCGAGGGGCGGCAATCCGGCGGATTGCCGCCCTTTTTCTTGTTCTGCCAAAAGCCTTGACCAGCGTGCCCTCATTCCTACTTTCGGCTCTTCCACCGTCCGCCCCCTTCGTCTAGCCCGGTCCAGGACACCTCGTTTTCATCGAAGTAACTGGGGTTCGAATCCCCAAGGGGGCGCCACGGTGGACAATTTTCCCGCCGACCGTCAGACCGCCAAGGTCACGGTCCGGCCGGAGCGTCGGGATTCTTCGGCCGCGAAGGCCATGAGGTGGCTCTGCAGGGAGACCTCCAGTGAGGTGCGCATCCCCGCCGGGTCCGGGCAGGTCAGGTCCGCATGCAGGGTGCTCATGAGGCCGAAGTCGCCGCCGCCATGGCCGGCATAGCCCACCGCGGGGGTCTCGACCACGATCTTCTCCGCCGGCTGGTCCCAGCCATGCCGGGTCACCACGAGGTCGCACCCGAGCTGCTTCTTCACGAAGGCCCCGCCGCGCAGCACCCCTTCCGTCCCGAAGATCTCCAGGTGACGGCCTTCGTCGAACGCGGTCATCGTGAACGTCGCCGTGACCTGGCCGGCGAACTGGGCGGCGATGACCTGATGGTCGACCACGTCGTTGTCGCAGCGGTAGACGCAGCGGCCCCACGGGCTCGTCCGCAGCCAGGCGAAGACCTCCGCCTCGCTCGCTTCCTTCGCGCGGTCATGGACCATCGCCAGCCAGCGCCGCCCTTCCGGGCGGGCGTAACGGTGCGCGTCGTAAAGGCAGGTCGCCGCCACCGGACAGCCATCGGTGCAGCGGGCGGGCGCGCCCGCGGGGGCGCGGGCCGCGGTGAAATACGTCCGGCTGCCGAACGAGGCGATGGTCTCGCACGGTCGGTCGATGAGCCACGCCAGCAGGTCCATGTCATGGCAACTCTTGGCGAGGATCATCGGGGAGGACTTCGCCTCGACCGACCAATGGCCGCGCACGAAAGAGTGGGCTTGGTGCCAGGGCTGGACCCCCTCGATGAAGTTCGCCGAAACGATTTCGCCGATGGCGCCGGACCGCAGCAAGGCCTGGACCTGGGCGTAGAAGGGCGTGTAACGGAGCACGTGGCACACGACGACCCGGCGACCGAGCCGCCGCGCGGCGTCGCGGACGGCCAGGGTGTCGTCGAGTCGGTGGGCGATCGGCTTCTCGAGCAGCAGGTCGCACCCGAGCTCCATGGCCCGGATCGCATGCTCGCGGTGCTGCGCATCTTGGGTGCCGATCACCACCACGTCGGCGGGGCGGCCGGCGGCGAACATCGCCTCGGCGGAGGCGTAGGAGCGGAAGTCCCCGGGGGCCTGGGTGTGGGCGCGGATCGCCGCGACGCGCTCCGGGACCGGGTCGGCGGCGGCCACGAGGGCGAAGCGGTCGGCCATGCCGGCGGCGATGGCGGCGTAGGTGCGGGCGCGGGAGCCACAGCCACAGAAAGCGAGGGAAAGTCGTCGCATCGGAGCGGCTAGGGTAGGGAGGCTCCCCCGGCTTGCAAGGGCATGACTGAGCGTGGTTTGCAGGGTATTTACCCCGATTGAGCAGAAGCCCCTTGCCTCAGTTCAATTTTTATTGAAACATAGCCTCCCTCCGCCCCGAGGCCGCGCGATGAAGCCACCCGCCAAGAAGCCACCCGTTGGTCGCCCCCGCCGGCCAGATACCCGCCGCCTTTCTCCGCATGAGATCGAGCTGGGAGACTTTTTCGTCCAAATGGCGGGAATCTTGGGGGTCCCGCGGTCGGTCGCCCAGATCTACGCGCTGCTTTATGCGGCCGATACCGCCCTGGATTTCGACCAAATCCAGGCCAAACTCGGAATGAGTAAAGGTTCTGTCAGTCAAGGACTTAAGTTCCTTCGAGACCATGAGATGATCCTGTCCGTCAAAGCCAAAGGCGTGCGGCGGGAACGCTGGGAGCCTACGCCTTCCTTGGCCGCTTCGTTGGTCAACCTGGTGCGCCGCCAAGTACTGCCGGCCCTCGAACAGTCGACCCCGGCCCTGCAGCGGGTCCTCGATGGAGCCCAAGCCGTCGGAGCTTCCCCGGAAGTCCTCGAACGCCTGACCCGACTCAAGCGCTGGAACGCCCGCGCCCTCGAACTTTTCCCCCTCATGCTGCCCCCTTCGCAGGGTGGCTGAAATTTTCGCCGGGTAACCGGCAGACAGTCGAAAACGCTCCCTGCGTGTCGGCCCCCTGCGCCGCCACGGGCGGTAGCCTGCCCAAGTAATCAAAATAAAGATAAGCAGTTGGCGGATAACGGTGGGAGGTTAGGACATCCCTCCAACCACGGCAGGCCCGCCCAGGCCCCCGTCCGAGAAATTGCCTGCGTCAGTCCCACCGCTGACCGCCAACCGCCGATACCTTTCGTCCCATCTTTTCGAACCATGCGCGTCGCCATCACTTCCGGCTACTTCGATCCCATGCACCGGGGGCACCTCGAGATGCTGGAGCTTTCGCGGGCCCAAGGCGACGTGCTCTGGGTCATCGTCAACAATGACGCCCAAGCGGCGCTGAAGAAGGGCCAGGCCTTCATCGATCAGGACACCCGCTTGGCGGTGACCCGGGCCCTGCGCGTCGTCGACCGGGCGGTGCTGGCCATCGACGCCGACGGCTCCGTCTGCGCCACCCTGGAGCAGTTGTTGGCCGAAGCCAAGGCCGCCGGCGCCGACGCCGTCTTCTGCAAGGGCGGCGATCGCCATGCGGGCAACATCCCCGAACTGACCGTCCTGCGCCGCCACGGCGCCCTGCTCATCGATGGCCTCGGCGCCAAGATCGACAGCAGTTCCCGCATCATCGCCCAGGCCAAGGACCGGCCAGCCTAAGGCATCCCTCTTTACCATCATGAAGAAACGCGCGCTCATCACCGGCATCACGGGCCAGGACGGCTCCTACCTCGCCGAGTTCCTCCTTGGGAAGGGCTACGAGGTCCACGGCGTCATCCGCCGCTCCTCCTCCTTCAACACCTCGCGCATCGAGCACCTCTACATGGAGGACCTCGTGCGCGACATCCACGTCAAGAAGATCCACCTCCACTACGGCGACCTGGGCGACGCCACCGGGTTGATCCGGCTCATCGGCGACATCCAGCCCGACGAGATCTACAACCTCGGCGCCATGTCCCACGTGAAGGTCTCCTTCGACATCCCCGAGTACACCGCCGACACCGACGGGCTCGGCACCCTCCGCCTGCTCGAGGCCGTCCGCATCCTCAAGCTGGAGCAGAAGGTCCGCGTCTACCAGGCCTCCACGTCCGAGCTCTACGGCAAGGTCGTCGAAGTCCCGCAGTCGGAGACCACCCCGTTCTACCCGCGGAGCCCTTACGCCGCGGCGAAGATCTACGCCTACTGGATCACGCGCAACTACCGCGAGGCCTACGGGATGTTCGCCTCCAACGGCATCCTCTTCAACCACGAGTCCGAGCGCCGCGGCGAGACCTTCGTCACACGCAAGATCTCGCTCGCCGTCGCCAACATCGTCCACGGCCGCCAGGATTGCCTCTTCCTGGGCAACCTCTCGGCGCAGCGCGACTGGGGTTACGCGCCGGACTTCGTCCAATGCATGTGGCTGATCCTGCAGCACCGGCAGCCCGACGACTTCGTCATCGCGACGGGCAAGATGTACACCGTCCGCGAATTCTGCACGCACGCCTTCCGCCGCGCCGGCATCGAGCTCGAGTGGCGCGGCGTCGGCGTCGACGAGCAGGGCGTCGACCGCCGGACGGGCAAGAAGCTCGTCGCCGTGGATCCCCGCTATTTCCGCCCGACCGAAGTCGAGCAGCTCCTCGGCAACCCCGCCAAGGCCGTCCGCGAGCTCGGCTGGAATCCGCAGCAGACTTCCTTCGAGCAGCTCGTCCAGAAGATGGTCGACCACGACCTCCAGGCCGTCGCCCACGCCCACCGTTGATGGACCGGGGCGCGAAGATCTACGTCGCCGGCCACCGCGGGATGGTCGGGGCCGCCCTCGTCCGCGCGCTCCGCGCGGCGGGCCACGACCAGCTGGTCGTACGCACCTCGGCCGAGCTCGACCTGCGCGATGGCGCCGCGACCCAGGCGTTCCTCGCCGCCGAGCGGCCCGACGTCGTCGTCATGGCCGCCGCGCGCGTCGGCGGGATCAAGGCCAACGCCACCGAGCCCTACGACTTCCTGCACGACAACCTGGCGATGGCGGTCAACGTCGTCGAAGGCGCCCGCCGGGCGGGCGTCCGCAAGCTGCTCTTCCTCGGCTCGAGCTGCATCTACCCGAAGCACGCCCCGCAGCCGATCCGCGAGGACTCCCTGCTGACCGGCCCGCTCGAGCCGACCAACGAGGCCTATGCCGTCGCCAAGATCGCGGGCATCAAGCTCTGCGACCACGCCCGGACCCAGCATGGGTGCGACTTCATCAGCGCGATGCCGTGCAACCTGTACGGGCCCGGCGACAATTTCTCGCTCGAGAAGTCCCACGTCCTGCCCGCGATGATCCGCAAGATGCACGAGGCCCGGCTCCGCGGCGACGCCGTCCTCCGCCTCTGGGGCACCGGCACGCCGCTCCGCGAGTTCCTGCACGCGGACGACCTCGCCGAGGCCTGCCTCCTCCTCCTCGACCGCTACGCCGAGCCCGGCCCGATCAACGTCGGCTCGGGCGAGGAGATCTCCATCCGCGGGCTCGCCGAATTGGCGGCCCGGGTCACCGGCTTCGCCGGTCGCCTGGAGTTCGACCCGGCCATGCCCGACGGCACCCCGCGCAAGCTCATGGATGTCTCCCGCATCCGCGCGCTCGGCTGGGCCCCGCGCATCTCCCTCGAGGAAGGCGTCCGCCATTCCTACGAGTGGTACCTCGCGAACGCCGCCGAAGCGCGGAAGTGATCGCGTGCTCCGCCCGGGAGTGTCCGCGATAGGGCGAAGGGGAGGGCCCGGTCGCCCAACCCTTGGCGCGACGTTCCGGAGCAACCGGCGGCCTCGTGCCCGCCAGTCCGCCGGCCCTCGTACCCTCCATTCCTCGCATTCAAATGTCCTCCGTCACGCTCTGCATCCCCGCCCGCATCGCCTCCACGCGCCTGCCGCGCAAGGTCCTGCTCGACCTCGGCGGCAAACCCGTCGTCCAACATGTCTGGGAACGGGCCCGGCAGGTCCGCCAGGCGGACCGCGTGGTGCTGCTCACCGACTCCGAGGAGGTCGCGACGGTCGCGCGTGGCTTCGGCGCCGAGGTGCTGATGACCGACCCGGCCTGTCCGTCCGGTACCGCGCGCATGGCGAGCGTCATCGACCGACTGCCCGGCGAGTTCTTCCTCAACGTGCAGGGCGACGAGCCGTTCATCCAGCCCGAGTTGCTCGACGGGCTCATCACCCGCTGGCAGGAGACCCGTTGCCCGCTGGTCACCGCGGTGTCGCGGATCGCCACCGCCGAGCGGCTGCTGGCCCCCAGCGTCGTCAAGGTCGTCCGCGCCGAGAACGGCGAAGCCATCTACTTCTCGCGGAGCCCGATCCCGCACCTGCGCGGCGTCGATCCCGCCGAGTGGGTCACCCGCCGCGACTACTGGGTCCACATCGGCGTCTACGGCTACGACCGCGCGACCCTCGCCGGCTACGCCCAACTCCGGGCCACCGAGCTGGAGGCGACCGAGTCCCTCGAGCAGCTGCGCTTCCTCGCCCACGGCAAGACGTTCCAGACCGTCGTCACCGATTACCACCCCGTCGCCATCGATACCCGAGGACCTCGCGGTCGCCCGGGGGATGGTCGGCGGCCGGCCGGGTTGATCCGTCGGTCGGTTGGCCCGTTGGCCGGAAAACCCAACTAAGCTGCTCCGAACGCAGGAACAGTCGCCGCCCTAACCGGCAAGCCGATCGCCAGCCACCGCCCCTTTGCCTCTCTGGCCAACGGGCCCACCGTTCAACCCATCAACTGTCACTTCCTACCATGACCACTCCGCTCCAATCCGCCCGCGCCCTCCTGCAGGCCGAAGCCGCCGCCCTCGGTGAGCTGGCCGCGCGTCTCGACGGCGCCTTCACCCGGGCCGTCGACCTCATCGCCGCGCATCCGGGCAAGGTCGTCCTCTGCGGCGTCGGCAAATCGGGCCTCATCGGCCAGAAGGTCGCCGCCACGCTCTGCAGCACGGGCACGCCGGCGATCTTCCTCCATGCGGCCGACGCGGTGCATGGCGACCTCGGCATCCTGCAGCCCGGCGACCCGGTCATCCTCATCTCCCGCTCGGGGTCGACCGCGGAGCTGGTGCGCCTCTTGCCGGTGCTGCGGGGCTTCAAGTCGCCGCTGATCGCCATCGTGGGTAACCTGCAGTCGCCCCTCGCGGCGCAGGCCGACGTGGTGCTGGACATCGGGGCGCGCCCCGAGGCCGACCCGCTGGGGCTGGTACCGACCACGAGCGCGTTGCTGACCTTGGCCTTGGGCGACGCCCTCGCCGCGGCGCTCATGACGAAGCGCGGTTTCGGCGCGGCCGATTTCGCCCGCTTCCACCCGGCGGGCCAGCTCGGGCGCAACCTGCTGCTCACGGTGGGCGAGGCGCTGCAGCCGCTGGAGCGCTGCGCCCAGGTCGCCCCGGGGACGTCGCTGCGCGACACCGTGATCGCGATGACGAAGTTCCCGCTCGGGGCGGCCGTCATCCTGCAGCCGGATGGCGCGCTGGCCGGCCTCATCACCGATGGCGACCTGCGCCGGGCGCTCAGCCGCGGCGTCGACCTCAACGCGGCGACGGCGGGCGACATCATGACGCGCGATCCGATCCGCGCGCACGCCGCGATGCCGCTGGGCGAGGCGGCTCGCATCATGGAGGATCGCCCTTCCCAGATCTCGGTGTTGCCGGTGACCGCGCCCGACTCGCCGCGCTGCCTCGGCTTGCTCCGGATCCACGACATCTACCAGGCCGGCCTGGTCTGAGTCCCTTCCCGTGCCGATCGCTGCCACCACCGACGTCCGCGCCGCCACGGCTTCCCGGGAATGGGCCGTCGGGGCGATCGCCGCGCTCATGCTCATCCTCGCCC
>Ga0255082_1000086_pt1 | contig 17874 bp, 16 predicted proteins | sample Colum_Colum_RepB_FD_188459 | JGI IMG/M metagenome (GOLD analysis project Ga0255082, IMG submission 188459) | Freshwater microbial communities from Columbia River, Oregon, United States - Colum_Colum_RepB_8h | ecosystem: Environmental > Aquatic > Freshwater > River | place: USA: Oregon... | reverse complement strand
CCGTTGCTCATGAGCGGACCGACAACTTCGTCGCCGGCGGTTTGTTTGCTTTAATAGTTCGTCACTCTGGTTCATCAAAGTCATACCTTCAATATTGGAAATGGCTCAATTCAAGCGCATCGCCGTAGTCGGCGCCGGCCTCATCGGCGGCTCCATCCTCCTCGCGGCGGCGCGGAAGGGGCTGGCCGGTTCGCTCGCGTGCTGGTCCCGCTCGGCGGGCTCTCGGGAGACCTTGCGCGCGTTCGGCGTGGCGGAAGTCTTCGAGGGCGCGGCGGACTGCGTCCGGGGCGCCGATCTGGTCATCGTGACCACGCCGGTCGACACCGCCGAGGAGACCTTCCTCGCCATCGCCCCCGGCCTCGCGCCCGGCGCCGTGGTCACCGACGCCGGTAGCGTCAAAGGTTCGATCCTGCTCGCCGCCCGTCGCCTGCCCGCCGCGAATCCGTTCGTGGGCGCGCATCCCATGGCCGGCGGGGAAAAGGCCGGCGCCGCGCACGCGTCCGCGGACCTTTTCGAAGGACGCGTCTGCTTCCTGACGCCGACCGGCGCCGAAGACCCGCAGGCCCTGGCCGCTGTCCGTCGCTTCTGGCAGGAACTCGGCTCGGTCCTGCATGAGACCGACGCCACCAAGCACGACGAGATCGTGGCCGCGATCAGCCATGTGCCGCACGCCGCCGCCTCGGCGCTCATGCTCGCCGTGATGGACCAGGCCGGCTTCCGCCGCTTCGCGGCCGGCGCGGGCCTGCGCGACACGACCCGCATCGCCGCCGGCGAAGAAAATCTCTGGGTCGGCATCATGCTCGCCAACGCCCGGCACACCGCCGCCGGCCTCCGCGACGTCGAGAAGCGCGCGGCCGAACTCCGTACCGCCGTCGAAGCAAACGACGCCGTCGCCCTACGTCGCCTCCTCGCCGAAGCCCGCATCGCCCGCCAGAACCTGGACCGGCCCGAATGAGTCAGACCCTCGTCATCCGCCCTTTCCAAACGCCTGCCCGCGGCGTCGCCCAAGTCCCGGGTTCGAAGAGCATCACCAACCGCGCCCTGATCCTGGCCGCGCTCGCCGACGGCGTCACGCTGTTCACCGGGGCGCTCTTCAGCCGCGACACCCGCATCCTCATCGCCGCCCTGCGCGCGCTGGGCTTCGAAGTGACCGACGACGAAGCCGCCGGCACGATCCGGATCGTCGGCCTCGGCGGCCGCATCCCGCACGCTCGCGCGAAGTTGCATGTCGGCAACGCCGGCACCGCCGCGCGCTTCCTCACCGCCTTCCTGGCGCTCGCCCCGGGCGGCGAGTATGAACTCGACGGCGACGAAGCCATGCGGGCCCGCCCGATGCGCGGCCTGCTCGACGCCCTGGGCGCGGCCGGCTGCCGCGCGATCGCCCCCGATGGTAAGCCGGCGAACGGTTTCCCGTTCACGCTTCACACGACCGGGAAGCTCGGTCGTCTCGAGGTCGATGCCTCGGCCTCTTCCCAGCTCCTGTCCGCGCTGCTCATGGTGCTCCCGCTTTCGGCCGGCGCCACGGTGAGCATGAAGGGCGCCACGGTCTCCGAACCGTTCGTCGAAATGACCGCGCGCATGTGCGGGCAGTTCGGCCGGCCCCTGACGCGTCTCGCCGACGGCAGCTGGAGTTGCGTCGTTCCGGGCGCCTACGTCGCCCAGCCCACCTACGCGATCGAGCCCGACGCCACCGCCGCTAGCTATTTCATCGCGCTCCCGGCCGTGACCGGCGCCCGTGCCTCCGTCCGCATCGAAGGCTACGCCGATGGCGGCCTCCAGGGTGATACCGCCTTCGCCAAGGTCGCCGCGGCCTGCGGCGCCAAGCTGCGTTCGGCCGACGGTACGTTGGTCGCGGATTCCTGGTCCGCCATCCGTGGGGGCGACTTCGACTTCAACGCCTTCTCTGACACCTTCCTCACATTGGCGACCATCGCCGCGTTGGCCGACGGCCCGGTGAAGATCCGCGGCATCGCCCACACGCGCAAGCAGGAGACCGACCGCGTGCTCGCGATGGCGACCGAACTGGAACGACTCGGCCTCAAGGTCGAACCCACCGCCGCGCAGCTGCGGGCGGACGAATCACTTTCTTCGCTGACCATTTTCCCGAGCAAGGCGGCCTTGCGTCAGGCGGCCGCCGCGGGTCCCGTCTCGATCCACACCTACGAGGATCATCGCATGGCGATGAGCTTCGGCATTCTCGGCAGCTTCGACCTCTTCGGCGATGGCCGTCCGTGGATCGCGATCGAAGACCCCGCCTGCACGGGCAAGACCTTCCCGCATTTCTTCCAGGCCCTCGAGGCCCTGCGGACGAACTTCGTGCGCGTTTCCGTAGATGGAGGCGCCGCCTCGGGGAAATCCAGCACCAGTCGCCGACTCGCCCAGTTGCACGGCCTGCTGCACGTCGATACCGGCGCGCATTATCGTAGCCTCACCCGAGCGCTGCTTCTCGCCGGCGCTTCCGCTGATGATTCGGCTTCCGTGAAGGCCGCCCTGGCTAAGCTACGCATCGGCTCATGCATCGTGGCCCGCCAAGGCGCGCGCAGTTCCGCGCTCACCCTCGACGGGGTCCTGCCCGACGACGCCGACCTGCGTACGCCCGAGGTCAACGCGGCGGTCTCGAAGATCGCCGCCCTGCCCTCCGTCCGGACCTTCCTCCTCGAATACCAACGCTCGCAGGTGAAGCTCGCGAGCGAGCAAGGTTTCGCCGGCGTGGTGATGGAAGGCCGTGACATCGGCTCCGTCGTCCTGCCCGACGCCGAAGTCCGCATCTTCCTCGAAGCCGACGCCGAAGCGCGCTCCCAGCGCCGGGCCGCCGAAGGCCAGGCCGATCAGGTCGTCCAGCGCGACCATCTCGACGCCACGCGTAAGACCGCCCCGCTGGTCTGCCCCAACGGCGCCTGCCGCCTGGACAACACGCACCTCCCGCTCGAAGCGGTCGTGGCCCAGATCGGCGAGCTGATCAAGGTGGCCGCCCTGCCCCGATGATCCTCGATTCGAAGAACCTGATCTACAAGGCCGTCTACCACGGCGCACGTTCGTTCATCGAGGTCTTCGCCACCTTGGAAGTCGAAGGCTGGGAGAACGTGCCCGCCGGCGCGTGTCTCTTCGCTTCGAACCACCAAAGCATGCTGGACCCACCCCTTCTGGGTTCCTGTCTGCCCCGGGAGATCTCCTTCATCGCCCGCCGCACGCTCTTCGACAACCCGGTCTTCGGCTTCGTGATCCGGGCCTGCCATTCGATCCCTGTCGACCGCGGAGAAGCGGACATCGGCGCGATCCGCGCAGCCTTGGCCGCCTTGGCCGCCGGCGAAGGGTTGCTCATCTTTCCGGAAGGCACTCGCAGTCATGACGGCGTGATTACCTCGCCCAAGGCCGGAGCCGGTCTCCTCGCTTGCAAGTCCGGCGTGCCAGTCGTCCCGATCCATATCCGTGGCGCGCGCGACGTCCTCCCGCGGGGAGCCAATTTCCCGGTCGGTTCGGCGCGGATCCGGGTGCGCTTCGGCAAGGCGATGCTGCCGGCGGAATATGATCCGGGCGCGGATCATCGCGACCGTTCGATCGAAGCCTCCCGCCGCATCCTGGAGCGTATCAAATCGCTCCCGGATTGCGCCGAGCCTGGTCTCTGAACGGACGGCTTACGAGATCCGCTGCGGCATCACGACGCAGAGGAAATCGTCCTTGAGCCCGCGGATCACGCCCGGGGACATCTCGTCCTTGAACTCGAAATCGACTTCGTCTTCGGTGAGCGCCTTGAGCGGGTCGATGATGTACTGAGGATTGAACGCGATGTTCACGTCCGGGCCTTCGTATTTCACCGCGATCGGTTCATGCGCTTCGCCGCTTTCCGACTTCGCGGAGATCTCGAGATTCTGCGTCTTCTTCGTGACGCTCATGCGGATGGTGTTGTTGCGGTCGTCCGTCATCAGCGCGGCGCGGTTGACGCTCTCGAGGAGCTTCTCGCGTTCGAGGCGGACCTTCGAGCCGGCGTCCTTGGGGATGACCTGGCGGTAATTCGGGTAGTTGCCTTCGACGACCTTGGAGACCAGCTGGATGCGGTCCACGAGGCCTTCCTCGTTCTTCGGGATGTCGATGGTGAAGCCGACCTGGCGCTCGTTGTGGGAGACGTGGGCTTCGCCGCCGGACTTCAACAGGCGCATCAATTCGATGATGGTGCGGGCCGGCAGGATGAGAGCCAAGGCCTTGTCGGTGCCGGCGAGCTTGCGTTCGCACTTGGCGAGGCGGCGGCCGTCGGTCGCGACGACCGTGAGCTTACCTTCGGCGAATTCGAAGAACACGCCGTTGAGGATATAGCGATTCTCGTCGGACGACTGCGCGTAGCTCACCTTGCGGAGCATGTCTCCGAGGTCATCCTGGTTGATCGAGATGGTCGGCTGGCCGGCGAAATTGGAGATCGGCGGGAACTGGTCGGCAGGCAGGCCGGCGACCTGGAAGACGGAACTTCCGGAAGTGATCTTCACGCGATCCTTGCCGGTGAGTTCGACGATGGTGTCGCTGCTCGAGAGGGCGCGGACGATCGGGACGAGTTTCTTGACCGGGAGGGTGATGCGACCAGGAGAAGAAACGGAGGCCTTGATGCGGCAACAGATGCCGAGATCGAGGTTGGTGGTCGTCAGGGTGACCGTATCGCCTTCGGCTTCGATGAGCACGTTCTGGAGGATCGGCATCGTGGCGCGGCTCCCGACGACATTGGTCACGCTGGAGAGGCCGTTGAAAAAGTGATTCCGGTTAACCTTGAACTTCATGATGACGTCAGAATTGAGCAGAGGCGGGGGCAGAGGCAACCCCTCATTGCCCACATCCCGGACGGTACTGTATCTATTCTCTCTTCATTTATAAATACCAGTAGCATCAGTAGGGGGCGGAAGACCGTACATAGTTCCGCAAGACGCTGGTGAGAGGGAGTATCCGCCTCGGTCGCTTCTGTGCCTAAGGCGTGAATAACCTCAGGCTTGTTCACAAGGACTCAGCGGCACTGGTTGCCCACCGTCTGTTCACACTTTGGACACCGGCTCGTCATCGTCGTCCGGCGCTGGATCCATCTCGCTCTTTTTCAGCAAGAACGCGTGACGGAAAAGGCTGTAGACCACGTAACCTAGGAAGACCGCCGGGAAGGAATATTGCGGGTAAAAGAAGACCACGAAGGCCAAGATGATGATCAGGATGAAGCCGCGGGTCTTGGCCCGGGCGGTCCAATCGAGCTTCTTAAAGCTCGGGAAGCGTACGTTGCTGACCATCAGGAACGAGATGATGAGCATCACCGGCAGGAGGATCCAGGACCAGGCTTGGACGGCTTGTTCAAAGGGGTCCTTCTGGTCGGAGGAGACCATGACCTTGGAGAGGACCAGCACCAAGGAGGCGATCATCCCGGCGGCGGCGGGCGAAGGCAGGCCCACGAAATCGCCCCCGGCGGCGCGCTTCTCATTACCCGGGACCAACGGGTTGGTCAGGACGTTGAAACGGGCCAGACGGACGCCGGCGCAAAGCAGGTAGATGAAAGCCAGCAGCCAGGTCACCAACTGGACGTTGTCCGTCACCTCAGGCTTGATGACCAGGAAGCAGGCCATCAGGGCCGGGGCCACGCCGAAAGAGACCGTATCGGCGATGGAATCGAACTCGGCCCCGAAGAGGGATTCCCGCTTGGTGGCGCGGGCGACCCGGCCGTCGAACAGATCGCAGACGCAGGCGAAAAGGATGAACCAGACCGCCAGATTATAGTGGTCGGCGCGGCCTTCGGGGGTCAACGAGGTGAAGCGCGCCTCGATGCAGTTCTTGATGGCCAGGAAGCCGCAGAGCATGTTGCCCGCCGTGAACAGGTTCGGCAGGAGATAGATGCGGGCCGCTTCCTCAGGAGAGGAATATTGGCGCTTTTCGGGAGGGGTCGTCACGGTCAGGACTTCGGGGGTTCGTCGAGGTATTTCCAGAAACCGCCTTCTTGTTCGATCCGCGCCTCGTCTTCCGGGAACGGGAGGTGTGAACGGAACGCGAAGTCGGCGTAGGTGTGCTTATGCAGCACGTAATTGGCGAGCAGCGAGCCTTCGCTCGCTTCGAAATAGATGCGGAACTCACCGACGCGCAGGCGGTGATAAGTGTGGCCGCCGCGGCGGACGGTACCGAGTTCCGAGCTGCCCCGGAGGAGTTCGTCCGCGGTCAGGGAAGTGAATGCCTCGACGACTTCCATCTGCTCCAAGGTCGGCAGCTTCGCGAGCTCGCGCATCGCCTGGTCGCTGAAGTTCACTTGGTACATCGTTAGGGAGAAGGAAACGCCGCGCCGCTCGTCACCGCAATCATTCAGTTGCCCGCGTCCATGCCGAGACGAGCCGAAAGGCCTGTTTTTCCACTAAATCCAACACTTTTTCGAAATCGTCGCTTTCGCCGTAATACGGATCGGGCAAGGCGACGTCGCCGAGGAAAAGCGCGAGCCGGTGATGTTGGTCCGGCGGGCAACGCCGGCGGAGTTCGCGCAGGTTGAGCTCGTCGGCGGCGAGGATGAGATCGAACTCATGGAAATCGGAGGCATGCACCTGGCGGGCGCGCAGCGCCGACAGGTCATACCCGCGGACACGCGCATGCCGCACGGAGCGCGGATCCGGCGCATCGCCGATGTGATAATTCTCCGTTCCTGCGGAATCGAATTCGATGCTCAATCCGGCCTGCCGGGCCTTCACGCGGAGGACTTCTTCCGCCGTCGGGGAACGGCAGATGTTGCCCATGCACACGAGGAGTACCCGACGGGGTCGACCGACCTTGGCCACGGCTCAGACCTTGCCGCCGAAGCTCTGGTGGTCGTCCAGATCCAGGACGTCGAACCAGGTGATGATGTCCTCGCGCTTGGCGCCGGCCGGGGTCGAAGATTGGTATTCGCTCACCTTGGCCCGGCCGCCCGGTGCGCTGGGGGCTCGCTGCTCGTGGAAAGCGCTGAAAGCGGCGATTTCGTAGGCCTGACGGGGTTTCTGGGCATTAGCCATCATCCAGGTGAGGATCTCTCCATCACCTAAACCCTTGTCAATCTGAGCCTTAAGTGCATCTGCCTCGACTCCCAGGAAGTCCAAGACGTTACGATCGAGGGAGCAACCGTAGGTATATTCGCCGTTTTTCCCAGCTTTGGTGGCGCGGGCCTTGTCGAGCATGCGGGGTAGGATGACGAGGCCTCCCAAGCGGACGCGGGGGCTGCGAGGGGGGTGCTGGGTGAGGTCGTAGAGGTCGTGGGCCATAGGGAGGCTGAACCTAGGCCCCTCCCCCCTTTCTGCAAGAGAACAGGTCATTTTGGAGGTTTGCCAAAATGTCACACCGCTATTTATTCATTAGGCATGTCCCCTTTGGCCGCAGCGCTCGCGGAGCATCCCCTGACCCGGGAATGCCTGCTCGGGTGCGCCGCTGTTTTCTTGGCGGCGGCGCTCTTGGATGGGATGGCCGCGAAAGACGCTTCCGGGCGCTGGCCGACCGCCGGGCTCTGGCTCCTGCGCGGCGGCTGGATCATGCTCACCACGATGCTGGCCTACCAAGGCCTGCGGACGCACGCCTTGCCGATCAGCAGTGCGGCGGAGCTCCTGCTTTCGATCGCCTGGGGTCTCTCCGGTCTGGCCCTGTTCCTAGACCTGACCTTCACGCATCGTCTGCCGACTTGGGTGATCGCGGGCGCGACGACGGGCTGCCTGGTGGCCGCCGCCTTCTTAGGCGTCGTCGGACAACCGACCGATCTCACGGACAAGCCGCTGATCGTCATCCATGTCGGCGCCGCCGTCCTTGCTTACTGCGTGCTCGGCGCGCAGGCACTGAACTCCGCCGCCTATCTCCTCCAGGACCGCGCGCTCGCCCGTCGCGAGTTCGGTGGGATCTACGCGTTGCTTCCGGCGTTGGTGCCGCTCGATCGCATCGGTGGCCAGCTCATGGGCGCCGCCGTCTGGCTGCTCGGGCTTTCGCTCGTCATCGGCGCGACCGACTGGGCGCAGCGTGACCTCGCCCTCGTCGCCCTGCCTAAGCTCGCCGCCGCGTTGCTCACTTGGGTCGCCTGCCTCTACGTCACCGTCCAGCGTCGCCGGCATCGCCTCGCCGGTTCGGCTTACGCCCGCGCCTCGCTGGTCGTCTTCGTCCCGGCGCTCATCGCGCTCTATCTTTCGCTCCCTGCCGCCCGATGAGCGAACGCGTCCGCAATCTCGTGGCGCTCAGCGCCACCCATCGCACCGCCGGCCTCGATGAGCGCGCGGCCTTCACCGTGCCCGCCGGCGGCGCCGAGGCCTTCTATGCCGCGGCGCGTGAGGCGGGTCTCGCCGAAGCGGTGCTGCTCGCCACGTGCAACCGGCTCGAAGCGTACGGCGTCGGCGACGAAGCCGCCGCCCTCCATGTCCGCAGCGCGCTCATCAAGGCGACGGGCGCGTCGCCCGCGGTCCTTGACCAACATCTCCGTCCCGTGCCCGGCCTCGAGGCCGTCGAGCACCTCTTCGCCGTCGTCTCCGGTCTCGAATCCCAGATGGTGGGCGAAGTCGAGATCGCCGGTCAGGTGAAGGACGCCTACGCCGACGCGCTCGCGCGCGGCATGACGGGCCCGGTGCTGAACCGCGTCTTCCAGCGCGCCTTCCAGGCCGGCGCGTGGGCGCGCACGCACACCGGCATCTCCCAAGGCCAGGTCAGCCTCGGCAACGTCGCCGTCGAACTCGCGCAACGTGTGTTCGGGTCGCTCGATGAAGCGCGCGTGCTCGTGCTCGGCACCGGCGATGTCGGCCGCCAGGTCGTGCAGGCCCTCGTCTCGCGCGGGGCCTCGCAGGTCTCCGTCGCTTCCCGCACCTTCGAGAACGCCCGCGTGCTCGCCGAAGAATTCGCCGGCTCTTCCCTGACGCTCGCCGACGCGCTCCGCCAGGCCCACGCGCATGACGTGATCGTCGGCTGCGCGACGGCGTCGAGCAGGGCGCGTTCCACCGTCGCGCTCCGCGAGTCCGTCGCCCGCCGCCAAGGCCGGCCCCTCCTGCTCGTCGACCTCGGCGTGCCGCGCAACTTCGACGTCGCGGCCCGTTCGCTCGAAGGCGCCTATCTCTGCGACCTCGACGATCTCGCGGCCGTCTCCAACGCCAACCTCAAGGCCCGGCTCGCCGAAGTCGACCGCGCCCGCGCGGCCCTCGCCGAGAAGGCGGCGCGCGCCTGGGGCGCCGCCAACCATCAAGCCTCCCCGGAAGCCTGAGCCATGAAGCCTACGGTACTCATCGTCGACGACGAGAAGAACATCCGCGACGGCCTCCGCGCCGCGCTGGAAGACCGCTACGAGACCTTCGTCGCGAAGGACGCCGCGGAAGCGGCGCGCCTCATGCAGGACGTGCCCCCGGACGCCGTGCTCACCGATCTCCGGATGGCCGGTGAAGACGGCATGGCGGTCATCGACCGCGCGCTCAAGCTCCCGCACCAGCCGGTCTGCATCATGATGACGGCTTACGGCGACGTGGAGACGGCCGTCACGGCCATGAGCCGAGGCGCCTATTGGTTCTTCCAGAAGCCGGTCGATCTCCGTCAGGTGGAGCTGGTGCTCGAACGCGGCCTGAAGGCCCGGACGACGGAGAAGGAAGTCGTGACGCTCAAGACGCGCCTCGACCGCAAATTCTCCCTCGGAGAGGTCGTCGGCTCTTCCGCTTCCCTCCAGCATTCGATCGAACAGGTCCGCTCGGTCGCTTCTTCGAATGCGACCGTCCTGCTCCTCGGCGAGACCGGCACGGGCAAGGAACTCTTCGCCCAGATGATCCACCAGGCGAGCCAGCGCGCGAAAGGCCCGTTCATGGCGGTGCACTGCGCCGCGATCCCGGCCAACCTGCTGGAGTCCGAACTCTTCGGTCACGAGAAAGGCGCCTTCACCGGCGCGAACGAACGCCGCGTGGGCCGATTCGAATCGGCGGACGGCGGCACGCTTTTCCTCGACGAAATCGGCGAGATCGACGCCACCACCCAGGTGAAGCTCCTGCGCTTCCTTGAGACGCGCGCCGTCGAGCGCCTGGGTTCCCACCGGCCGATCGCCCTCGACCTCCGGCTCGTCTGCGCGACGAACCGCGACCTCCAGCAGATGGTGAAGGAGGGTAAGTTCCGCGAAGATCTCTACTATCGCCTGTCGGTCGTCCCGCTCCGCCTGCCGCCCTTGCGCGAACGCACCGACGACGTCCCGCTCCTGCTCGCCCATTACCTCGAGCGTTTCGCTAAAGAGAACGGCGCCGCCGCGCCGAGACTCTCCCCGGAGGCGCTCGCGGTCCTCGTGCGCTATCCGTGGCCGGGTAATATCCGTGAGCTGCGTAACGCGTGCGAGAACCTCGCGGTGCTCCGCGCCGGCAAGACGGTCGGTCCGGCCGATCTCGATTCGCGCTTCAGCGGCCCGACGTCACTGTCGCCGTCCGCTCCGGCGGCGGGCGCCACGGGCAACCTCGACCGCACGCAGAACGAGAAGCAGTTGCTCAAGCAGGCGCTGACCGCCGCGGCGGGCAACCGGACGCGTGCCGCGGAGCTCATGGGCATTTCGCGGCGTACCTTGCATCGCAAACTCCTGCAGTGGCCGGAACTCGATCCCGGTCCCGAGACGGCGTGAGGTTCTTGCTCGGATTGTTTTTCGTCTGCGTCGCCGAAGGCGCCGACATCGCGGGGACCGATCTCCTGGATGGTAATTTCGCCGCCGCTTTGCGGGCGGCGACCCGTCCGGACGTCGCCGACTTCGCGGGCACCCTGCCCGCTCGACGTGCTATGGCGGAAGGCCGCACCGCGGCCGCCATCCTCATGGTGCGACCGGGAGAGACTTCGCCTCTCGCGGGTGCCCGGGAATTCCGCCTCGCCTCGGCGGTCGTCGTCGTCGCGACGCATGGGAGCAATCGGATGGAGCAGATCACCTTCGAGCAACTCGCGAACGCCTACGCTCGCGACGCCCGGGCGCCCGCGCGCAACTGGAACGACCTTGATCCGCTCGCGCGTTCGGAGCTCCTGACCCCGGCGCTCTCCTCTCCGCCGGGCACCATGGTCCTCGAGGTCTTCCAAGGATTAGTCCTCGAGGGTCAGGCTTTCCGGCCGGACGCGCGACTGCGTGTCGAGCCGGCCCTGGCCGCGGACCTGCTCGCCTCACGGGCGGGAAGTATCGTCCTCTTACCCAAACCCCCGGCCGCCCGCGGCCGGGTCCTTCCCGTCGCCGATGGTCGCTCTGGCCGGTCGGCCACCGCCTATGGTCCGGATGAGAATAACGTGCACAACGGTGACTACCCCCTGCAGGTGCCGCTCATCCTTTATATCCGACCGGATAAAGTCGCCGGGCTCCGCCCTGCCCTCCGCTGGCTCTGTTCGGATGCGGCGGCGGAACTCCTGACCAATCAGGGGCTGACCCCCGCCCCGGCGGCCGCCCGGGCCGCCTTCCTCCAAAGGCTTGACACTCGCTGAGCCGTTTGGTCTGCTCCCTGTCCAACGCGCGCGTAGCTCAATGGTAGAGTACCACCTTGCCAAGGTGGCTGTTGCTGGTTCAAGTCCAGTCGCGCGCTCCACTTTAAAAATGGAGCCAAAACCCGCCGAAACCCGGCGGGTTTTTCATTTCAGGAGCGTCAGTCGACCCGGGGGATGGTGACGATCACCCGGAGGCCTTTCGGCCGGGCCGGTTCGGCTCCGGCGGAACCGCCATGGAGCTCGGCTACCTGGCGGACGATGCTCAGCCCTAGGCCGCTGCCCCCGGCCCGCCGGGATTTGTCGGTCCGGTAGAAACGATCGAACAGCCTGGGCAGGTCGGCGGTCGTCACCCCTGCCCCGTCGTCTTCCACGCTCAGCTCGGTCCCTTCCGCCGTGTCGCGGGTCGCGATCCGGAGCCGGGTCAGGCCGGCGGCGTGAGCCAGCGCGTTGTCGATGAGGTTCTGGATGAGCCGGCGGGCCTGGAGCGGATCGGCGCCGACGTCCTGCGTCGCCGCGAGGTCCAGTTCGAGCTTCACGCCCGCGGCCTTGCAGCGGGCTTCGAATTCCACGGTCACCTCGCGCGCCGCGGCGTGCAGGGCGCCGGCTTCCCGGCGGACTTCACGGGAAGACTCCAGGCTCGCCAGGGCGAGCAGCCCTTCGACGAGACCTTGCAGCCGGCCGACGGAATTCACGATCTTCTGAGTGAAGCGCGCGCGGTCGTCGTCGGACATCGTCGCCTGGTCCTCGGCGAGCGTCTCGGCGTAGCCGCGCAGGATCGTCACCGGCGTCCGGAGATCATGGGAGACGTTCGTGACGAAGTCGCGTTCCATCGCCTGCAGGCGCTTCAGCGCGGTCACGTCCGCCAGCACGAAGATCGCCGCGTCCTCGCCGAACGCCTCCGGATCGGTGCGCGCGCCGGCGGCCTGCAGCCAGACGTCGGCCAAGGGCGCGCGGTTGAGCATCAGCGTAGCGCGCGCGTCGCCCTCTTCGCGGACGCGGCGGATGAGCTCGATGAAATCCGCGCTCCGGACCAGCGGCACCACCGGGCCGCCGACGTCTTCGTCGCTGAGACCGAACAGCGCCACCGCCGCGGGGTTGGCCAGGCGCAGGCGGTCCTGCGCGTCGACGACGAGCACGGCGTCCGTCAGCGGCGCGAGCAAGGCTTCGATGCGCCGTCCGGCGGCGGCGCGGATCTCATCTTCGTTTTCGGCGCGGCGTTCGATCGCCATGAAAAGTTCTTCGAGCTGCAGGGCCCGCACCAGCCAGCCCTGAGGGCGTTGCGCCGAGACGTCGCCGCGCAGCGCGCGCCGGGCCCAGCGGAGGTGGGCGCCGTGCTGTCCCATCGCCCATGCGGCGGCCGCGCCGAGCGCGAACAGGAGCAGCCAGGGTAACCAGGTCATCGCTTTTGGATGCTGTCGTCGCCGCGGAGGCGCGCGAGCGCAAAGCAGATCAGCCGTTCACGCGGTAACCGACGCCGCGCACCGTATCGATCACGTCGCCGGCCGGGCCGAGCTTCTCGCGGAGGCGGCGCACGTGCGTGTCCACCGTGCGCGTCTCGAGGTCGGGCGAATAATTCCAGACGTCGGCGAGCAGCTCTTCGCGCGACTGCACCCTGCCCTTCCGCTCGAGGAGGAGTCGGAGCAGCTTGAATTCGGTCGCCGTCAGTTCGACGGGCTTGCCCGCCGCGGTGACTTCGTGCCGTTCGATATCAAGGAGGAGCGCGCCGGCGGCGAGGCGCGTGGAAGGCTTGGCGGCCGCGGACTTCGCGCGACGCAGGAGCGCCTGGGCGCGGAGCATCAGCTCGCGCGTGTCGAAAGGCTTGGTGACGTAGTCGTCGGCCCCGGACTCCAGGCCTTTGACCTTGTCGGCCGTCTCGCCCTTGGCCGTGAGGAAGATGACCGGCGTGTCTTGGAGGAGCGCGTCGGCGCGGACCATACGGAGAAGCTGCACGCCGGTGAGTTCGGGCATCATCACGTCGAGGATGATGAGGTCCGGGCGGAAATCCCGCGCCAGGCCGATGGCCCGCAGCGGATCGTTGAGCGTCCGGATAGCGTAGCCCGCCTGCTTGAACTTATAGTCCAAGAGCTCGGTGACGTCGGCTTCGTCGTCGACGATCAGAATGCGCTTGAGATGTTCGGCGTCCATGGGTGCGCCTTCACTTAAGACCACCTGGTTCCGAAGCGCCAGAGCTAGGTGTCAATGATGGCGGTTGTGTGACACGCCACCATTTCATATATAAACATATTACCATCAATGGTTTATGAATTAAAGAAACACGACCGTCACACCGAGCGGCCACAATCTTTACATAGGGGTGTTCCACGTGGAACACCCCCTTCCCTACCCCTGCTAACCCGCGCTTACTTAGCTCGGAAAAGAACCATCAGTAGCGAGATGTCGGCCGGGTTCACCCCGCTGATTCGGCTGGCTTGCCCTAGGGTCTTGGGCTGGATGGTGTGGAGTTTCTGCCGGGCTTCGATCCGCAAGCCGTAGGCCTTAAGGAAATCAAAGCCTTCAGGCACCTTAAAGGAGTCCAGGTCGTGAAGCTTACGGGCGTTCCGCGTTTCGCGCTCCAAATAGCCGCGATATTTGACCCGGTACATGACTTCGGCCTGAACTTCAGGGGCTTCAGCCAGGAACGTCGGCGGTAAGTCCTTGGGCGTTGATTCCCAGTTGCGGCGGATGACGTCACCCGCGATCCCGCCTGGGATCGCCAGCTTCTCCAGGTATTCAATCCAATGTGAGACCTTTTCGGCCTTAGCCTGAATCCGGGACAGTCGATCAGCTGGCACGAGGCCGAACTCGGCGATTTTATCCTTAAGGCGCAGTTCGGCGCTGCCGTGGTTGAACAATAGGCGGAATTCAGCCCGGCTGGTAAACATGCGGTAAGGCTCCTGGGTGCCTTTGGTCACTAGGTCATCAATGAGGACCCCGATATAGGCTTCGTCGCGGCCCAGCACCATGGGAGTCTGGCCTTTGACCTTACAGGCGGCGTTGACCCCGGCCACCAAGCCTTGGGCGGCGGCTTCCTCATATCCGGAGGTTCCGTTGATCTGGCCGGCAAAGAAGAGGGCATCGACCTTTTTAGACTCTAAGGTGGGGTAGAGCTGGGTTGGGGGCGCGAAATCGTATTCCACGGCATAGGCCGGGCGCAGCATGACGGCATTCTCTAATCCAGGGACCGAGGCCAGCATCTGCAGCTGGACGGTAAAGGGCAGGGAGGTCGACAGGCCATTGATATACCATTCGTCGGTATTACGTCCTTCGGGCTCGAGGTAGAGCTTATGGGCGTCCTTATCCGAGAACTTCACGAACTTGTCCTCGATGGAAGGGCAGTAGCGCGGACCGACCCCGGTGATCTCGCCTCCATAGAGGGGAGAGAGGTGTAGGTTCTCTTGCACGATCTTCCCGGTGGCCCCGGTGGCCTCCGTCATCCAGCAGGAAACTTGGTCGCTCCCTGGGGTCCATCCAGGGAGGCGTTCGCCCGCTTGTTCCACGTGGAACAAATCGGTCTGCTGACGGGTGTCGTGGAAGGCGAAAAGGGTAGGGGAGGCATCGCCTGGCTGCTCCTCGCACTTACTGAAATCGATGGACGAACCGAGGATGCGCGGAGGGGTGCCAGTCTTGAGTCTTTGGAGTTCGATGCCAGCCTCTAAGAAACTGGCTGACAAAGACTTAGCACTAAAGTCACCCAGCCGACCACCTTCGGTTTTATTAGCCCCGATATGCATCAGGCCGCGCAAGAAAGTACCCGTGGTCACGACCACGGTCTTGCCGTGGAAATCAAGGTCCAGATTGGTCTGCACGCCGACGACGGCGCCGGCCTTGAAAATCAGGCCGGTGACCTGGGCTTGAAAAATGGTCAGCCCGGCCTGCAGCTCGCAGAGGTGCTTCATCCGGAACTGGTAGGCCTTCTTATCACACTGGGCGCGGGGGGCCTGCACGGCCGGGCCCTTGGAGGAGTTGAGGAGGCGGAACTGGATGCCGGTGACGTCGGCGGTCAGGCCCATCTCGCCCCCGAGGGCGTCGATCTCCCGGACGATGTGCCCTTTGGCCTGGCCCCCGATGGCGGGGTTGCAGCTCATCTGGGCGATGGTGTCGACGTTGCCCGTCAGGAGCAGGACGTCCACGCCCATGCGGGCCGCCGCCAGGGCGGCTTCCACGCCGGCATGGCCGGCCCCGCAGACGATGACGTCGTAGGGGCGGTCAGGCCCGAGGCGGATTTGTTTGTGAGGTCGCATAGGCGCTCCCTCACCGGAGGGAATCACTTACCTATGCAGAAGGAAGCAAAGAGCTTGTCCAGCATACGCTCATTATCGATGCGCCCGACGATCTCCCCGAGGGCGTCCAAGGCGGCCCGGGCCTGGGCGGCCGCCAGTTCGGTCTGAATCGGGGCCTTCAGGTGGCCGCCGGCCTCGGTCAGGGCGACGGCCGCCCGGGCCATGGCCTCGGCGTGGCGGACCGAGACGACGAGCTCTTCGGCCCCCGGGGCGATCTCCCGGGCGATCAGGAAGTCGCCGAGCTTGGCGCGTAGCTTCTCGGCGTCGCGGCCATCCAGGAGGCAGGCTGACAGCTTCGTGAGCTGCGGCAGGAAATCTTGCTGCGCGGGGTGCGCGGGGAGGTCCGCCTTGTTCGCGACGACGAGCGTGCGCGCGGGGTCGAGCAACGCGACGAGTTCCGCGGGCAGGGCAGGGGGCTCGGCCGAAGCGTCGACGACTAGGAGCAGCAGGTGCGCGCCGCGCGCCTGTTCCAGCGAGCGCGTCATGCCGAGGTTCTCGAGCGTCGAGCCGCCGTCACGGAGGCCGGCGGTGTCGATCGCGGTGACGGCGAGCGGCAGGCCCGCGACAGGAGCTTCGAGGTAGTCGCGCGTGGTGCCGGCTTCCGGGCTCACGATCGCGCGCTCGGCGCCGGTCAGCGCGTTGAGCAGGCTCGACTTGCCGGCGTTGGGCGCGCCGACGACGGCCACGCGCAGGCCGGTCCGCAGGGCGCCGTCGTGCTTCGCGGTGCGGGCGTAAGCGGAAAGCTCTGACGCGATTCCGGCCAAGCGGGCCGCAGGTCCGCGCGGGTCCTCCGGCGGGAGGTCCTCCTCGGGGAAGTCGATGTGCGCCTCGAGTTCGGCGAGGACCTGCAGCGTGCGGTCGGTCCAGCGGGCGACGTGCCGGCCGAGCTCGCCGGCGAGCATGCGCCGCGCCGAGGCGAGCGCGCGCTCGGAGCTGGCGTGGATCAGGTCGGCGACGGCTTCGGCCTGCGTCAGGTCGATCCGGCCGGCGAGGTAGGAGCGACGGGTGAACTCGCCGGGTTCGGCGAGGCGGCCGCCGCGCGCCAGGCAGTCTTCGGTGATCCGGCGCACGAGCAGCGGGTTGCCGTGGCAGGTGATCTCAAGCGAGTCATTACCGGTGAACGAACGACCGGCGGACCAGAGCACGGCTACGACCTGGTCGATCGGCGCACCCGACTGGTCGCGCCAGATGCCGAGCGTCGACGTCTTCTCCGCCGGGGGTGACTTGCGACCGAGCGCGGCGGTCGCGATGGACGCGGCGAGCGGTCCGTCGACGCGGACGATCGCCAGAGCCGAGCGGCCCGCAGGAGTCGCGGCGGCGACGATGGTCTCGGTGACGGACATGGGAAGGCGTGAGCCGAGGTCATCCCAAGGGGCGAGGGGAGGGGAGGCAAGCGGTGTCATACGTCCGCAAAAAGGCTGGAAGGGAAGGGCGGGCCTGCCAAAGTCCGCCCGAGACACTCCCGTGGAAAATCACCGCTTCCTTCTTCCTGACCCGGCCCGCCAGATCGCGGCGGCCCATGGCACCCCTTGCTTCGTCTACGACCAGGCGACCCTCGAGGCTCAGGCCGATGCCATGCTGTCCTTTCCGAACGCCTTCGGGCTGACGGTCCGGTTCGCGATGAAGGCCTGCCCGAACGCGGCCATCCTCAAGGTCTTCGCCAATAAAGGACTCCATTTCGACGCCAGCTCGGGCTGGGAAGTCCGCCGCGCCATGCACGCCGGCGTCCCGGCCGACCGGATTTCGCTGTCCTCCCAGGAGCTGCCCGAGGATTTCGCGCCCCTCCTTAATAAGGGAGTGCACGTCAACGCCTGCTCCCTCCTTCAGCTGGAACGGATCGGCCAGGCCCTCCCGGGTCACGAGGTCGGGCTGCGCTTCAATCCCGGCAAGGGCTCGGGTGGCAACGGTAAGACCAACGTGGGCGGACCGGACTCCTCTTTCGGTATCTGGCATGAATGGGCCGACCAGGCCCAGGCCATCGTGAAGCAGTACGGCCTCAAGGTCGTCCGCATCCATACCCATATCGGCTCCGGCAGCGATCCGCTCGTCTGGCAGGAAGTCTCCGCCGCCAGCCTCGCCCTCGTCGCCCGCTTCCCGACCGTCCAGACCCTCAACCTCGGCGGCGGCTACAAGGTCGCGCGTGTATCGACGGAGAAGGGCACCGACCCGCAGGTCGTCGGCGCGCCGG
>Ga0255082_1000081_pt1 | contig 18092 bp, 17 predicted proteins | sample Colum_Colum_RepB_FD_188459 | JGI IMG/M metagenome (GOLD analysis project Ga0255082, IMG submission 188459) | Freshwater microbial communities from Columbia River, Oregon, United States - Colum_Colum_RepB_8h | ecosystem: Environmental > Aquatic > Freshwater > River | place: USA: Oregon... | reverse complement strand
GTTACGCTTGTAATAGTAACATGGTAAATAGTCGAATTACTTGTGTTATCGAATGTGCTAGTATTAGATGAATAATTTGCATCAGTATAGATTATCAGTTTATATCCAGGCATAACTAAAAAAAAGTCATTTCTATTACTAGCTCCAACAGAAGTGGTTACACCTAAGTTTGGTGTTGATTTATATATTGGAAATGAACCACCCTCTGATGTAATATAATTTACCAAATAAGCACCTGGAAATGCTGGAAAACCTTTATCTTTGTATTGGGCCATATATAGATTTTGAAGAACTAAATTTATGCTAGCGTTACATAGTTTATTTGTTCGGCTATTTCAGTGCCTTCAAAAAATAGACGTAATGAACTAAGTCCAGCTTGAAGTGAAACAAGTGTATTAACATCATTTACCAATGCATATTTTGGCAAAACGCAAGATTTGATTTCGGTTCCGTTTGTGTTATCTATTATGTATGGCAAACTATCAAGAGTGGAATACTCGGATTCATTGTAAAAAATTACTTTGTATCCCGGAAGCACTATTGCATACCCTATATTATCGTTTATACTTAAATACCCTGTGCTAGTCAAAGTTTTTAAAGAACAAAATACAGGAAAAGCTGCACCATCACTATTTCCGATGAGCCAAACGCCTGGGTTCAAAAATAAGCCATTGTTTTTATAAGCCGTCATATTATATATTCTATTTTATAGAAATATTTGCTAAACCTATTTATAAGGATTTTCATAAATTGTTTATTCAATGCGTGTTCTTGTGCTTGTCATCGTGTCTTTTGACAAACCTGTTTATTATGATATGTTGCAAGTATGGAGAGAACGGAATAATAGTTTTGATTCTGTTGATGGGTGCGTTACCGATGTTTGGTTTATCCAATGCAAGTCTGATGCCGAATGGGTCGGGGATATCGTCAATGATATAAGGGAACCGCTACGCTCATCCCCTATGACCCCTCCTTTATGCGGACAGTCACAGTCACAAAGCATAAGCGACTTTGAATCGCTTGGGTCACAGTCGCTTTGTGACCGTTTTGAACTTGATATTGCGAATAAGACTTTGTTTATTCGTGGTGATGAGTGTCTTATTCCAGGCATTTTGCATAAGACTGTGGAAGCTTTGTCTTTTTTTTTACACCATTCAACTTTACTTGAACCTTCATTTAATAGTATGGGATTAAGCGAAGCTGAATACGACGAGTTCCCTTTATTTATTTGGCGGACCAACCTTTCTTCCGTCCTTGATTTTGCGGGTCTGCAGAGATATATTGGGACAATTAATTTGTCGGGGGTTTATGGGGGGTACATTGGTTTGAACAATGGTTCCAGTACCTTCTTCGCATCTGGTGCGGGTTTTTTAATGTCTCGTGATGTTGCCGAGTACTTGGTTGAGAACAAACAGTTTTTACGTTGGGATCTGATTGATGACGTTGCAATTGGGGCCTTGTTGGAACCCAAGTTTGGTATTGTGCCGATTGATCGATGCTGGGTCCAAACAGGTTCTGAAGATATTTCTGCGCTTGTTGCAAACGGGATATTCCATTTTCGTTGTGAATCATACCAGCATTTGCGGACGGTGGAGTTCATGCACTACGTTTCACATTTTTTTTTCTTGCAGTGATTTTTCGTAATGATTTTCTTTTCTTTTTTTTCAATCCTTTTGCTTCTGCTTTTATACTTGTATTTTGGAATTTGAATGGCATTCGCACACTTTGAAATGTGTATGGTATTGATATTTTTTGCTCCATACTCAAATAATGAAAGACAATCGACTCTTCAAAATATGTTAATTCTTGTATTAATTTTCTTTTTTTTGTTTGAAATACGTGAATTGCAAAATTTTTTAAAACACCTTTAATGTCATCTTTTGTCAATACACCATCAATGTCTTTTATTAATTTTTCATCGCACAATAAACTATCCGATTTGTAGATTTTACAAACATTGTCGATTATAGTACTCACCCTCAAATCCAGTACGTTCAGCAAACATTTTGCATTGTAGTAACCATCTCTGTGTTCCTTATCTGGAATGGCTTCATTTATTTCAGTTGTCCAAGCCTCCAATAAATGTGTCGTGGTTTCTCTCCAGTTATTGTAAAAATCAAAAATTGTAATATTACCAACTTTTGTTTCCAATTTACTATTGATTTCTGTTGCGATTTCTTGTTCTATTTTTTGTAGGTTTTTGTTTTGATTTAAATTGTCAATCATGGTTGTAACTGCATGTTTCACATCTATTTTTTCAAATTTCTCAATTTCAGATTTGATCTTGAAAAATATTTTTTCAATCCATGATTTGTTAATATCTTTGTTAAGATCTTTATCAATTTCTTCTTCTAGTGCTGTTTCAAAAATCTCTCCAACATCAATCAGTTTTTTTTCAATTGCTCCAATTACAAAATCTTTGCACAGACTTGTTGTTTCCTCCATATATTGAATCAATTCTTGCTTTGCATCTTTGCCAATACCATCTTTAAAACCGTGGGTTTTTAATTGATTTGCAATTTTTGGTGCAATTGAATTGCAAGTTTGGTATGTTTTATCAAGTACGTTTTGGGCTAAATCACTTGCGTTAATTTTTTGTTGAGCATTACTTACAATGTTATCACCAAATATATGTTGTAATATTACTGGCACTGTTTTCTCACATCCGCCTTTTAAATATTCATCAAACGTTGATTCTAGAATTGGCAATACTGTACCAATTAAATTTTTGTAAAAATTATTGTAATTTTGGGTCATGGTTTCCTCATCTGCATCCGGATCCCATGTCAAATTTAGATTAATCAACGTACTTAATGCAGTGAAGGTTTCTGTTTTATTTAAATATTTAATTTGTATCGGATTGTCCCAAAATGATTTTTTAACGGTATATACTGCAAATTTCAAGTAATCCCATGTCTTTCCAATTGCACTTCTTTGTTCGCTCTCTTCATTAACCTTGAATTTGGCTTTGATTTTTTCCATATATTTTTTTGCTTCTGGGTGAAGAGTTCTTTTCAATAAATCAGATATTTCAAGTTCTTTTATTTCTTCTTTGTCTGACATTTTCTTTCTAAAATAATTATCAATTGTTGTACCATATTGTTCGCTGTCTTGTCGTTCTCTAAACATTCTGTTTATTATTTGTCGGTCAGTTTCATTTCCTTTCCATTCTCCTTTTGGAATGTTTCTTCTGTAATACCAGTGATAATATGTTTCTCCACTATTTTTTGCGATTCGATTCATATTGGTAAAAACAGATTGAGTGACGTTTAACCGTGGATATTGGTTTGAATTGTATTGGTTTTTGGGCTATGTTTTTTAATTGTGCAAGAGGTATTTTTCTTAATAAATTCATAATAAATTTATTACCACCATGTGTTTTTTTTGTGGTTCTATTATTCATCCTATATATTGTATCTATATATTAAAGGTAAAAAAGCTTTGTCCTATGGCCTTTGTCCTATGGTTTTTGTTGGGTGGCTTTGTCCTATGGTTTTTGTTGGGTGGCTTTGTCCTATGGCTTTTGTCCTATGGTCGTTGTCCTATGGCTTTTGTCCTATGGTCGTTGTCCTATGGCTTTTGTCCTATGGTCGTTGTCCTATGGTTTTTGTCCTATGGTTTTTGTCCTATGGCTTTTGTCGGGTGGATCTGGTTGAGACCCGACAACTGTTGTCTTGCCCCTATACCGGACGTATATACCGGACTTTTAATCCGGACCTCTGGTCCGGTCCTTTTGGCAACTGTTGTCACAAAGCCTCTAGATATATGTAGGGTATCGATATCGAGAAATGAGTGGGGTATTGATTTATGAGTGGGGTATTGATTTATGATTATAAAAGCATTAAACAATATAAACATATAAATGAGATAATATGTATAAATGAATACGTGCAATATTATTGATTTAATAGAAAATAATCCTATAACACGGTTATCAAATACATATCAAAATAAATTATTGGAAAAAATAAAGGATACTTTTTCTGATATTGAACAACAAATGTTTGTTTCAAGTTTCTATTGTTTTTTGAATTACAACCAGAGAACAGATTTTGTTATTGATTTGGATAATATTTGGCATTGGCTTGGTTTTAGTCAGAAAGATGCCGCAAAAAGAACACTTGACAAACATTTTACAATTAATACTGACTATCAAATCTTTGCTCCACAAGTTGGTGGAGCAAAAAAAAATGAATCTCGCGGAGGTCACAACAAAGAAATTATTATGCTTACAATTCGAACATTCAAGTTGTTTTGTTTAAAAGCCGGTACAAAAAAAGCGGAACAAATTCATGAATATTATATAAAACTTGAAGAAACACTCCAAGTAGTTATTCAAGAAGAAAGCGATGAATTAAAACTGCAATTAGAAATTAAAACAATTGACCTTCAAAATAAAGAAAATGAGAATAATAAAATTAGAGAAAAAACTTTGCTCGAACAATTCCCATTAAATACTCAATGTTTTTATTATGGCATTATTGACAATGTTAGCAATAATAATGAAAAATTAATAAAATTTGGCAATTCTAATAATTTGAAATCTAGAGTTATACGACATAAAGAAACTTACACTAATTTTTGGTTAATGAATGCATTTAAAGTTGATAACAAAACACAAATTGAAAATGCATTTAAGAATAATACTTTTTTTAGCGAAAGAGTGCGTACTATTATGATAAAGTCTAAGAATTATATTGAATTATTAAATGTAGATGGATTATCATTTTCAGATCTGGATAAAATTATTAAAGATATTATTTTAACCATTGAGTATAGTCCCGAAAATTATATTAAAATATTGGAAGAAAATCAACTTCTTAAAAAACAACTTGATGAAGCTAATAATAAAAATAATACTTATGATATGATTTTATTATCGTCGGAAAATAAACAACTTAAGGTTGATAATCTTAATTTAATTAAAAAATTTAATCTTTTAAAAAAAAAACAATTGGATAAAGTTAAAGATGAGAATGATGTGAATGAAGATGTGAATGAAGATGTGAATGAAGATGTGAATGAAGATGTGAATGAAGATGTGAATGAAGATGTGAATGAAGATGTGAATGAAGATGTGAATAAAGATGTGAATGAAGATGTGAATGAAGATGTGAATGAAGATGTGAATGAAGATGTGAATGAAGATGTGAATAAAGATGTGAATGAAGTTGAAGATGTGAATCAACAAAATATTGACCCTCAAAATTATATTGCAAATATCAATAATTTTATTAAAAAAAATAAAAAAATTACAAAAAATTTGGATGGTTTTTATTATGTAAATGGTATTAAGTATAATAAATTATATGGGTCACGACAAGAGGTTTGGGATGGAATTGCATTCCAAACTTCCGGTTGTTTAACCAAGTCTGAATTAATAATTCACAAAAGCGGAAAAATTATTTCTAAAAAAAAATCAATTCAAGAATTACAAAATAATAAATTTTTTATATACGGGGTTAATGCAAGTAATTGCAAAACTCTATAACCCATGGTTAGATTTTAATCTTTATAAGTAATAACGAGTTCCCTAATATTCATTTCATTGCTTTTATTTTTTATAACCAATGTATATCGATAACAAGAAATGAGTGGGACATTGAGTTTATAGTCATTCAATAAAAAATAAAAAACGTCACACTGGACGGATTTTTTGTTTTATATTTAAGTTAAGAATTTATACAATAATTTATACAAGAATTTATACATTAGTAAGAACAAGGTATCGAACACCGTTTTCAATAACGAAACGGATACGCGCGCCTTCAGGGATTTCGATGTATATCTCATTATCAACGACTTCATCAAGGTCCATGGCATGATCATCCACATTGAGTTCGTCGATATGCATGGCATGATCCACATTGAGTTCGTCGATATGCATGGCGTCATCAACAACATGGTCAATATCCATGTCATCACTTACCTGATGATCACTTACCTGATGGTCAATTACCATATCGTTGTTGGATTGCATTTTATAATAATAATCGGTTGTGCTATGAATACAGTTTTTATATTTAATGTCTTCCATATAAATACAAAAAAAGAGTTCAATTTTTTATTAATAGTGATAAAGGTTCAATAGACACATTTTGATTTATAAATGTGCGTATTTTGGCAGATGTTTGGTTCTGGCTCATTAGGTTAGTCAGATTGGTTTGGTGTTCTGGCTCATTAGGTTAGTCAGATTGGTTTGGTGTTCTGGCTCATTAGGTTAGTCAGATCGTTTGTACAAGGGTTCGAATCCTAGAGTATGGGATCAAAAAAAGAACAATATTAAAACGGGCACATAATTAGTCAACTCGGAGTATGTGACGGATATATGCGGAGTGAGGTAGGGGCATATATCAAACAGGAATATGTATGTGATTGAAATACGTTCATTCTGGAAACGGAGTTGCGTATAGATCCAGGGGCATATATCAAACAGGAATATGTATGTGATTGAAATACGTTCATTCTGGAAACGGAGTTGCGTATAGATCCAGGGGCACATATCACGGGGACAATGGGCGACTAATATTAATTTAATAGGCGTTGCTATCTAATATAGATGGTGGTGTTTGACTATTAAATATAAAACGGGTATAAAATTTGAATATGGAACATATGGAGGCGTGTTTTGTCGTGTGCAAGTATGAGAACTGTAGGGCTCTAATGGCATATTTAAATTGTGGCGAATATTAGAATTATCGTAATGAATGCAAATTTGTGAAAATAATTAAAAACCTTTGACAAAATAAATGGGTTCCATTTGAGTCAAAACCAAAAACATAGTGTGTTCTAAAAAAGTGAATTATCAAGTTCAATCGTTTGGAACACCCCCCCCTAAAAATCTTTCAATATTTCGATAATCGGACGGACGCATCATTAGTAGTTTAATGTGGTTGGGTGCGACGCATATATGCGAATGTGTTGGGGGCATATATTTTTTGTTTTCAAAATCAAATTCAGAACCGTCAAAAAAATGAAATCTTTTTTTGTATTTTTACGAAAGACATAAAATAAAAACCTAATATTTATACAACGACAATGAATTCGAATCAAGAATTCACTAATCCTGATTTATCAGATGAAACATTGGTTTCTGAGTCGCGCCTCACTTGCGAATGGAAACCAGAATATGACGACGACCCTCAATTTAACTTTGACAATTTAATTGTTGATGAGTTAGAGATGCCGTCATTGGAGAGCAGTCGCGAATTATTTTGCGAAGCCGACCGGTTCAATGCGTTATACGGAACGCACTATCCCCAAGAAGACTTAGAAAAATTTACAAATTACAGAGAACACTACGGTCTTACCGAACACAATGGTGTTACAACAGAAGAAGTGATTGAATACATCCAGACGTGCCACTGTTGCAACGAACAACTAGAGACATTCGCAGGTGAATACTGCAGTGGAGGTTGCCATAACCATGTGGAAGAACTCGGATTGCCTTGTTTCCGGGGCGACAGTTGCTTAATTTGCAACAAAGAGTCTATGTGTCATTGTTGCGGTACTGATAGTTGGGACGGTCCCTGGCTGAGTAAGACATTTTGTTCCGACCGTTGTCTTCAGGTGGGCAACTTTCACAATGACAAAACGATCCCTGTGCCCGATTTTCTCCAAGAAGTTACCCAATTCAATGATGAATTGGGAACAGCATTTTGCCAATATAGTTTTCAAAAACTTAAGATGTACGCCGATCAAATGAAGATAACTGCAAAGGATGCCGTATATTATAGCCAACAATGCCATTGCTGTGGCAAATACAACGAACAGCGAACAGCTGAGGAGTTCCGTCCATATTGTTCGGAGAGATGTCGTGCGGGAATTGAAGACTACGGACATGATTGTATTCACACAATCAAAAACGGTGATTGTTTGATATGTGAGAACGCGTCTCTCGATCATCCATATTTTATTGGCGTCCCCAAGCATCCATGTGACGATTGTTCTTCGGAACTTACGCATGCACCATTTGAGTATTATGTAGTTGATGAAATTTACAATATCGAATCAATCCAATGTGTGTGCAATACATGTTTCTGCAGAAACTCCAATTACTGTCGCAGGCATGTTCGCAGTTATCCGAGAAAGAACCTTGCATGCCATAACCCACTTGTCAGCACTATCGATTGTTGTAATGAGTTGAAGGTGTATAACCAAGTTGATGATTTACTCGTGTGGCAAGATCTCTACCAGTATATGTATTGAATTGTATTATCAAATTGTATTGTGTATTATTTAAATTAAACTATTGTTCCTTTTTTTAACCCAGTCATTTATACCGGACTTGTAATCCGGACAATTCAACAAGTTGTGTCAAGTAGTCTCTGTGATCCATCCATATGCATGTAGGTTATTTCATACCAAATATTCCATATATATATATATCGATATCGAGAAATGAGTGGGGTATTGAGTACTTGGTCTAAGCGAACCACTGTATGAAACATCGTTTTCAAAAGTTTTCCAAATTATCATCCATTTATTTTTGGGGTTTATTTTGGGTAGTGTGTAGACAAGTGGTTAAAAAGGTGAAAAATAAGGGTTTTTGAATACATCTTTTTCACCCTGTAATTTTTGAAAAGGGATCTATGACACCATGCATTAAAATGTTTTCCAAGTTATCATCCAAAATATTTATAGGTTTTTATTTTCAGAGTTGCAGAGAAAGGGTTTATACAGGGGTTTATCATCCATGCATCTACACAACAACTTTATAATCCGGACATGTAATCCGGACCAAAGATCAAAAGTCATTGGATTGGATTATGCCCTACATATATGTAGGGGTATTTTTATTGATATCGATAAATGAGTAGGGTATTGAGTAGTGACCTTTTAAAGGAACTACGTGTCCTACGCCTTTGACCTTTCCCTTCTTCACTGCATCCTGTAATTTTTGAAAAGGGTTATATGAGACCATGTTCCAAAATGTTTTCCAAGTTATCATCCAAAATATTTATGGGTTTTTATTTTTGAATATGCAGAGAAAAGGGTTTTGTAGTATGCAACCGTACATTTGTTTGATAAACCGGACAAATAAACCGGACAATAAAGGTCGGACCTTCGGTCCTCCCCCATTCGGTCCTCCTCCATTCGGTCCTCCTGTTTCTCATCATTATATTTACCTACATATATGCAGAGACATTTATCGATATCGAGAAATGAGTGGGGTATTGAGTACTCGGTCATGCAAAGAAAAGGGGGTTCTTCTCTATATATTCCAAAATGTTTTCCAAGTTATCATCCAAAATGTTTATGGTTTTTTATTAAGGGAAACCTACGGATTCAGCTTCACTTCCGTCCCCTAAGGCGAAGCCGACGGCTTAATAACCCCTTCCCTTAAGGTGAGCCTCCGATTAAAGCGAGGTACTATGAAACTTATCATCCAAAATGTTTATAGGTTTTTATTTTCGAATGTGTAGAGAAAAGGCGTAAACTTGTTGAACCGTAGGTTTTCTTTAGATAAAAAGGGTTCTTCTCTGCATCCTGTAATTTTTGAAAAAGGATCTATGAGACTATGTTCCAAAATATTTTCCAAATTATCATCCAGAATATTTATGGGTTTTTATTTTTGAATGTGTAGAGAAAAAGGTTTTGCACTATGCAACTAAGGGAACTCGTCCTTCCCTTATAATCCCATACTTAAAGGAAGTAACATAAGGGAAGGTTCAAAAGCTAACCGTAGATTAGCTTTACACAATTGAAGAAATAAAATGTCCCATTTTATTTCTCAGATGGCGCAGTATCGGTAATGATTTGAAATGACACCCCTACGGGGTGTCCCATTTTACACCATTGAAGAATTAAAATGGGACATTTTAATTCTTTAATGGCGCGGTATCGGTAACGATTTGAAATGACACCCCTGCGGGGTGTCCCATTTTAAATCTTCACCGGTATAAATCTTCACCGGTATAAAATACTTTCCAACTTATCATCCAAAATGTTTGTAGGTTTTCTTTAGAGAAAAGGGAAAGGTCAAAGGCGTAAACTTGTTGAACCGTAGGTTTTCTTTAGTGAAAAGCTTTTTATTTTTGAAGGAGGGGTCATAGGGGAACCATGGTTCCCCTAAAAATTGAAAACTTTTTTTGTATTTTTACAAAAGATATAAATTATAAAATATATTCACTCGCAAACCAAACTTTCGTTAAAATGAATTCTCCTATTACTGAACAAATCCTTGATAACACTGTTGTTGTTGAGACCAAGAAGAAGCCTGTTCTCAAGGCCATCCCCAAGAAGATCATGGGCTATTTGAAGTTCGCCCATTTTGTTTTGACCACGGCCACTGCTAACAATGATGACAGTATTGTTAGCAAACTATTTTTGGATAAATCAATTGAAGAAATCGTCTCAATTGTTAATGACGTTGTTGAAAACGGCAATCAAGACAACACCATTAATGAATTGCGCAAACAACTCATTAATTCTGCAAAACCCAAGAAGACTCGCGCCAAGAAGGTCAAGAAGACCGATGATGCTGATGCTATTGTCACTGATTTGGTCACACTTGCTAGAACCACTGACACACCCGCTGTTCCCAAGAAGACCCGTGCCAAGAAGGTCAAGAATACCGATGATGTTCCCGCTGACACAATCGCTGACACAACCGCTGACACAATCGCTGACACAATCGCTGACACAATCGCTGACACAACCGCTGACACAATCGCTGACACAATCGCTGACACAATCGCTGACACAACCGCTCACTCAACCGCTGACACAATCGCTGACACAACCACTCACTCAACCGCTGACACAATCGCTGACACACCCGATGTTCCCAAGAAGACCCGTGCCAAGAAGGTCAAGAATACAGATGATGCTCATGCTAGTGTTACTCATTTGGTCACACCTACTGAAACACATACTCACACACCTACTGAAACACACGATCTTCCCACTCAAACTGCTCAAAAAAAGGTACGAGCCAAGAACACCAAACCAAAATAAACAACTCACTATTCACTATTCACTTACACATTTTCACATTTAATTAATCACATTTTACACCACTCCCACACTGGGGAATTGCATCTTTTTCACTTCACTTCTCTCTCTTTTAGAAAGAAAACCTACGGTTTTCCTTTGACCTTTCCCTTATGAAACCAAGGTCTTTGCTTCATTTATTTATTCCATGTCTTATCTTTTCTCTCCATCTCTTCTACTGACATATCCTCCAATACAAGATGTCCTTCCCATAAATATCTGCAATATGCCCATTTAAATTCTCCGTCAAATTTGTAATATATTTTATCTCTCTCAGAATCATCCAAATCCAAATACTGCGGAGGCAATACATATGCAAGTTGAGTTTTTGGATGAAATGGTTTTAATGAATTATTTCTTTTTTTTGTTCCTTTATTTTTTACACCTCCATTCATATCAATTAATAATGGTGGATAATCATATTCATATTTCCATCGCCAGTCGGTGCATTCTCCCGTATAATAATTATAAACCCACTCCAATCCTTCATAGTAATTTGTGCAAACTTTTTCAACAGATACACACGAATCGATAAGTACATTATAATATCGGTTTTGCCACTTTCGTTGGGTAGGATTTATATAATGTTCAACTTCTCTATAAATCAGTGGTGCATTATTGAAAACTGATTCTTTATCTCCACTGGTACTCAACCGTATTTCACCCCGTTTTATATATTCAGCACGAATCCATTCCTCCTCTCTTTTGGCCATCCACTGAACCACTTTATCAAATTGCGCCCATTGTATCTCTCCATTCGCAATAATAAATGTATTTTGCAAAGAACCAACAGTTTCCTTGTATGCAGTCAATAAATTGTATATTCCATTGGTTCGGATATTCAATGCCGGAAAGTGAGGCAAAAAATCATTCCCCAACATAAAGCAAAGAAATGCGTAATCGTAAATACGGTCAGTATGTTGGATTTTACAATCCATTTCGGACAATATAGAATCACACAACTGGTTTATGTCCAAAATATAAGACGCGCCGTTTTCCAGTTCAGCATTCAGACTTTTTGCAAATTCAGGTGCTTCTCTATACACAAACAAGTTTGATGCACGATTATTGAATATTGATAACATAAGCAGGTCAGCATCTAATCCATAAATCACCGTGTTCTGATCCATGTGTTTTTCCGGATTTTCACGAATGTATTGGAACAATTTATGTTCGCCTTCGCCAGGTACGTCAGAAGCAGAAACAATTACTTTGCTATTTTTCCCAAAATGGTTATTTACATATTTTGATAAAAAATCCATAAATTCTGTTCCAGGTGTTATTAAACAAGAGCTAAATGCACTTTTGGGAACAATCCCATGCTTCTCCATGAAGGCGGATCGGTAGCGCCGTGTTCTTTGCTGTTTCATTTTAGCAAGAGGCGCAACACCATCAAACGCTATATAAACAGTGTTTGATGGACGTATTTCATCAATGTATTTTTGTAATTTAGTACATACCATTGCTGAAATATTTTTGTAATTGTCTGACGCAACAGGTTTCATTTTACCAGCCTTGTCAATTTCCCGGATGGAGTCGTAAATGATTGAATTGGAATCAAGGTACAGATTTTGAAACTGGTGTGTTTGCATATTGAATTTTTTTAAAATATTCATATGATTTCGGATAATGTAAGAAAAGTAAGACGGAATTCCCATGGTTTAGTTATATTAATCAAAATATGTTTATACTCTTTTGTATTATAAATTATCCAGTCTATAATATATAATGGATTTTAAAGAATTTTTTATTTTAATTTACAGGATGATGCCATTTATAATTGTGGCTTTCTTGGTTATATCATCCTTATTTTCAGGTGAATTTTCTGGATTTTTACTGTTAGTTGGAATCATGGTAACATCACTCATTACAATTATAATTTCACATACGGATTTTATTAAAAATGATGTATTGAGAGATGAAAATGGCAATGAAAATGGCAAAATGGCAAAAATGATGGAGTGCAGTTTATTAACAATAAATAATAGTGTATTATCATATTTGCCTTTGAGTACGCATACAATTTCCTTTATTTTTGGATATTTCATTTACGTAATTGTCACAAACAAACTTGTTGTCAAAAATGCGTTATTAATTGCGATGGTAACAATTCTTGTTTTTATCGACATTGTGTATAATTTTAATAGCTGTGCAGAAGAAATGGTGGTAATTCCTCTGATAATTGGTGTATTTAGTGGTGTATTGTGGGCGGTTATTATTGGAAAGAAAAACCAGATGATACCGCAGGAAGATACGGGATCCAAGTGCGGTGTTACCAAAGGTATGTACAAATGCAAAATTAAGAGAACTGGACAAGTTGTTTCCTAAGGGTCAAAATACTTAATATTTTCATTAATCCAAAACTTAAATTGGCTTGAAATCCGTGCTCTGGATAAATCATCTGCCATGAGCTTCATTGCCCTGGATTTATCTTCAAACGCACGAACAAAGTCTTTAATAGCAATAACTGTATTGGCAGTTTCGTATTGTGGAATTTGGTCTTTTTGTAAAACAGCGTATCCTTTCCGCTGATTTACCACATTATGAAAGTTGTAAAATAATTGAATCAAGTCTTCTTTGCAACGCATATTATTTAAATTAATTGCGCGCATATATTCGGTGGCATGAGCAGAACATACCGGACATGGCAATGTTCCACAAATCAACAATATGAATCTTAAAAAATCCTTGATCACCAAATTAAAGTACTCGGGTTTCATTTTTTGCGCCATAACGTGAAAAAATGTCCAAATTGGTTTTCCCCATTTCATTTTAGGTAAAGGGTTAGCATCAACAACGTGGGTTACTGGTTTGGCAACTGTTTGTAGTGGAACTTGTCGATATGCAAATTGCATTTTTATCGGCATAGCTACTTGTTGTTGTGGTTGTTCATAAGAGGATCTTGCTGTTTTTTTATGAACATGACTAAACATCATTATAATGAAATATATATATTTAAAAAGAAAAAGGTTTGACACCAATTCCGAATATGTTATCTATAAAAATGAAATAAAAGTAAAAATATAATAAACCCAAATAATATAAATGTCATCACAAGCAGAGGTTGTTAAAATAATAAAAGAATGGATAACGATTGACAATGATATTCGCAACATCAATAAAGAGCTCCGAGTTCGCAAAGAAAAGTTAAAAAAAATATCACAAAACTTGATGAAAACAATGAAAGAAAATGAAATTGATGAGTTTGACATAAAAGATGGAAAATTGGTGTTTTCGCAGACCACTGTTAAAAAACCAATCACCAAAAAAAATCTAGTAACTATATTGTCAAAGTATTATGAAGGCGATATATCTCAGGCACTAGAAATGAATAAATTTATAATGGACAATCGTGAAGAAACTGTTAAAGAAACGATTAAGCGAACGATCAACAAGGATGATTAACCCATTAATCCCATGTCGGGAATGCACGTTTTACCATTGATTATCTTAGCTTTAGCGATGATTGCGGGATCAACTTTCCCTTCTAAAATATCTTCTGTCTTATAGACGTTGTTGAATTTATCAATATAATAAACGATTCCCATAATATTAGTGGCTACTACATCAATTTTTTTGGTACAAACTCCACAAACATCGTCTGCCAAACCGTGAGGTGCGCCCTTCGAATGTGTCCCGCAAAATTCAAATCCGTCTTTGCGTTTGCGTGTGCATTGTTTGTTGTCGGCACGCTTTGCGTTGCAACGATTTTGTGTAGGGATGGAATTTTGAATACGCTTTCTCTTTGACAGGTCATCTTTACTAAATAATAAGCGTTCGTATTCATATACGTATTCAAGAAGTTCATTGATTTTGTCTTTTTCACCAAATTTCAAGTCGATTGCTTTGGTGCGAATGCTATCCTTGAATCTAGTGATGAATTCTTCTGATTTTGAGTTTAATTTCTTTTCCATTTTTTGTTATTATGCAATTCATTATAACAAACCAAAAATATTCAATTTTACGATTTATTTTTTTTCGTTAAAAAAATTATAAAGCAAATTGTCGGGGTTGTGATTTTTAACGTCGCCATCAATCATTTGTATGGATTCGTATATTTTTCGTAGAACATCGTTCGGTGCGCTTGATCCAACCTTAATGAACCCTTGTTTGACAAGAGTATTGCGAATTTCAGAAATGGGAGTTTGTTTTATCAAATATGATTTTGTTGTCACATTTGTTCGAATTGTTTTGTTAGGAAGGAGAACACCAATATTGGGTTTATACCTGTCTCTACCACATCGGTAAGTTCTTCGCAAAAGTTTTTTGAATTTTTTTTTCTTGACAATTTGGTTTTTGGTTTTTTCTTCAATTTCTCTCTTTTTCAGTTTTTCAATCAACAACAATTCGGCGGGGCTTTTAATACGTTCGGCAACCAAAGGTCGAACTTGGGTCAAAGGTTCTTGATCATATGTTTTCATTGTACGGTTATGATATGACCGAAATGTAGGCAAAAATCCATTCTTCAAACAACCATATTCTGGTCTGGGTAATATTTTAATTGGTTCCTCATATATGGGTTCTCTAAGATCTTCTGTTTGAAATGGCTCAACCATACATATTGGTTCTTCAAGAACAACTGGTATTAGATCAGTATTTTGAACAGGCTGGATTACAAGGTTTTGTTGTTCAACCATTGCATTATGGTTTTTAATTGTTTGATTTGCCTTGTTTTCTTTTTGTTTGTCTGCAATTTGTTTCATAAAATCCACAGATTTCTGGAAATCATTTTCAAAATCGGTTGATAAACTATTTGGAGAAACAACAGATTCGTTCAACAATGCATTATAGTGGTTCTCTTGATTTTTACGAATTTCTTTTAAAATATTACGTTTGATTGTTCTGCTTGAAACTTTTCTCTCTGTTTTTAATTTAATTGGTTGGTCTGGTTTTTTTCGTTTTTGTGTTTTTGAAGGTACATTAAATAAATTTTCATTGTATTTTACGATTCGAATATTGCCACCGTTACTCATAATACAATATTGTATATTTTGTTTTATGAAATTAAACAAAGGTAGGGGAACTACGTTCCCCTATGACCCCATCATCTATACCTCGCTTCGCTCGGAGGCTCACCTTAAGGGAAGAGTCAAAGAGAAACCGTAGGTTTCTTTTAAGCAAACATAGTTGATAAAATCTTCTGCGATTTTTTTAAAGAATATTCTTTTGTGTTCTCTTTACTTTTCATAAATATTTCATACCCACTTTCTAAATCAACAAGTTCAATGAGTCGTTTTTCTGAGTCTGGTTTTCCATAGACACGTTTGCTATGTGCAATTTTTACTTTGAACAACAAGGTTTCAATATCTCTGCCAAACCCACTAAAACTGTCGTACCGTTTCTGGAACCATTTCTCTCCAGCCACGTTTCCAATTTTCCATTTATAGTCCGCTACTTTCTTTTTGAAAATTTCCCACAAATCCTTTGCCGAATAATCGTCAATTTTGAATCTCCAAACAAACCTGGATTCCAAACCCGAATTGAGAGAGAAAAACCGTTCATTCAATTCGTTCTCATATCCCGCAATAATAACCATAATATTGTCTTTTTGATCACTCAAAGACTCGCATAAAGTATCCACACATTCTTTGGAAAAATTGTCGTCACCAAGAGAATATGCCTCGTCAATAAACAATACACCACCTAAACATTGGTTAATAAGCGCTTTAATTTTGATTGCGGTTTGGCCTAAATATCCAGCAATCATATCGGAGCGTGTTGCCTTTTTAAACCGCTGAATATTTAAATCTATTGGGTCTTTATTAAATGACAAGACATTTTTATCATTCGGTTTGTTAATCACTCCAATTTTTGAATAAATTGTTCCCAACACTTTGGCGACCTCCGTTTTTCCGGTACCAGGTGGTCCAAAAATGACTGTATGTTTATAATCATCTGCCCCATTGTGCAAGCCTTGCAAATAATAAAGTAGTTGTTCAAGTACGCTTTTTTTCAAAGTGTGCATTCCAATCATTGCATCAAGATCACAAAGTTCAGACTTAATCGAATGAATTGTTTTCAAATTAATATTGTATTCCACGTCTTCTTGGATCGGGTTTTGTTCGGCGATTTTTATCAAGTCGGAAATAGAATTCAGAGAGAAATCAATGGTTACGTATTTTTTTGTTGTCTCAATATCCATTTTATCATTGTTGGGTTTATCAATTTCCATATTTAAAACTTCATGTTCATTTTGCCATTCTTCGTAAAGTTGTGAGACGTTTATTTTTTGATTGGAAGGATAAAATTGTGTGGAGGTTGCAAACATAAAGTTTTGATAATCGTAGAATGAGAGATGCGTTTTTTTCTTGTAGTAATCCATGAATTTGTTGAATTCGGCGCATTTCATGGTTCCAATCATTGTTTCTCTATTCTCTAAAAAATAAATAATCTTTAACTATTTAAAAATAAAAACCATATTTATTATTATTGATTATATTATCCTTTACTAGATAATGTCAGCAACGGACATTGAAAAAATAAATAAAACCCTTGCAAAATACGAGCCTATACAAGCCGTTCTCTATGGGTCTCGCGCAACTGGTATGTGCAAACCAACCAGTGATTATGATGTTATGGTTTTTTTAAAAAAATCGAAATTTCCATTCAAGGAAACCATGGAACAAAGATCTTTGCGGTTTTATAAAATGGCGAGCGAATTGAAAAATGCACTTGGAAAACCAGTAGATTTGGTTGTTATGAAATATACTGGAAAATGGGTAAATACACATCCCGAAAGAGATGTGTTATTTTTCAACCAGGTAAGATGTGAGGCAATTTGTGCATTTGACAATCTTGGTGCGGAAATGTGCGATATGTCTGAAAAAATTGGGTTATTCAAAGTGTGAAAAAATTTATGAATAAAACAAAATTATATAAAAATTGAACTTTTTATATAATTAGTAGGCAAAAGTATAAAATGAATATAGAATTAAAAATGTCAGCTCAAGAACAAACCACAATTATTGAACAACCCAAGAAGAGGGTTTATAAGAAGAAAGCGGAAAAGGAGTCCGTGATTGTTAGTGAAGGATGCATTAGCATTAATGAAGGTCGCGTTGCTGAAGGTCGCGTTGCTGAAGGTCGCGTTGCTGAAG
>Ga0255082_1000077_pt1 | contig 18591 bp, 8 predicted proteins | sample Colum_Colum_RepB_FD_188459 | JGI IMG/M metagenome (GOLD analysis project Ga0255082, IMG submission 188459) | Freshwater microbial communities from Columbia River, Oregon, United States - Colum_Colum_RepB_8h | ecosystem: Environmental > Aquatic > Freshwater > River | place: USA: Oregon | collected... | reverse complement strand
GTTCTATCACTATGTATAACTGACTTACCAAAACATCAAGAATATGATTCTGATCATTAAATCGTTTCGTGAATCCAAAATCAAATAAAACAACTTTTTCCCCAATTAATCCAATATTGCCAAAATGACAATCTTGATGTGTGTATCCATTTTGTACCATGGTACATAAAGCCATGATTATTCCATATTGAATTTGTTGTGCGGAAATACCATTAGTACCATTTAAAAATATATTTTCATTTAATACACCTGTTAATAAATCCATTGTATAATACCCATCTTCTTCACATTCCCAATGTTTATAAATTTTTGGTGCAATACCAATATTTCCAAGTGCAATTCCGGTACTTGTTTCTGCATAATAATCTTCTTTTTTTTCTTCAAATGATTTTCCACTACTATTGCGTTTTTTTGATGGTCTTAGAAATGCTTTTTTAAGAACTTGGCCAGAATTTAATAAATACGCAGTTCCATTATCTCCACTTGCAAGCTCTCTGTCAATTGTTTCATTGCATAAACAGTTATATCCTGGATTATTGCAATTCATTCTATAGAATATCTAAAGAAAGATTTTATTTAGACGCAAATAAAATCTTTGATCTAATATATAAAATGTCTATTCTCATGCTTGTTGTTATGGCGCTTCTTTTTGCTGCATTAAGTCCCGGTGTTTTTATTTGGATTCCTTTTGGTGCGTCCAGAAGAGTTGCGGCGTTGGTTCATGGTCTTGTTTTCGCCGTGGTTTGGCATTTTTTGCATAGACCCATTGCACAATTGCTTTCTTCGTTTGAGGGAATGTCAGATGTCATGGAGGATGATAAGAAGAAAAAATAAATTAACTGTTCTTTATCTTAAGCGAACTGTACATTCGCGTATTTATATATTTTACTAAATTATATAAATGAATATTGTCAAAATTGTTGTTTTGGTTGCGCTGTTTTTCTTGCTAAGTCCCAACATATTGTTTAGACTTCCTGGAAACAAATATATAAGTGCGCTTCTTCATGGAGCATTGTTTGCAATTATTTGGTATGTTTCTAATCCAGTTTTAGAAGGAAATAGTGCAAGGAACCGTTTCAAACAACAATCTGCACAAAAAGACACAACCAAATTAACTGCGGACCAAGCTAAGGTTGTACAAGGACAAGCCCAAGGCGCCCCGGTGCAAATCCAAAAAAAATAGGTTTCCTTTGAATTTGCTTCGCTGGGTTCAAATAGCCGTCAGGCGCTTGCATCCTACGGATGCTTAGGCCCTTAGGGAACGACGAGTTCCCTTATTTAGAATTCGGGAGCATGTTTCTTGAACAAGCATCCATCCTTGGGTAGATTTGGAATGTCTTTAATAATATCGGGGTTCTGAAAACTGCACGTGTCCATCCAAATCTTGATGACTGAAAACCTCTTTTTTGGCGAAATGGTTATTCCATTAATGTGCAACTCGTACTTAGGGCTTGTTGTAAGACTATTGGCACACATTGTCGCCAATAATTTTCTCCAGGCAATTGAAACATCGGTATTTGCCACACGATACGAAAAACACCCGCCGTCACGATTCTTGGCATCTTCCCACATAGGGTCAATACCAGTCTTCATACAAAAGAACATACAGTTATACAACAAGTACTCGGGGATCGTCTCGTTCAACGCGTTGATACTTTCAACTGTATTGATTTCTTTCATAATGACTTTATAGCTGTCATGTGACCAACTATTATCGGTTTGTAAATGGTAATATAAATTCCATTTACAAGACAGTTCGTGTTCGCTGGTTGTTTCCATTCTGTTATAATTTATAATATATTTTTATATTTGTTTTGCATATATTATAAATTTTAATTCAATTTTCAGTTAGAGGCCTCGGGATTGTCATTTGAATTGAATCCATCTAATTTAATTTTTGTATTTTCAATGATCATATTTGTAATGATTGCACTTGTACGCAATACATCGGTAATTGATACTGTTGTACGCACTTCATAACCATTTTTCAACCTATCATTAAAAAAGATGTACTTTGATGCGGTCAATACATGTTTCCGAATTTTATCATCCATCAAATGCACCTCATATGTGTCATCAAATACATAGTCACCTGGATTATACTGGTATGACAGCATTCGATAGACAAAGGTCTTGCTCAAAACCTCATTGCCGTTCCGGATATATGTGACGTCCAAATTGAGCTTGACTGGATCTTTCATGGCTTTGTGAAAATACATGATATTCAAGAATCGCGTATTGTTGGAGATCGGGATTTCGCCAAATCGCTCTTTATTTAAACCTGGAACTTTTATGAAAGACAATCGATGATTCTCACATTTTCGTATGAAAAGTGTCTCGCCCAGTTCAACCCCCGTGCTCTGAATCGTAGCATCATACTCATCATTTGAACCACACTTGTATTGTTCAATTAATTTGGGTGTAGCCAGATTCATATTGACCATTGTAATGCAGTTCCACGTTTCTAAATTGGGCTCAACCAATTGGTTCTTGGTTATGAAAAATTGTTTGAATCCATACGGTTTCAACTTCTCTTCAACCAAAACAAAAAGATAGTTGTATGCCCAAAAAAGTGCAAATAAAAAATTAACAATTTTGATTTCGGCTTGTTTATATACGGAATCCATTTTTAGAATAGTATGCATTTTTGTTTTTATATTTGTTATATTACTTTATAAGGGAACTCGTCGTTCCCTTATGAACCCATACCAAAAAAGGGAAGGTTCAAAAGCTAACCATAGGTTAGCTTTAAAAAATCTTCTTATAAGCATCCAAGACTTTCTTCTTTTGTTCCACATAATCCACGATTGGTTCAAAATACACAGTCTTGTCAAAATCCTTGAACCAGTTGTGAATTTTTCGGTTCTCTACATTGGCCAATTCTGGAACCCATTGTTTAATATAAACGCAATCTGGATCAGAACCTTTGGATTGTTCCCATGGACTAAAAATGCGAAAATATTCTTGGGAGTCGGCTCCACCTCCTGCTATCCAGAGCCAATTGTGCATATTGCTTGCTACATCATAATCCACCAAATTCTGGGCAAAATATTTCTCTCCTAAGCGCCAGTCAATCAACAAAGTTTTGGTTAGAAAAGACGCCACAATGAGTCGGCCTCTATTATGCATATACCCAGTTGTATTCAGTTGGCGCATACACGCATCCACTACAGGGAACCCAGTTTTGCCTTTACACCAGGCATTAAAGTGTCTCCGATTGTTGGTCCATTGAATTTTTTCATATTTTGAATCCACTGGATGGCCAAGTTTGGGAAAAGCGTAGAGAATGTGGGCGTAAAAATCTCGCCACAATAGCTGGCGTTTGATTGGTTCGCTAAATTTTGCATAGGCTTCTCTCACCGAAATGCATCCAAATTTAATGTATGGTGAGAGAAGGGTGGTTGGCACAGCCAACGTGTTATGTTCAGTAGAATAATGAGCCGGAATTTGCAATAAAATTTGTTTCCCGTTCTCTCTACCTCCGTTATTCACAATCTCTGCATTTAATTCAAGCGACAAGTATTTCTCTGTTAAATCGACCGTGTTCATCTTGATAACTGGTTTGAAAAAGTTGGTAACGGATCCAACTGATTTTGCAATGTGTGATTTATTGGATAATGCTTTGTTGTAAAAAGGTGTGAATTTCTTATAAATGTCTTTTTTCAAATCTTCATTGGGTTTTTTAATAAATTCCTGTATTCCATTCTTTGTCAAAGTGCTTGGTTCAAAAAGATAGTAATCTGCAAAAGTTTTGCATTCGACACCTTTCTTTTCACACATCTCTGCAAGAAGAGAATCGCGTTTTGTGGCAAAAGGTGTATAGTCGCGGTTAAAACCAATAAATCCGGGTTCCAATTCACCAATTAGTTTGGATAATACGTCGGTGGTATCTCCATAAAAACAGAGAAGTTTGGAACCGGTGGCTTGGTCCAAGTCATCTAAAGATTCAATCATAAATTGGATGGCATTCTGAGAACGGAATTTGTTCTCTGCAGATATTTGTTGCGGAGTGAAAATAAAAATGGGAACAAGTTTCTTGCAAAGTTTGGAAGATTCGTAGAGACCAATGTTATCCACAGTTCTTAAATCGCGGTGAAATATGAAAATTCCCAATTCATGCATTTAGAATAAAGATATAGAATTTATTTATATATATTTATTAATGATCTGCAGTGAAAAACAACAAATGAACATTGAAGACAAAAAGTTAATGATACCCCTGAATTACTACAATGAGTACAATGGAGAAAGTGAATACTTTAAAAATATGCGTTTTCTGGGTATTGATTATAATGGTCATCCGTTGATGATTTTTGAATTGGATAATGGAAAAAAGGTTATTCGACAATTGTTTGATTGTCTGCGTTACGAACCATATAAAGGTTAGAATGCATAAATCATAAAATGCCATTTACTATTATTGTTGGTGCGCACTCAACAAATCGTGCAATTGGTGCTAAGGGCAAAATCCCCTGGAAATGTCGTGCAGATATGAATTTCTTCAAAGAAATAACAACTAAAGTTAGTGATTCAACCAAGATGAATGCAGTCATAATGGGTCGAAAAACCTTTGAATCCTTGCCCAAACCATTACCAACCCGGTTAAATGTGGTTTTGTCAAAGGGCGGAAGCGTACTTTCTACATTGTACGAGTATGGACCGAGTGAATTTCATGCATATGTATTCACAACCGTAAGCAAACCAGATAATGAAAAAAAGAAAATTGGAGAAATGATAAGTATTCCAACAAATGTAGTTATCCAAGATACATTTGATAATGCAATTACCAAGTTGGAACAAGATCCAAATATTGAAACTATTTTTGTCATTGGTGGAGAGAATCTGTATAAACAAGCAATAAATCATCCAAAATGTGAAAAGATTTATTTAAATGAGGTCCATGTAGTTTGTGATTTGTCCGAGTCGGATGCGTTTTTTCCTGAAATTGATCCAAAGATGTATAAATTGGTTGATACCGCAATTATTGACCGAACCGTGACAAGTTTTGTTTTCTCTGCAATATAATATAATAAATTAATGAATAAGTTATAGATGTGGTTTATACTAGATAATTAAGCATCTGGTTTTTCAAAAAAGTTGCAATAACTTACTATGCAAGAAAACGTTTTGATAATGATAACACGCACCTGGACACAATCATATAAATCAGACATTTATATAATAACTATATAAATTTCTATAACTAATTATTTTTAACCCGTTTGGACCTTTTGATCTTTTTCAAACCTTTTTTCCTTTTGGTTATTCGTTGTTTTTTTCCATAACCAAAAAACCCAAAAGTTGAACCGCGAATGGTTTCGTCATAAAAATTTCGATTTGGCAAAACTTCACTTCTATATCTATTTGTTGAAGCCTCTTTTGACAGTCCTTGTATTCGGAAATAATAGGACGTCAGTGATTTTAATGGACTAGTGGTTTCTATTATCGCTGGGTTTCCCTTTAAATAAAACAATTCATCACCTTCTACTCGAAGAATAATCAACCCGAACACGTGGTAAATCTTCTTTACTCATACTCTTTTTATATTTACACTAGATTTTTATTTCATTGATTAAAACAATTTACTTGTAAATTGTTTTACAAAAGAAAAGTTGTCGTTTCGCTCACCCCTTGGTTTCCTAATTGTATCCAATCATCACGGTAATACCCACAAAATTAATAATATCTCCAGGCATCGAGATACCGGATGTAGTTACATTTGCTTTGGTAGTTCTTGTAACCATGTGTTTATTGTCAGCTCCTCTTGATATTACTATAAAGTTGCCAGCAAATGATCCAACACCATTTAACAGAACACTGTTTCCAATATCAACAAACGAACATAAGAATGCAACGGCACTATCGCTTGCAATTGTATTTATTACAAGCGGACTTTCAACAGTTGTTCCAGTGGCTCTAACAAGTTTTATAGTTTTTAATTTAGTTTTGTTAAATGCTAGAGGCACGTATAACAAAGGTGTCGGAACAGTAATTGTAAATACTGATGGAAACATATTGCACAATGTATTTACTACCATGGTTTGATTTGCTTGTTTTTCAAAGATCGTTCCTAAGACCGGGTTGAATTTCAGATTGTTAGCAGGCGTAGAAACCGTTAAAGGAATAACTATGTTCAAAAGTGGCTGAATAGTTGTCGGAATTGCAACAGTCACTTCGGATGATCGGATAAACACAAAAGAACTTGGTGCAACATCTTGTTCAGAAATTGAAAACTGTGTCAATAACATTATTGAATTATACAAATAATCGCCAGCGAGTGATGCAGTAATAGTAACAATTCCGGACTGTAATAATGTAACGTTATTTCCACTGATTGTTGCTTTTGTAGTATCTGAGGATGTATATGTCCATGTGCTAGTGTGATTATTGGGTTTGGTTGGATCTTCAATGGTAAATGACGGATTCGTTAATGATTTGTTTGTTATTTGAAATGATCCAACTTGAGGCGTTGGTAAATTTACGACAAGTGTTGTAGCAATTGATCCAGATGTGTAATTGGATGTGCTTGCTTGACTCGCAGTAATAGTTGAACTACCAACACCAAGAATGATAATCATATTTCCAGCAATAGTAGCAACATCCGTATTCGAGCTTGTATATGTGAATGCGCCATTGCTATTGGTAGTTGGAGGTACAATCGCAAAAGGAGCGTTTCCAACTATTTTTTTGGGAATAAAAAAGTTTGTTTGAAATGTTATTTTCGGATTTACTTGAAGGGTAGCAGTAACTGTTCCGGGTCCATAACTTTTTGTGGCGGGTTGAGTACCACTAATGATTGCAGTACCTGCTCCAATAATGGATACAACGTCTTTCACAATTTTAGCAACTGCGATATTCGAGCTGGTGTATGTAAAAGGACTAATGCTATTTGATTTCGCTGCAGTAATCTTGAAATTTGCGTCTCCAACTGTTTTTGTTGCTGGAATAGTGAAATTTGATATTGTTGGTGACATTTGATTCACCACAAATGTTGTTGTTGTAGTTGCCGGTATATAATTGTTTGTCATTGCTTGTGTTGCAGTAATTATGGAATTACCAATTCCTTTAATTGAAACTATATTTCTAAAAACAGTAGCTACCTTGACATTCGAACTTGTATAAGTGAAAGTACCCATGCTGGTTGAACTTGGATCAATAATCGAAAAATCAGACATTCCAATTTCTTTTATTGGGAGAGAGAAGTTAGTTATTATAGGCGCGCCTTTATTCACTACCAACAATGCAGTAATTGTTGCAGACGTGTAATTCGCAGTACTAGATTGTCTTGCACTAATGTTTGAATTTCCTGCTCCAACAATGGTAATCATATTTCCAGCAACAGTTGCAACTGAAGTATTTGAACTAATGTAAGTGAAAACACCATCGCCGTTGGTTGTTGGAGGGGTAACTGCAAATGGTGTGTCTCCAACTGCTTTTGTTGAGAGACTAAAGCCGGATAAAACAGTTGTTAATGCACTTACTTGGAATAATGTAGTAGTTGTTGCGGATGTGTAATTCGATGTACTTGCCTGGACTGCAGTAATGGTTGAAATACCGCCTCCAACCATCGTTATAATATTCCCTTCAATTGTTGCTACCGATAATCTTGAACTTGTATAAGTGAATGCACCATCACTGTTTGAACTCGGGGGAGTAATTGTAAAAACAGCGTCTCCAAGTGCCTTTGATGCGACAGAGAAATCAGTTAGAACTGTTGTTATCGGATTTACAGTGAATGTTGTAGTAATCGTACCTGACAAATATTTTTCAGTACTTGATTGACTAGCCGTAATGGTTGCAGTGCCAGAACCAACAATTGTCACCATATCACCATCAATTGTAGCAACCGCCGGGTCGGAACTTGAATAAATGAAAGCACCGTCGCTGGTAGTTGTAGGAGGAGTAATGGCAAAAGATGCATCTTTCGCTGTTTTTGTGGGGATAGAGAATTTGGTTAGAACTGGCGTTCCCGAATTTACTTGGAATAATGCAGTAATTGTTCCTGATATGAAATTTGCAGAACTTGCTTGTGTTGCTGTAATAGTTGAAGTGCCAATTCCAACAATGGTGACAATATTTCTTGCAATCGTAGCAACTGTGGTATCAGAACTGGTGTAAGTGAAAGCACCAGCACCATTTGTTGTAGGAGGAGTAATTGTAAAAGGCGCGTTTCCAAATATTTTTTCAGGGATAACAAAGTTTGTTATACTGGGTATGCTTTTATTAACGACAAGAGGTGTAGTAATTATTGCTGACATGCTATTTGCGGTGCTTGCTTGAAGTGCAGAAATCGTTGCAGTACCAACTCCAACAATGGTTACAACATTATTTGCCACCGTAGCCACTAATAAATTAGAACTGGTATAAGTAAAAGCACCGGTGCTGTTAGTTGTTGGGGGGACCAAAGTAAAAGGTTGGTCGCCAATTGTTTTTGCAGGAACAGAGAAATCAGTTAGAGTTGTTGTTATCAGATTTACATGGAATAGCGCAGTAATTCTAGCGGATGTATAATCGTCTGTGCTTGCTTGAACTGCAGTAATTATAGAAGTACCTAACCCTATAATATTTATAACATCATTATCAATTGTAGCAACTTCTAAATTAGAACTGCTGTAAGTGAAAACGCCATTGCTATTGGTTGTTGGAGTTACTAAACTAAAATCACCTTCTCCAATTATTTTTGCAGGGACAGCAAAATTGGAGAGAACTGTTTTCACTGGATTTATTTCTAATAGTGCAGTAATTGTCGCAGATGTGTAATCGTCGTGAGTTGCTTGAGTTGCAGTAATAATTACATTTCCAGCTCCAATAATGGTTATAACATCACCATTTATAGTCGCAACTGTTAAATCCGAACTTGTATAAGTGAAAGCACCATTGCTGTTAGAACTTGGAGGAACAATTGTGATTGCACTGTCTCCAAATGTTTTTGAGGGAAGAGAGAAATTGGTTAGAACCGTTGGTATTAGATTTACTGTGAATACTGCACTAATTGTTGCAGATGCAAAGGTTGGTGTGCTTGCTTGAACTACTGTAATAGTTGAAGTTCCAGTTCCAACAATGGTTACAACATGACCATTAATCGTAGCAACTTCCGGATCCGAACTTGCGTAAGTGAAAGCACCAGTACTGTTTGATCTTGGAGGAACCAAGGTAAAAGATGCATCTCCAGCTGTTTTTGCAGGTACAGAAAAGTTGGTTAGGGATGGCGTTCCTTCGCTTACTATGAAGCTAGCAGTAGTTGTTCCACCTGTGTAATTTACAGTATTTGCTTGAACTGCAGTAATAGTTGTACTACCAATTCCAACAATGGTTACAACATTTCTAGCAATCGTTGCAACTTCCGGGTTCGAGCTTGTATAAGTGAAAGCACCATTACTATTGGTTGTTGGAGGAGTGATTTCAAAAGGCGCGCTTCCGAATATTTTCTCGGGAACAGAGAACCAACTGATTGAATTTGTTGCTTTATTTACTGTGAGAGATGCAGTAATTTTCGCAGGTGTGCTATTCTCTGTGCTTGCTTGAAATGCGTTAATTATAACATTGCCGGTTCCAACAATGGTTACGGCATTTCCTGCAACAGTGGCTACCAATAAGTTTGAACTGGTGTAAGTGAATGCGCCAGTACTGTTGGTTACAGGAGGAGTAATCGTAAAAGTTGTGTCTCCAACTGTTTTTGCGGGGACAACAAAATTGCTTAGAACTGTTCTTATTAATTTTACTTGGAATAATGCATTCATTGCATCAGTTGTGTAATTTGCAGTGCTTGCCTGAACTGCTTTAATGGTTGTATCACCTAATCCAACAATGGTTACGACATCACCGTCTATAGTTGCAACCGCAGGATTCGAACTTGTATAAGTGAAAGCACCATCGCCATTTGTTGTTGGCGGTACCAAAGTAAAAGCTTCTTCACCAATTATTTTTGCGGGAACAGAAAATTCGGTTAATACTGTTTTTAATTGATTTACTTGGAATAATGCACTAATTGTTGCAGAACGGTAAATTGCCGTACTTGACTGAAGTGCCGTAATGGTTGTATTTCCACCACCAACGATGGTTACAGTATCTCCATCGATCGTAGCAACGGATGTGTTTGAGCTTGTATAAGTGAAAGCACCTTCGCGCGATGAAGTTGGAGGAGCCAAGGCAAATGCAACATCACCAAATGTTTTTACGGGTACAGAAAAATCTGTTAGAAGCGTTGGTATCCGATTTACTGTCAATAATGCAGTTGTTGTACCAGATGCGAAATTTGTTGTGCTGGCTTGAGTAGCAGTAATAGTTGAAGTGCCAGCTCCGACAATAGTTACAGTGCTCCCTTCAATTGTGGCTACAGACAAATCCGAACTAGTGTAAGTTAAAGCACCGTCACTATTAGTTGTAGGAGGAACCATTGTAAAAGTAGCGTCTCCAATTGTTTTTGTGGGAATAGAAAAGTTGGTTAGAACTGCGGTTGCCTGATTTACTGTAAAAGTTGTAGTAATTGTACCAGATGTGTAATTTGCAGTGGTTGCTTGACTCGCAGTAATGGTTGAAGTACCAATTCCAACAATGGTTACAACGTCTCGCACAATAGTTGCAACCGCATTGTTCGAACTTGTGTAAGTAAAAACACCAACACCGTTACTTGTAGGAGGAATAATAGTAAAAGGCGCATTTCCAAATGATTTTTCAGGGATAGAGAAGTTCGTAATTGTTGGTGAGCTTCTAGTCACTACAAACAGCGCAGAAATTGTTCCAGAAATGTAATTTGTTGTACTTGCTTGAGTAGCAGTAATTGTTACATTGCCGGTTCCTACAATAGTGACAACATTTCCTGCAACTGTAGCAACTAATGCATTCGAACTAATATAAGTGAAAGCACCATCACTGATGGATGATGGAGGAGTGATTGTGAATGCAGCGGAGCCAAATGTTTTTGTAGGGACAGCAAAATTAGTTAGAACGGGTATTCCTTGATTTACTTGAAGGGTTGCTGTAATTGATTCAGATGTGTAATTATTTGTACCAGTTTGAGTAGCAGTAATGGTTGAATTTCCAGCTCCGACAAGTGTAACCATGTTTCCAGTAATTGTTGCAACCGCAGTATCCGAACTTGTATAAGTAAAAGCACCATCACGGTTGGAACTCGGAGGAATAATTATGAAAGCAGTATTTCCAACGGTTTTGACTGGTAATGAGAAACTTGTTATAACCGTGGTTATTTGATTTACTTGCATTACCAAAGTAGTAGTTGCAGATGCATAATTGTTCCATGCCTCTTGAGTTGCAGTAATGGTTGAACTACCGGCTCCAACAATAGTTACTATATCCCCGAGAATTGTGGCCACGGATTGATCCGAACTCGTATAAGTAATTGCGCCACTACTATTGGAAGAAGCTTGAACTTTAAATGGGATGTCGCCAAATGTTTTTTCAGGAATCACAATATTGGACAGAACAGTTGTTATGAGATTTACTTGAAGCGTTCCAGTAATTGTTGCAGATGTGTAAATTGGTGTGGTTGCTTGACTCGCAGTAATGGTTGTGTTGCCAATTCCTTTAAGTGTAATTCGATTTCCGGTAATTGTAGCAACCTCTGTATCTGAGCTTGTATAAGTGAAAGCACCATTACTTGTGGATGTGGGGGGAGTGATGATAAAAGTCGGATTTCCAATTGTTTTGTCTGGGATAGAAAAGTTACTTAAAGTTGGTGTTACTTTGATGACATGCAGAATATCAGTAATTGTTGCAGATGTGTAATTTACTGTCGTTGCTTGACTCGCAGTAATTGTTGCAGTGCCTACACCAACAATGGTTATCAGATTTCCAACAATTGTCGCGACTGATGTATTTGAACTGGTATAAGTGAAAGCACCGATACTCTTGGTTGTTGGTGGTGTGATTGTGAAAGCGGCATCTAAAATTGTTTTGGTGGGGACAGAAAAATTACTTAGTGTTAGGGTTCCTTGAGTTACTTGAAGGGTTGCGGTAATTGATCCGGATGTACTATATGCTGTGGTTGCTTGACTCGCAGTAATGGTTGAAGTACCAACTCCAACAAAGGTTATAACATTATTAACAATCGTAGCAACCGCTGTGTTCGAACTAGTATAAGTGAAAGCGCCATTACCATTCGTTGTGGGAGGAGTGATTGTGAAATCAGCATCTCCCACTTTTTTTGCGGGAACAGAGAAATTGCTTAGAACGGTTGTTATCTGATTTATAGTAAGAGTTGCAGAAATAGTTCCAGATGCGTAAATGGATGTAGCGTCTTGTGTAGCAGTAATAATTGTATTACCGCCTCCAACAACAGTTACTACATTTCCAACAATTGTCGCGACTAAGGGGTTTGAACTAGTATAAGTGAAAGTACCAGCGCGATTGGATGATGGAGTATTTGCCGTAAAAATATCACCCACAAGTCGGTTTGCAGGGACAGAAAAGTTGCTTAAAGTGGTTGTTAGCTTATTTACAGTGAGGGTAGCACTAATTGTTGCAGATGTGTAATTGTTTGTGCTTGCTTGATTTGCAGTAATGGTTGAAACACCGCCTCCAACAATAGTTACAAAATTTCCTGCAATCGTAGCAACCGAAGTGTCCGAACTAGTATAAGTGATTAAACCATTGCTGTTCGAAGTCGGATTTACCAAACTGAAAGCCGCGTTTCCATATGTTTTTGTGGGGATAGAAAAGTTGCTTATAACTGCGGTTACCTGATTTACTTGAAGGGTCGCAGTAATTGTTCCAGTAGTGTAAATGGCTGTGGTTGCTTGAGTAGCAGTAATGGTTGAACTACCGCCTCCAACAATGGTAATTGTACTTCCAGAAACAGTGGCAACTGCAGTGTTTGAACTTGTATAAACAATTGAACCATTACTATTGGATGTAGGAGCAGTGATTGCGAATGCCGAATTTCCAAATGTTTTTACAGGAATAGAAAAGTTGGTTAGAACGGTTGTTACCTTATTTACTGTGAATGTAGCAGTAGTTGTTCCAGCTGTGTATCTTGCAGTAGTTGCTTGACTCACAGTAATGGTTGAAGTGCCTGCTCCAACAATGGTTACCACATTCCCAACAATTGTAGCTACCGCAGTATTTGAACTTGTATATGTAAAAGTACCATCACCATCACTATTGGATGTGGGAGGAATCAATGCGAAAGAAGCATCTCCAATTGTTTTTTGGGAGACATCAAAGTTGGTTAGAACAGTTGTTATCTTATTTACTGTGAATAAAGCAGTAATTGTATCGGACAAATGTGTATTTGTTCTTGCTTGAACTGCAGTAATGGTTGCAGTTCCCAATCCAACAACGGTCACCACATCTCCAGCAACAGTAGCTACGGATGAATCTGAACTAGTATAAGTGATTAAACCACTACTTGTGGTTGTAGGCGGAACCAGGCTGAAAGATATATCTTCAAGTGTTTTTACAGGCACAGAGAAATTACTAAGTGTAACTAATTGAAGTGTGGATAATTGACCGGCAATGGAACCGATAACCAATTTAAACCCGGCATAATAAATAACATCGTCTTTTACTGCAGTGTATGTGGTAGATACACCTTGTTTGGTTTGAACAATCGTGTAGTTGTTATCCGACACTTTTGATATTTTTACGCTGTAATTAGCAAAGGTACTTGTACCATTAAACAACATTGAATTGCCAACTTCGTCAATTGCACAAAAGAATGCAGTTGTTAGATTAAATGCACTTGAATTGATTACAATCGGTGATTGAGCAGTTGAACCAGAAGTTTTGAGAAGTTTGACTTCCGTTATATTCGCCAAATCAATTGTAGGGGGCATATAGAATGCGGTTTGTGGAACACTAATGGTAGTGGCATTCGAAAACAAATTAAAGAATGTATCTACAAGTGCATTTCGGTTTTGTATTTTTTCTTCGACGGTTCCTACAGAGGGATTCAACATTTCAATGTTTGCAGGCGTGAAAACAGTTGGAGAAAGTACAACAGTGGTTGCAACTGGCTGAACAGTTACTGGAATCGCATTCGACACATCCGCAGTTGAAACAAACGTAAATGTGCTTGGAACAACATCTGCTGGAGAAATTGAGAAAAGTGTTACAACTGTTGTTGAACAATAATTTGAATCGCTAGAGATTGTACCAGTGATTTTCACAATTCCAGTATCTAATAATGTAACGACATTTCCACTTACTGTTGCTTTGGTTAAATCGGACGATGTGTATGTCCATGTACCAGTGCTGTTATTTGGCTTGGTTGGATCAACCATTGAAAATGAAACATCACCTAACGATTTATTTGTTATTAGAAGCGGACCCACTTGAGGGGGTGGATTATCTACTACAAACGTGGTTGTAATTGTTCCAGACGTATAATTCACACCATTTTTGTAACTGGCACTTTGAGTTGCAGTGATAATAGTGCTACCTGGAGCCACAATGGTTATAGTCTTTCCAGAAACGGTAGCAACAAAACTATTGGAACTTGAGTAATTGAAAGCACCGCTACTGTTTGAACTTGGATCCACAATAGAGAAGGATAAATCATTATATCTTTTCATTGGAATCGAAAAATTTGTCATGGTTGGACTTGCCGCACCTATGACTGATTTATTTGCAAACATGGTCAAGCCAGCTGTTACCGTAGTTGGGTTTGTGTTTGTGGTTCCATCAACCTTGTAAAAAGCACTGTCTGTACTTGATGCAGTAAAATTGTTTGTGCCAATGGTTGGTATGTTACCAAAGAACGTAACCAAGTTCAGATTACTACACCCCAAAAATGCAAAATTCGCAATTGTTGTTACGGAAGCAGGAATTGTTATTTCAGTCAAGCCGGTGCAACCCGAAAACGCATAACCTTCAATGCCGGTAATTGAGTTACTTAAAATGACAGTCTTCAAATTTGTTACATTGGTAAAGAGGTAAGCCGGAACGAATGCTGCATAATCAAATGTTACACTCATATTTAGTGAATTTACATTGTTAAATGTGTAACTAAGAGCACCAAGGTATGCTTTCACAATAATATTGGTTAAATTTGTACAGTTTTTAAAGATGTACCAACCAACTGAGGTAACGGATGCGGGAATCGTCATATTGGTAAAACTTGTGCAGTTTTCAAAAGTATTAAAACCAATTGTAGTAACCGATAGTGGAATTGTGACATTATTTAAATTTGTACAGTTTGCAAAGACACTATCACCAATTGTAGTAACAGATAGTGGAATTGTGATATTTGTTAAACCTGTGCATGACAAAAATGCACTGTTGCCAATGGTTGTAACGGATGAACCAATCGTAACATTTGATAAACCGGTGCAGGAACCAAATGCAGTACCGCCAATACTAGTAATGTCATTACCAATGATGACCGTTTTTAAATTTGTTTGACTCTCTAAGCAATTTGGCGGAATTGTTCCTGGATAATTGAATGTTACACTCATATTGGGATTATTTACTTTGTAAAACACATATTGAAATCCGGATATGTATGTATTTACAACAATATTCACCAAACTTGTGCAACCCACAAAAGGTCCTGTACTGGACCCACCATGTATTCCGTCAAATATATACTTAAATGCAGTAACAGTAGATGGGATGGTAATGCTAGTTAAAGTAGGGATAGAAAGAACGAATTCATCAAGTGTTGTTACCAAAGGTGGAATTGTAAAACTGGTAAAACTGGTACCCCTAAAACATGAAAATGCCATTGTTGTAATCGAAGGCGGTAATGAAATGCTGGTAAGATTTGACCAATTATTAAATGCCATGTAACCAACCCCAGTAACTGTGTATGTAGTACCGCCAACTACAAAACTTGGTAATACTGTTAGTGAGGACAATTCTCTAGCTGCAGTGGTTCCTCCTGTCACTTCGGCTGTACCTAATCCAATATTATATTGATAATTCACATTATCTTGCGTATATGTGCCAACTCCATATACTTGGAAAACAGTACTAATTGTTCCTGATAAATAACTATCGGTGCTTGCCTGTGTTGCAGTAATTGTGGTACTGCCCATTGCAACAATTGTGATTGTATTTCCAGTAACTGTGGCAACAGATGTATTTGAACTTGTGTATGTGAATGCACCGGTGCTATTTGATGTAGGAGCAGTGATTGTGAAAGCCGCACTTCCAACTGCTGTTGGTAAAATGGAGAAATTTAATATTTTGGGTAATGTTTTGGGTGGACCAACAATATCCATTCCACCAGCAGTAATAATAGTAGCACCTCGACCTGTCCATACAGTTCCATTTGTTGATGTTGCAATGTTGTTTCCACCATTTCCGACCGCAACCCATAAACCATTTGAATACACAACCCTAGATCCTTGACTAGTAAAAACAGTAGAACCACGCCCTGTCCATACAGTTCCATTTGTTGATGTTGCAATGGTGTTTCCGCCTGAACCAGTTGCAACCCATATTCCATTACCCGACCCATCTTGACCATATGCAGCGCTATAACCATAAGTATTAAAAACGCTGGTACCAAGACCCGTCCAAGTAATTCCATCTACCGACGTCGCAATGCTGTTTCCGCCACCACGACCAGTTGCAACCCATAAACCATTTGCATAAGTTACACCGTATATACTTGCGTCCATGACATTTTGACCACGACCTGTCCAAGTAGTTCCGTTCGTTGAAGTCGCAATAGTATTTCCTCCTCCTCCAACGGCAACCCATAAACCATTCGCATATGTTACTCCACATCCGTAAGCAAACCCAGCGGAACCACGGCCTGTCCATACAATTCCATCGGTTGAACTTGCAAAGGCGTTTCCGCCGTAACCAGTAGCAACCCATAAATTGTTATTAGAAGCGTCTTTGCCAAACCCAACTCCGTACCCATAAGTAGTAAAAACACTGGAGCCACAACCTGTCCATGTAATTCCATCAACTGATGTGGCAATGGTGTTTCCGCCTTTACCAACCGCAACATACAAATTGTTGCCATATGCAATACTATATGTCAAAGTGCTAATAATGGTATGTCCGCGACCCGTCCATGTAATTGCATCCGTTGAAGTTGCAATGCTGTTTCCGCCCGAACCGACCATTACCCATACGGGTGGATTTACGGTCAAGGTTGCAGTAATTGTTCCAGATGCATGATTGGTTGAAGTTGCTTGAGTAGCCGTAATGGTTGAAGTGCCGATGCCCACAATCGTTACTATATTATTCGTAATTGTCGCAACCGCTGTGTTCGAACTTGTATAAGTGAATGCACCAGTACTATTGGATGTTGGAGCTACCAAACTGAAATCCGTATTTCCAATTGTTTTTTCGGGTACAGAAAAATTGCTTATTGTGGGTGTTATTTTGCTTACTACAAAGGTTGCAGTAATTGTTCCAGATACAAAACTGGCAGTGCTTGCTTGAGTTGCAGTAATGATTGCATTGCCTGCTCCGACAATCGTTATTGTACTTCCAACAATTGTAGCAACTGCCGTATTCGAACTTGTATAAGTGATTCCACCAGTGCTATTAGTTGTTGGAGCGGTTATTGTGAATGCAGCATTTCCAAATGTTTTTATAGGAATATCAAAATTGGTTAGAACCGGTGTTGCCTGAGTTACTACGAGGGATGCAGTAATTGATGTAGATCCGTAATTCACGGTATTTGCTTGATTTGCAGTAATGGTTGCAGTGCCTCCTCCAACAATGGTTACAACGTTCCCGGCAATTGTCGCAACCGCAGTATTCGAACTTGTATAAGTGAATGCACCGCTACTTTGACTTGTGGGGGGAATCAACGTAAAAACCGCGTCTCCAAATGTTTTCGCAGAGACAACAAAATTGCTTATTGTGGGTTTTACATTTTCTACTACGATATTTGTAGAAACCGTACCAGATATAAAAAAGTCAGTGCTTGCTTGAAGTGCCGTAATTACGGAAGTACCCATTCCAACAATGGTTACAACGTTCCCGGCAATTGTCGCAACCGCCAGATTCGAACTGGTATAAGTGAAAGAACCCGTGCTGTTCGAGGTTGGTGGGGTAATCGTGAAAGGTGCGTTTCCAATGTTTTTGATAGGGATCGTAAAGGTGAGTGTGGGTTCTGCAGTGGTTGGACCCATGATACCTCGTCCAGCAGTAGTAAAAAGAGTGGAACCGCGACCCACCCAATTGGTTCCATCCACGGAAGTTGCCATGGTGTTTCCGCCTTGACCGGTTGCAACCCATAAATTGTTTGTATATCTTATTCCATTTCCTTGAGTCGTAAAGACAGTGGAACCAAGTCCAGTCCAAGTTGTTCCATTTCTACTGGTTGCAATGGTATTTCCGCCTGAACCAACTGCTATCCATAGATTGTTTGCATATGTTACACCAATTCCTTGAGTAGTAAAAATAGTAGCACCACGACCTGTCCATGTAGTTCCATTTGTTGAAGTTGCAATAGTGTTTCCTCCTTGTCCAACTGCAACCAATAAGTTATTGCCGGAACCATCTTTGCCAAATGCTACGCACCATCCACCAGTAGTAAAAATAGTGGTACCGGTGCGACCCGTCCATGTTTGACCATTGGTTGAAGTTGCAATACTGTTACCACCTTGACCAGCCACAACCCATAAACCATTGCCAGAACTATCTTTGCCATATGCAACATCG
>Ga0255082_1000068_pt1 | contig 19805 bp, 4 predicted proteins | sample Colum_Colum_RepB_FD_188459 | JGI IMG/M metagenome (GOLD analysis project Ga0255082, IMG submission 188459) | Freshwater microbial communities from Columbia River, Oregon, United States - Colum_Colum_RepB_8h | ecosystem: Environmental > Aquatic > Freshwater > River | place: USA: Oregon | collected... | reverse complement strand
CAATAAATGTATTGATTTCTGGTAAATAATTTTTTAAATATCTAAATCTAATATCACTAGTTTCATTTGTATGATCTATACTTTCATTTATACGATTGATTTTTGTCATATTAAGTTTTCCATCCACAGCAACATTCAAACTTTGAATGTTTAAAATCTTATCCTCAATAATGTGAATACCAGAATCAAGATTTACTAAACTTGAATCGTTTTTTAAATCACTATTTTCAACAAATCCAGCCATTATATATATATAATTTTATTTTTCTTTGAAAAATTACTTATCTGCCCAAATGTTCAATATGGTCAAAGCCCAATCTGGCAAATCAAGAGAACTCGTTTTGTCAAAACGTTTCATAATAATGTGATGGGCAAGATCCCATATTTCCGCAGTTTTTTCGGGTGCCGTATATAAATATTTATCAAACAGCTTTTGCAGTTTAATTTTTAAATTGTCATTGTCTGGAATGTGCAATAACATTTTATTGACTATAACGATAAAGTCTTTGTCCGGCATAATATAATATATCCATTCAAAGGTTTTTATAAAATTGAATTCTTTTTTTGTACTTTAACCAAAAGCATAAATATAAATATAAATATATAATTGATATCCTAAACAAACGAAAATGAACTCTACCCCAATTAACTTGAACAAAACCTGGGACATCGAATCTGGTCCCTGGGCTCCATTTAAAATAACTCGCGACACTTGCGAAATAGACAGATATGAACAAATGTGCGGACCATATGAACACGAAGATAAAATACCTAGCAAAGATGAAATTCCGCACCATAATATGGATATGCTTTTCGAAATGATTTTTAGACATTTGGATGATCTTATCTTTGTTCCTACGCCACATCTGGAACAACTAGACGAAAACCTGAGAGAAGCTTATGAAAAACCATATTACCCCGAACCAACTCGTAGAGAGAAAGCTTCCGATTTTGAAATTTTCGATAATCGACACACAAACTTAATAGAGACATACAAAAATGCATTGAATATATCCGCATCCGAGGCATTTGAATTGCTGAGACGATGCCACTACTGCGGGACTGCCAACATGATGGAATTTGGTAAAGAATATTGCAATGAAAAATGCGAGACCAATCACATGAACCTTGATTATCCATGCCACTGGAATCGTGCGAGATGGTTTGATCGAAGTGTTGAAAACTGCAAAATCTGCAAACTGACAGAAGATGCCTTCGCACTAAGAAGATAAATATAATAAAAAATAATAAAAAATTTGTATAAACCTTGTATTATTTAACATTTGATTAATTTAAACTAACGAATAAATGGCACTTTATGCCATTTTTTTATGACCTATTCCATTATGACCTATTCCCTTATTATGGGATTATAAGGGCGGAAGCGTGCTTCGCACGCTGGACCGACGAGTTCCCTTACTTCCTTGGAACAAAGTTCGGGTTATGGTCAATTGCATTCAACAAACGAATTTGGGCTTTGGCTTTCTTTAAAGTTGTGCATTTAGATAAGGTGCGTCTCTTCTTTCCTTTGGCTTTCTTGACTGAATAACAGTTTTTTCTTGGGACTTTACGAATTGTGTAGGGCATTATATATTAGGGAACTAATAGTTATCCTATCACTCCTCCTAACTAAAGGGAAGGGGTCATAGGGGAAACCTACGGTTTCCCTACTTTAAAATCTTTGGTGCTTCGACGTTTTCACATTTTGAGTGGTCATTCTGGGGGTTGAGTTAATTACTGGCGTCGTTACTTTCCCAACAAACGTATTCGGCGGGCAATTGTTCATATCGTCTAAAATCGGGATTTTAAACAAACTTTGGGGTACTACATCACCATATTCATCTACTTCCGTGGTATCCAAAATGGCGCATAATTTTTTATGTTGTGCATAGTTATTTGAACTGAAATACGGATACATGTTTTTGGTCTCTTTCAGTTTGCGCAATTGAATGTAATCACTAAATGACATTTTATATATAGTAGGGAGATCCATTATTTCATTCTTATAAAATTGATTTTATTTATTTTGTTTTTTTAAACAACATAAAACAAAATGTTCGCACTACTGATTACCCTACTTTTATGTGTTGTCCAAGCCTCCTCATTCTGCTACATGAATGAAGTTGGTGGCGTACAAAAATATATGATGTTGCACAGCAAACCTACCACAATGGTTTTAATAAATCATTTCATCAATAAATACTCAAAACGAACGGGCGTCTCTGCAGAGAAGATCAAATCGTGTATTCAAGAAGCAAAAAAAACAAAATTACGAGGACAGAGACAGAGAAAGTTATGAAGACATATAAATTAGAAAACAAGCAATGATAAGCGGAGACCACTGAAAATCAATAATAAAAAATGGAAGGAATATAGAACCTATACGCAAAATTGGATAAGAAACGCCAGATAAAGTCAATGTATTGTCTACACATGTTCCATGTGTATTGTAAAATTCGATGCACCACTTATGTGTTACAAGTTTGTGCGCCACTATATGCAAAAACACTTGAAAAAACATTATAAATAATATAATATTTTTTTTATACCCTTTTAGGGGAAACCGTAGGTTTCCACTATGACCCCTTCCCTTATTAGTATGGGATTATAAGGGAACGACGAGTTCCCTTAAGGGAAACCGTAGGTTCACCTAAGGGTGAAGTTGAAAGTTGCACCTCTTCTCTCCATATTTTCATCATAGAATTTGGGAGTAACGAGAGAAAGTTTCTCTCCAGGTGTCAAATAAATGGAGTTTGGAGGGGATACAAAACCCAATCCCGAATTTGAGACAAGTGACAAAATCTTGCCTCCACTAAACGTTGTGTCTGCATTTGCAGTGGGAAACCACGAAGACATGTTGCTTGGGTGAGCATACATAATCAAATTGGTTCCGGATCCACCCACGAAAAAATGTGTTCCATTAAAACACGAAGAATACTTTTTGTCTACACTCGGCAAATTTAAAGGTGTAAAAATATTGTTGGAAAAATCTGTTGCATAATAAATATTTGCGTTTGACAAGTCAGTTATCAAATTGTATTTTCCGTCATATGAAAATGAAGTCTGCAGAGAAATCGGCGTGGAAGTGTTCAAAAACCGCGTATTCAAGTAGGCACTGGGTATTCCATCATATTGCATGAGAGAAGAGTAGCCGGTATTAACAACCGATGACATCCATTTTTTGGTATTGCTAATTTTGTAATACTTGGACAGTTCTCTACCAGCATCCACCAAAAAAAGGTCAATATCTTTTACTTGGACACTTGTGAAACTGGGAACCACCTTTATAAACACGAATCTGTAATAACGGTATGTGGTTGTATTGGATGTAGTCAAAAATATTTGATTTGTCGTTGTTGAGGTAAAACTCATTGTTTGTGAGTTCAAAGTTGTCCAAGCGGACCCATCGAGAGAACCTGCGAATACCCACTGCAACCCATTTGGTGAAAGTATCGCATAATGCTTTACTGCATATGCTGTTGTTAAATCAATTTGGATCCATTCGCCACCGGCTGGGTCAGATCCAGAGTACAACCCTGTCCCCGAATCATATAATCCGGTTCCAGAAGTCCAAGTAGTGGATGCGGACAAATCAAACGCATATTCCGGATTCGCACCTGTTGATGAAGTTACTGAAAAAGTTGTTAAGACACTGCTTACGTCTCCTACAACGGTGGATAATAAAGTCCAAGTGGTTCCGTCGGTCGATGTAGCAACTGCAGTGGGCGAACCGTAAGCGGTCCATTTTAAACCATTCCATGCAACGTCGGTGGCTCTTACCGAAAACAAAGATTTTGAACCCGCGATTCCAGTCCAATTGACTCCGTCCGTCGATTTGGCCAATGAATATGTTGCACCTTCTCCAGCAACGAGCCAGTAAGAACCGTTCCACGCAACGGCGTATGCCTCGTCAAACAATAAATCAGACTGCTGTTGCCAATTGATTCCGTCGCGACTGATTGCAAACCACGTGCCGACCGATTTGCCCACGGTGACCCAAATGGTTCCGTTCCACGCCGCGTGATTCGCTCTTGTCTGGAGAACTGTGTTGCCTGTGCCATACCATTGGATTCCGTCGTAAGTGTATCCCAGCGTATTATAACTGCTGTCGGAACACGCCAATACAATTGGTTTCACCGTTGCCGTGCCTTGTGATGAATTATTAATGGTTAAAGATTTGCTCACACTTGGTAAAGTAGATGTGGTCCAAGTGGTTAAATCTTGGCTCTGAATCAAAGTGGTTCCTGAAGAGAAAAGATAGTGTGTGCCGGTATAAGTAAATCCAGTAATAGCTCCGACGCTTTCCGTGTGAGAAGACCAAGAACCCAGATCTTGAGAATATAAAATGGTCCCGACAGACAAAACAAAAATAGTACTGTTGGCATATGCTACCTTTACAATTGTATAAGATTGGAGAGAAGTGTTTAAATTCCAGGTAATTGCATCAATACTAGTATATAAGTTATTGGAACCGTCACACCCGGCAAGCCATTGGGTGCCCGTCCATGCCAATGAATTGACATTGGTGGGTCCGGATGCAGTGGTCCATGATTTACCGGTTGTGCTGTATTTCAGCGTAGAACCGCCCGCCACCCATGTTGTTCCATTATTTAAAACTGCACTAAACATATAGTAGATATATAATAAGGGGAACTAATTAAGGGAAACCTACGGTTTCCCCTATGACCCTTCCCTTCTAAAAACTCTTTTTTATGATTATTAAGATATCCTAATAATGATAACCTTTGCCCTTCAAATTAAAGGAGGGGTTAAAGGGGAACTATTAGTTCCCCTTCCAGTAGATTCCATCGTTTGAATATGCAATGGTATTTGTTCCTTGTCCCACGGCTACCCACAGAGAATTTGACCAATACACATCTAAACCTGCTGTCGTGAATATGTCTGAGCCACCGCCGACCCACTGCATTCCATCTGCTGATGTCGCAATGGTATTCGCACCTTGGCCGACCGCTACCCACAACTTGCCATTATTGTGCGTTTTATTGACTGTTGTCATGAGAGAGCCAATATTGGAACTGGCATCCGACCACGTCAAACCTCCATCATGACTATGACTCTTGTTGGATAATAAGAGAGAACGCGCGAACACAATGGTATTTCGATACTCGATATTGCACTCCAAATCGTAGATGGTGGTATTGTACTGATTGTGTCCCAAATGCCAGTCCGCGTATCCGCCGTTCTGTTTCACCAAAATGCTATTGGTCGGGTCTTCCCCCGCAATCACGAAATTCGACCCCGTCCATTTCGCAATGTTGGCGCTTTGGAGAATCGGACCCTGCACGTGTGTCCAGACCAATCCGTCATAACTCGTAATGTAATTGTGGTTGCCGGAGGACACCAGTTCATTGAAGGTGATTACGAAAGCCACGCCGTCCCATTCAATCGAGAAGGGTTTGTTCGAATTGAACAATGCAAGATTGTTTGCCTTGATAACTAGGTTACTCAAACCGATTGTCGTCCATGACTTGCCCGTGTAACTGTAGGCAATCGCGTGACGATTCGTAATCGGCGCACCCACTGCGACCCAAATGGACCCGTTCCATGCCACATCAAACGAACCGTATGCCGAATCAAAAATATTTGCACCCCCGCTGTACCATGTATCACCGTCCTCACTATACAAAAGCGAATTTGGCCCGCCATTTCCTGCGACCACCCAAAGCGCCCCGTTCCAGACCACTTTTCCATTGTGGTAATTGGATGCGTTCTGGATGAGCGCTGTCCCGGAAGGATTCGAGGTCCAATGCACACCATCGTGACTGTTGTAGATACCCAAGTTTCCAATTGCCACATATTGGTTTGACACCGGATTGTAAGCAATGGATGCGTACTCATTTGGCACCGCATAATGTTTATATGACACTTGGTCATAGGTGTGACTAATTGTGTGCGAGTCCAAATAGGTGATTATCCACTTGACTCCATCCCAGATAACCCGAGATAACTGACTGGAAGACACATCAACTACCGGCGACCATGTAGATAAAGACCGAGACACTGATTTTCCGTATGTAGTAGAATTGCCGGTGAGTGCCATATATACGGGCAACTTGTTCTTGCCGAACGTGTAGATAATATCGGTGTTCAAACGCACATTGTCGCCCTGGATCGATGCATAGACCGTTGTGTCAGGAACCGTGTAAGAATTCAACGTAATGGATTTGGAATACAATTGTCGAGTATGTTTCATTGTGTCCTGGAATGCATACTGTTTGGGTGGGATGGGACTCAAATCAATGGTGGAACCCATCGGACCGATTGGTCCGAGCGAACCTGCAAAACCGAGAGGACCTTGAATTGCTGAAAATCCGGTTGCACCAGTTGCACCACTGAATCCAGTTAAGCCGTATGGGCCCACGGGACCTGTGGGACCCGTAGAACCTTGAAGACCAGTAGGTCCAGTTTGACCCGTCTGGCCAGGTATGCCCTTCCAACCTAAATACCCAAAAGGACCAGTTGTACCAGTAGAACCAGTGGGACCCGTTTGACCCATCGTACCGGTTATTCCGCGAGGTCCCTGCTGACCGTTTCCAGTAGGACCAGTTTGACCGGTTTTACCTGTGGTTCCAGTTCGACCTTGTGCGCTTTGAAATCCAGTATCGCCAATAGGACCTATATTTCCTATAGGCCCAGTGAGCCCAGTGAGTCCTATAGGACCTGCAGGACCAGCTTGACCGGTTGCACCAGTTTCACCCTTAACCCTGACTCCTTGAGGGCCTATAGAACCCATGGTTCCTGTGCTGCCAGTGAAAGCAATTGGCGTGAAATATGTTACAGAGATGTCGGTAGTTAAACCGATCCCCTGACTGGTTTCAACCGTAAATGTGTAATCTGTGTCAAAAACATTCAGTACCTCGGCGTCTGTTAATCCCTTGTTATAAATACGAGTGTCATCGATGTATCCGTGCATTGGGTTTGCAGAAGCATCGACTGATACACCCATTGCATTGTTTGTATAAACATTTCCAAAATCAACGGCGGGCAAAGCCTGAGAGAACGACGAATCACTTGTAAAAACGGTTTTTTGACCGTTCAAATAGAAAGACCAGGTGTTTGTGGAAGCATTATTGACCTCAACTGCTACATGGTTCCAAGTGTTCAGATTGGGTCCAGGAACATTGATGAACCGATTTACAGTATCAGTTTTATAAACGAACGAGTAATTCTGGTATGTCGCGGTCAAACAGAGATATTTATTGGATTGGTTCAAACAGAATACAGTTCTTGGCACTAAGTCGAGAGACGAGAAGTTCGCCCAGGTTGAAATGGTTGCATTGCTGGGATCCGCGCGCAAATCAACCGGACCAATACTTACGCGACCAGTGTAGTTGAGTGTAGGGAAATACAAACACCCAGTGCCGACACGTTCGCCAACAGTTGTAAATAAATTAATGTTGGAGATGGAAGCGTCATAGACGGGAGCACCGGAAGCGAAGTTTGCAAAGGCGTATCCTGTCATTGTATTTCCTGTGAGAGAGCTTGGTTCAAATGTGTAGTGATTGACGAGTGTATTTGGATCCACCTTTCCATTATAGAGTTCGGAGATTTGACCGGTGGATAATGTGGAATTGAAGATACGGACGTCGTCGATGAAACCGTCCATTTTTGTTAGACCAGATGATGCGTCCATGCCGATGGCCGACTTCGTGTAAGTGTTACTGGATGTGTTTGAAGAGATGGGGGGAAATGTTGTTATTGAATTATATGCTACACCGTATCCAGAAGTGAGACCACCATTTGCGGTACGACCCGTCCAAGTAATTCCATCGGTACTCGTTGCAATGGTGTTTCCGCCTTGACCAACCGCAACCCATAAACCATTTGCATATGCTACACCGTATCCAGAAGTGAGACCACCATTTGCGGTACGACCCGTCCAAGTAATTCCATCGGTACTCGTTGCAATGCTGTTTCCGCCTGCACCCGTTGCAACCCATAAACCATTCGCATATGCTACACCAAATCCATAACTAGTGAGACCACCATTTGCGGTACGACCCGTCCAAGTAATTCCATCTGTACTCGTCGCAATGGTGGTATTGCCATTACCAACTGCAACCCATAAACCATTTCCATATGCTACACCATATCCATAAATAGTGAGACTACCATTTGCGGTACGACCCGTCCAAGTAATTCCATCTGTACTCGTCGCAATGGTGTTTCCGCCTGTACCAACCGCAACCCATAAATTATTTGCATACGCTACACCGTATCCAGAAGTGAGACCACCATTTGCGGTACGACCCGTCCAAGTAATTCCATCGGTACTCGTTGCAATGCTGTTTCCGCCTGCACCCGTTGCAACCCATAAACCATTCGCATATGTTACACCATATCCAATAGTAGTAAAAACAGCATAACCAAGACCTGTCCAAGTGATTCCATCCGTTGAAGTTGCAATGGTGTTCCCGGCTCCTCCCGAGTAACCGACCGCAACCCATAACCCAGCCCCCGAACCATTTTGGCCATACGCTACACCCCGTCCATAATTAAAAAAAACAACACCACGCCCCGTCCAAGTAATTCCATCAGTACTTGTCGCAATACTGTTTCCACCACCTACTGCAACATATAAATAAGTAGTAACAGGTGGCAATAAAAAACTCGTCACATTCGCACTTTTATTCACGGCAACTGTCCAAGTATTCGTTCCAATATTTGTATTGTTCGCCATTACATGTGTCCATGTATTTATTACAGGTACAACTGGAACATTGAACGATATATCGCCGCGATACAGCAAATAATTGGTTGCGGAAGCAGCCAACCGGATCGAATCAGTTGCATTTGTCAAAGAAATGATTGTTCTTGGTACTGTATCTAACGACGCAAATTTCACCCACGCCGACAACGTAATCGCATTTCCATTTGAAAGTGTCAATGGATTCAGTGCAACCGCTCCCGTATGGGTTGTTCCAGGGAATTGCAGAGACATGGTACCGAATTTATAATCTGCAATGCTGGTTGAAACCGGATTCGTTCCCAAATAGATCGGCGTCCCCGCAAACAACGTCGTGACTTCCGACGCGGTTAAAACGCGATTGAACATCATGAACTCGTCCAAGTAGGCATCTGTGAATGCCCCGACGCCCAAATGGTTCGTGTTTCTTGCGCGCAACGATGGATACAGTCTGCCCGTCAGATTGTCAGTAAGTGTTCCATTGATATAGGTTCGCCAGTTGCCGTTCGGGTTCAAAGTCCAGACAAAATGCACCCATGTATTGTTGTTAATATTTGCCGAGCCGGTTGCAGTAGAACTACTGGTTGAACTGTTGAACACATTGAGAGAATAGGTATTGCTGGAAATATTGAAGTAGATGGATTGTTGTGCCAAATCATTGTTGTTTCGTAGTGCAAAGACATACGAGTTGTTCGCATTCGCATTGGATTTCAGCCAGAAAGAGAACGATGTTCCGAGTGGATACACAGAGACCGGCGGCATAATTAAGTTGGAAGTTGCAGAAACCCTTAAAGAACCTGTTCCAAATTGATAATCGGTGGTAGAGATAGTTCCGCTTGCAGACAAAGATGCATCAAATACATAAGCACCCGTCGCATAATTGGCTACCTGCAAATCCACATTGGAACTTGTGTCGAAATTGTAATAGACCGACAAATCCTGGATTATATTTGCATCATAATTCGGCTGACCCGAAAATGTGTTATCGGGGTATTTTTCCAAAGAGGCATAATTTCCTAACTTAGACCCTGTCTCTACAATCGGATAATAGGAGACTGGATACGACTCTACAATTCTGCCGGCATATCCGGAATTGTTTGACTGGGGAATGTAGATGGGCGAGAATGACGCCAATGAGGTTTTGTAAGGGGATTTGACATAATATGGATGATTGTTTGGCAAAGTGATTCCCCATTTTGCGGCCAAATAGCCCTCTATTGTTTGGCGTTGTGGTCCAGAAGGCAGCTGGGCGAAAGCCATTGTCTCTCCATAATCGGTCGCGTGAGTTGTACCTGAATTATCAAAAGTGTTCATACCAATGCCGACCTTCTGGATATTGAATGCACCCGAACTGTCATACGCAGTATATTGACCATTGACACCAAAATTCACAAAAGACCCGTCAAAGAACCCGGAAAACAAATAAGGCGTTCCAAGAACCACATTGGAAATATCATATTTGGTATTGTTTCGCCACAAAGAAACCGTGTAACCAGTTGCACTGCTCTGTGTTCCAGAGACAATGAAAGCGGTATTTAGCGATGCATCATTCGTGGTTGAACCCGGACCAAAAGAGAGAAATCGCGGAGCACCATACAACATATTGATTTTCATTACGGAAAAGAACGAAAACGTGTTTCCAGAGTAGCTGGGGTAATAAGGATTGGTGAAACCGGCTCTAACTAATTGTAGAGCGGGGTAGCCATTAATTAGATTCTCGGTTAGCTGACGAGTTGTTGGGAAATTGAGTTTTAGGTCATCGTTGTAAAATGTAGAATTGTTGCTTTGAGCTGATTTGTCATACACTTTGACAACACTTGGATAATTCCCACCCAGTCTGGTTGCAATATCAGCAAGTTGTATAATTGCTGATTTTCCAGTCCATGATATGCCGTCATACGAATATGCCAAATATGGAGTTGCACTTGCAAGCATCATCCATTTTGAACCATCCCAAATGACACTGCTTGGTACATTTCCAATTGCGGATGTGCTACGGCCACTCCAGGTAATACCATCACTTGATGTAATAATACGAAAACTGGAAGCACTGTTACAACCGGCAACAAATATAGATCCGTTCCAACCAATGCATGTTACTTGTTCCGCGATACCGGCGGCGCGACCCGTCCAAGTAATACCATCACTACTGGTTGCAATGCCGTTTCCACCGGCGGCAATAAATCCACCGGCAACCCATAAACTATTACCCCAAGTGATGCAGTTGCACAAAGATAATACAGAAGTTGAACCTCTTCCAATCCACGTAAGACCATTGTCTGTACTAGTTGCAAAAGTGTTGCCTGTTTGACCACCAAGAACCCAGTAAGAACCGTTCCATCCTACACACTTAGTTACTGATACTGGTGTGTTTACTCTTGTCCATGACAATCCACTGTTAGATATAAAGACGGAAACACCAGTTTCAGTCGCAATCCAGGTGTTTCCGCCGTAAGTTACTTTGAATGCAGTAACTGTTCCACCACGTTGAACCCAGTGAATTCCATCATAGGATGATGCAATGTTGTTTCCACCAACAGCAACCCACAAATCATTTCCAGAACTGTCTTTTCCAAAAGCAACTCCAGTTGGAAAGTAAGGCGCAGTAGAAATTCTGTAAATCCAATTAATACCATCATAAGAAGTTGCTAGAAAGTATCCGTAAGAACTACCTACTGAAAGATAATTGACCTTATTGACATAAGCATATCCACCAATGCCGACAACTTCCGTTGTATTTGTGCCTTTGCCTTGACCGGTCCAGATTAATCCGTCTACAGAACCAAGATAGTAATTGGTGGCATCAGAACCTGCTGCGACCCAACTTGTATTTAACCATTGAATGTCTGACCCATATGTTGCAAAAGTGGTTCCTATAACGGACGACCACACAGTTCCATTTACGGATGTTGCAACCGTATTTCCGCCCTGGCCAACCGCCACGAACAACGACCCATTCCACGCCACATTGTTTCCGGCAGTCGTAAAAGTGGTTTTGCCAATGCCGGTCCATGTAGTTCCATTGTTTGTTGAATATGCAATTGTATTCGTAGTGCCTTCACCTACTGCGACCCAGGTATTTGCACCATAAGCTACACCGCGTGCTTTCGTGAAAACAATGGAAGCATCTTTGATTATCCATATTATTCCATCAATTGATGAAGCAATTGTATTTGTTCCTTCACCAACTGCTATCCATTGGTTATTTGCCCACAAAACATTGTAACCGGCTGTAGAGAACGTTGATGTTCCTCGACCAATCCAAGTGAGTCCATTCGTGCTTGTTGCAATAGTGTTTCCGCCTTGGCCTGTAGCGACCCACATATACTGGTTGTATCCAATACCGAAACCTGCTGTAGTGAAAACGGTTGCACCTGCTCCAGTCCATGAGACGCCTTCAAATGAATAAGCAATGGTGTTTCCGCCCGAACCTACCGCCACATACATAGAACCATTGTGTGTGACCTTGTTGCCCTTAGTGGTAAAAACACCGGTGCTCGTTCCTGTCCAAACTTTTCCATCTAGCGAAAATGAAATTGTGTTTCCACCTGCACCTACAGAGACGTAGAAGACGAGTTTATTGTCGCTGGACCTTTGAACAATGGTCCCTTGGCCCAATGTAGAGGACCCCACTGGTCCAGACCTCGCAATTCCGTATCCAGCTGTAGAGAAAGTAGTTGTTCCCTGACCAGTCCAAGTAATTCCATCGGTTGATGTTGCCACCGTATTACCGCCTTGGCCGGTTGCTATCCACCTATTCAGATTGGTGTTCCAAACCACTTTGTTGCCTTGGGTTGTGAAAACGATTGGTGAGTTTCGCATGGTCCATGCGATACCATCGGGTGAAGTTGCGATGTTTCCTGCGGTGCCTTGGCCGACAGCGACCCACAGTGATCCGTTCCAATAAACGCCGTTTCCGGACCCTGTCAAAACTGCGGAACCCTTGCCGGTCCAGTTGATTCCATCATTTGATGTTGCGATTGTGTTACCGCCGGACCCTACGGCCACATAGTTGGGTTTTGTGTAAGTTGCTACAAAACCATCCACTGCGAATCCAGATGTAGAGAAAGTGGTTGTACCCAAAGGAACCCAAATCAATCCATTATCCGAATATGCAATGGAAGACCCGCCAGAACCAACAATGACCCACCGACCATTCAACCACTTCACACCGGTTCCTGCCGAAGTCAATGGTGACAATCCTCGGCCAGTCCAGTTATATCCATCGTCGGAAATTGCAATTGTGTTTCCACCTGATCCGACTGCAACTAGTTTTGGTTTGTTGAAAGTGGTTAAACCCGTGGAACCAACTCCGTATCCACTGGTTGTGAAAACCGTGGTTGCACCTCTTCCAGTCCAAGTAATGCCATCCGTTGAAGTTGCAATGGAATTTCCACCTTGACCCGTCGCGGTCCAAACAGCACCATTCCACGATACCTTTTGTCCCGCCGTAGTAAAAACAGTTGTACCCAATCCGACCCACGTGGTTCCATTCGTAGAATAAGCCAGTGTATTTCCACCCTGACCTGATGCTACAAAGATGGTTCCGTTATATTCTACATCGTTGCCTTGAGTAGTGAAAATCGTCGTTGTCAAACCCGTCCATGAAGTGCCATTATTGCTGGAGTAGGCAATGGTATTGGCGGTTGAACCAACTGTGACCCACAGTGAATTACCGTAAGTGATACCATACATGGTGGTTGTGGGACCGGCACCTCTTGCTGTCCATGAAATACCGTTTGGACTTGTTGCAAAACTATTGGTTCCGGAACCGACCGCCATCCAAAGATTCGAACCATTCCAGGCAATCCCGTATCCGATCGTTGTAATAAATGTAGTGGAAAGAACAGTCCATGCAATACCATTGAACGAGTATGCGATAGTATTTGTTCCGTTTCCGACTGCAACCCAGATGGATCCGTTCCATGCAACGTTGAACCCATTTGTTCCAAAAACAGTAGTTGTTAAACCCGTCCAAGTAAATCCATCGGCAGAATATGCAAGTGTATTGGTTCCTGATCCAACGCCAACCCACAAAGAACCGTTCCAAACTGCATTGTTGCATTGAGTAGTGAAAGTGGTTGCACCCAAACCTTGCCATAAACTTAGGTCGTATGAGAAAGCCAAGGTATTTCCGCCGGAACCACCCGCTACAGCAAATCTGGACGTAATGGTTGGCGCATCATAAGTTCCTGCGGCAGCAACCGCGAATGCGGATGTGGTGAAAACTGGATTTGACAATGCTCCTGACCAAGTGGTTCCGTTGGAACTTGATATGATTCTTTCGGTAGTACTATCACCAGTTGCAATGAATGCGGGTTTTGTGTAGGTCATACTGATGTCGTAAATTGACCTTACAGCGGTAGTACTAACGCCGGTTGGATTGCTTCCCGTCCAAATAATACCGTCCGTAGAAGTTGCAATTACGTTTCCACCTTGACCGCCGACGATCCACCGATTGTTTGTCCATTCAACTGCAAATGCACTTGTGCTGATTATAGAGGTACTGCGACCTGTCCATACAGTCCCGTTGGTTGAAGTCGCAATGATGTTAGTGCCTTGACCAGTTGCTACCCATAATCCGTTTGCATATGCAACACCATATCCTACAGTACTAAAAATACTAGAACCTTGACCTGTCCAAGTAATTCCATCGGTTGATGTCGCAATCGTATTTGTTCCTTGTCCTACCGCAACCCATAAACCTGCACCCGAACCATCTTGGCCATACGCTACACCCCATCCATAAGTGGTAAAAACAGTAGCACCACGACCAGTCCAGTTAATTCCATCAGTTGAACTCGCAATGGTGTTTCCGCCGGTACCTGTTGCAACCCATAAATTATTAGCATATGCAACACCCATTCCTTGATTAGTAAAAACAGTGGTGCCACGACCTGTCCATGAAATACCATCAGTTGAAGTTGCAATGCTGTTTCCTCCACCACCAACAACAACCCATAAATTGTTTGCATATGCTACTTTGTTTCCAAATGAACTAAAAACAGTTAATCCAGTACGACCTGTCCATGTAATCCCATTTGTTGAAGTTGCAATGCTATTTCCACCTGAACCAACTGCAATCCACAAACTATTAGCATATGTAACACCCCAACCATAACTAGTAATAACAGTGGTGCCACGACCTGTCCAAGTAATCCCATCAGAACTGGTCGCAAAGTTGTTTCCACCCGAACCAACCGCAACCCACAAACCAGCACCAGAACCATCTTGCCCATATCCTATCGCGTTTGCTGAACTAGTAAAAACAGTAGTGCCACGACCTGTCCATACAACTGTATCATTACTGGTTGCAATACTGTTAGCACCTGAACCAACCGCAACCCATATATTATTTCCATATGCTATACCATATCCATTATTTGTAAAAACAGGAGTGCCGGTACGCCCCGTCCATGTAAGACCATCCGACGAAGACGCAATAGTATTTCTGCCTTGACCAACGGCAATCCATTGAGATCCATTCCACGCAACATTATTACAAACGGTTGTAAAAGGCACATTGAATATTCCTGACCATGAAATTCCGTCAGTAGAACCGAAGATGTTGCATCCACCAGTTCCGACCGCCAACATTTGTGGTTTGGTTATTGTCACGGAACTTGCGTAGTCAAATCCGTAGCCGGTGGTAAAAGTGTTACCACTTGTTGCGACGGCAGTCCAAGTGATTCCATCGGTGGATTGCACAATTGTATTGGCACTGGTTCCGGTTGCGTACCATCGGTTATTGAGCCATTTGATAGAACGCCCGTCCGTTGTTAATGCAGTAGTTCCAAGACCTGTCCATTGCAATCCATCCGCCGAATAAGCGACCGTGTTCCCACCGGAGCCAACTGCGACCCATTGTGAGCCGTTCCAGGCCACGCCGTAGCCGGCGGTTGTGAATGGCTTGTTATATGGATAGACATTCCAAGTTGTTCCGTCGGTTGAACCACCAACCAAAGTGTTAGTACCTTCACCAACCGCCACAAAAGTTGGTTTTGGGAAAGGGATTTGAGCATATACAACACCAAATCCGGCTGTCATTGAATTACCACGACCTGTCCAAGTAATTCCATCTGTACTTGTTGCAATGGCGTTAGTTCCTTCTCCCACTGCCATCCATAAATTATTTGCATATGTTATACCTCGACGAATCGTAGTAATAACAGTAGCACCACGACCGGTCCATGTAATTCCGTTGGTACTTGTCGCAACGGTGTTTCCACCTTGACCACCTGCAACCCATAATCCGGCACCGGATGCATCTTGGCCATACGCTACGCTCCATCCAGCAGTAGTAAAAACAGTGTTACCACGACCCGTCCAAGTAATTCCATCAGTTGAAGTAGCAATGGTGTTTCCACCAGAACCAACAGCAACCCATAAACCCGCACCTGAACCATCTAGGCCATATGCTACACCGTATCCATTACTAGTAAAAACAGTTGAACCACGCCCCGTCCATGTAATTCCATCAGTACTTGTTGCAATGGTGTTTCCACCGGAACCAACTGCAACCCATAAATTGTTTGCATACACTACGCCGTATCCAATAGTAGTAATAACAGTTTGTCCGCGACCCGTCCACGTAATTCCATCAGTACTTGTTGCAATGGTGTTTCCACCGGTACCAACAGCAACCCATAAACCAGCACCCGAACTATCTTGACCATACGCTACACCTTGCCCATAACCACTAAAAATAGTTAAGCCAGTACGTCCTGTCCAAATAAATGCATCTGTTGATGTTGCAATGCTGTCTGAAGAAAAACCAACTACAACAAATAATTTGTTCCCATATGCTATGTTATATAAAGGAAAATCATACATAGCATCACGGTATGTCCATGAAATTCCGTCAAAACTAGTTCCAAGTGTTTGACCTTTTGAACTACCAACAGCAACCCATAACCCAATTGTCACCGTAGAAACATCATACGTGGCCGGTCCGGCCACCCCACGTCCCGCGGTTGTAAATCGAGAACCGCGACCCGTCCATGTAACACCACTATCCGTGCTAGTTGAAATCGTGTTTCCACCCGCACCCACCGCAATCCACGTTCCGTTTCCGAATGCAATGCCATTTCCACCTGTAGTCATTCTGGAGTTCGCAGCGGAAACTCCCGTCCAAGAAGTTCCATTGGAAGAGTAGGCAATCGAATTGCCACCTGAACCCACCGCCATCCACATAGACCCATTCCAATACAATTTGTTTGCCTGTGTGGTAAAGACGGTCTTGCCGAGTCCAGTCCATGTAAATCCATTGGTCGAGGTTGCCAATGAATTCAGGGTTCCTGATCCCGCCGAAACCCAGATGGATCCATTATTGACAACATCATATCCAGCTGTAGAATAAATACCCAGATGATGCCCGACCCAATTGATTCCATCAGTAGAAACTGCGAGTGTATTGCCTGTTTGACCTACAGCCACATAGATAGGTGTTGTTATAGTTGGAACTGCGTATGTAGCACCACCAACAACTGCCGAACCAGTTGCCAAGACACTCCCTCTTCCGGTCCAACTGCCCGAACCATCGACAGATGTCGCCAAAGAGTGTGTGCCTGCGCCAACCGCAATCCACAAACTGTTTGTATAGGTGATTCCGCTGGCGCTTGTTGATAATGCAGTGGTTCCAGACGCAACCGATCTCCAAGTGATGCCGTCCGTGCTGGATGCAACCGAGTTACCACCTTGGCCCACCGCTATCCACAAATTGTTTGCGAAAAAGGCATTGTTTCCCTGGGTTGTGAATGTGGCAGTTCCGAGACCTGTCCATGTAATTCCGTCATATGAGTAGGCGATGGAATTGGTTGTTTGTCCAAGTGCAATCCACATAGACCCATTTGAATAGACGTTGTTTCCAGTTGTAAATAAGTTTGTGCTTTTTCCGACCCAATTATTTCCGTCTTGGCTGATTGCAAGAACGTTTCCACCTGTGCCCACAGCAACATAAAGACGTGTCGTGAAAGTGGGTGTATCGTAGCTCATTCCACCCGCAACATATCTGCCGATAGTCAATGGATTGCTTCTGGTTGTCCAGGTTGTTCCATTGGAAGATGTTGCAACGGTATTTCCACCAGTGCCGACAGCAACCCATAAACCATTCTTGTAGGTGATTCCGTTTCCAGCAGTTGTGAAAGTGGTTGCTCCATTGCCTGCCCATGTATTTCCGCCATCCGTTGATGTAGCTATTGTGTTTGTTCCAGAGCCTACTGCAATCCAACGACCATTTCCTGAAGAATCATTACCGTAAGCAACACCATTACCCCGAGTGGTGAAAACAGTGGCACCACGACCAGTCCAGGTAAAACCGTCAATCGAATTTGCAATTGTATTGGTTCCAGCACCCACCGCAACAAATCTAGAAGTGGAAGCGTCGTAGGCGATTCCGTATCCGGCGGTTGAAAATATGCTTAATCCAAGACCGAACCAACTGTTTCCATCGTATGAATAAGCCAAAGTGTTGGTTCCTTCGCCTACAACGACGTAAAAAGGAAGTGTGACCGTTGGCAAAGTATAAGTGACTGGTCCAAAAACGTTGTTGGCTTGAACCAAAAACACATTGGTTCCATATCCGTTTGCAGTTTGAGCAATTGGGTTCCAAGTGGTTGCGTCAGTAGAAACTGACATGGTTGTGGGTAGAACACCACTATATGCAACACCATTTACCCGAGTACTAAAAATACTATTATTGACACGAGGTGTCCAAGTAATTGCATCAACTGATGTTGCAATAGCGGTTGAACTAGCACCTCCAATGTAACCAACTGAAACCCATAATCCATTTCCATATACTGCACCAAGTCCTCCTATCATACCAGTATATTCAGTACGACCCGTCCAATTAATTCCATTGGTACTTGTTGCAATTTTAAAAGGTGAGCTATCACCAAGAGCAACCCATATACCATTTCCATATGATACAGCAAGTGTTTCACCCATAAGAGCGCCGCTAGCACGACTGGTCCAAGTAATTCCATCTGAACTTGATGCAATTGTATTTGCACCTTGTCCAACCGCTACCCATAAACCGTTGTTCGAACCATCTTTTCCATATGCTACACTCCATCCATAAGTAGAAATAACATTACCACGACCTGTCCAAGTAATTGCATCAGAACTGCTTGAAATTGTGTTTCCACCCGTACCAACTGCAACCCACAAACCATTACCGGAACCATCTTTGCCATATGCTACTTCCAATGCATTAGTAAAACTTACTGCAGTACGACCTGTCCAAATAATTCCATCACTGCTTGTTGCAACATTATTTGTGCCTGAAGCAACAGCAACCCACAGACCATTACCCAAAGTGTCTTTGCCATATGCAACACCCTGAGGACTAAAACTTGTACGAGTTGTCCAATTAATTCCATCATAACTAGTAACAATTGTTCCTGAACCACCTGCTACCCATAATCCATTGCCAAAACCATCTTTGCCATAGGCAACACAATAACCTTCAGAAAAAACACTAGTACCACGACCCGTCCAAGTAATTCCATCTTGTGATGTTGCGATAGAATTACCATCTCGACCAACTGCAACATACAAAGGCATTGCAACACCTGTTGTTATATACGAAGGCGTGGCAATAGTCACTGTACTTGGATTCAAACTTGCATCATAAGTGGTTGTTGTGGTTGTAGCATTGAGTGGTAAAGAGTAATTGATGGAATTTGCCGAAACAAAATAACTGAATGTTTGACCCGACCAGTTAATTCCGCCATCCAAACTGGTTGCAAAATTATTTCCACCTGAACCGACCGCGAGCCATTTTGAGCCGTCGTATGTGACATCATTTCCCGAGGTTAAGAAGAAATTTTTGTCACGAGGTATCCAAGTAATTCCGTCAGTTGAACTTGCAATACTATTTCCGCCTTGACCAACCACAATCCATAAACCGTTTGCATATGTTACTCCAAACCCATAAGTGGTAAAAACAGTAGCACCACGACCAGTCCAGTTAATTCCATCAGTACTTGTTGCAATAGTGTTTCCACCATTACCTGTAGCAACCCATAAACTGTTTGCATACGCAACACCTTGTCCAGAAGTAGTAAAAATATTGGAACCACGACCCGTCCAATTA
>Ga0255082_1000067_pt1 | contig 20145 bp, 20 predicted proteins | sample Colum_Colum_RepB_FD_188459 | JGI IMG/M metagenome (GOLD analysis project Ga0255082, IMG submission 188459) | Freshwater microbial communities from Columbia River, Oregon, United States - Colum_Colum_RepB_8h | ecosystem: Environmental > Aquatic > Freshwater > River | place: USA: Oregon... | reverse complement strand
AAGTCTTCAACTTATTAATCATCTCTAAAGTTGAATCGTCAATTTTTAACATGTCACCATTGATATAGATTCCACTGTCTTCACCAATAGTATAAATGAACTCAACGTCACTGTCTATGATTTTACCTGACCATTCCACCGTGTTCGGATAAACATTCAATTGATTGAAATCAACCAAGTCAGATACTTCTTCAGTGAATTCATCAATGGTTTCTTGGAATGAAACTTTATCATCTGAAGTAATATCGGTTTCAGATTTTGTCTTACCATGAATCGCCATTATTGAACCAGAAATTTTATATCTTTGTACAAAATTAGTTTCATCTTCTTTACCTCTATTTTTTGGTTTTTCAATAGCGGTTTCATATGTGCTATCATTAATACTTGCTTCAATGTCAGCAGCGACATTTATTGGTCCAAGTTTTTCGGCGTTAAGTTGTTCGTTGATTAGTCTTGCTCTTTTGACTAAATCTTTAATAGAGTCATATCTCTCGTTCATATAATTGTTCATTTTCTAGTTCTTTTTTAAAGGTATCGAAATCAAATGCCGGACTAACATCTGTATATCTTTGATGGTAATTACTTCTTGTTGTTACACCTTGAAATAATTCTATACCATCAACTTTTACATTGTGTCCCACGAATTTATTAGGGATTTCCAAATCTTTACACAACATCTTACACAACTGAGCCGTTTTGATAATCTGCTCGTTTGTATATGGCTGCCAAAAATTGTAATCTCTCCATTTTTTTTCGTAAACCTCTTGTTTATAAATATTACCAAACCAATTAAGGTAAAAAGATGATAATGGTTTTTTATTTAACCAACCCAAATTTTCAAGGACAATTGAAATCCCACTATTTTTCATTGAATTCTCTGAAAAAAATTCTAAACTATATTTCGGATTTAACAACTCATAAATCACACCTTCCTGTGAAATTACATAGTTAGGTATCTTTTTGTACTTACCATTACACCTAAATTTAAGAGAGGTCAAGTATTCACCGACCTCCCTTGAAGTATGACAAAGAATTATTTGTCTTTTTTTCTTGGGTTTACCAAACCCTTTAAAATTACCATATTTGATAATATCAACCATTTCTACCAGTATATCTTAATACTTTTTTCTCAGGTTGTGTAATGTTTTCATCTTCTTCCTCTGTTAATATGGAGAACTTATTGGATGTAATATGTTGTAATACGTCCTCAAGTTTTTCTAAATCTTCAGGTGTTGGGTTAATTTTTTCAGGTTCTTCATTCAATAACTCACCTTCTTTTTTACCAGCATCTTTAGAAATTTTTTCAATATCAACTTCTTCTGTTGGGTTAACATTGTTTTTTCCTGACTCTTCAAACTTGACTAACATATGTAAGAATGATAATGAAATAAGTGGTAACATACCACCAGCAAACAACGCTAAGAATCTTTTATGTGAAACCATATTACCTGATTCAACACCAATATAAGAAACTATTGGGTCAACCATCTCCACCCAACTTTGGAATAACACTGAGTTAATATCTATGTACTGATAAGCAAAGAAGATATTGCCTAAGAACTGAATTAAGGTAACAATACCAAATGGGAAATATACTTTATTTCCCATCTGTGCCGATATTGCAGCAAGAGCCGCCAATGCCGCAATTTCAATACCAACTGACAAATATATTGCCCAACTAATTGGGTTTGTTATACCATACCAAGTTGTTACGTGAGATATTGAGACAAACGCAACTGTTAATATTGGTACTGAAAACGCAATATAGATTATGGTTTTAAAGTTTTTCTGAAACCAATTCATTTATTTAATATCAAGTTTTTTTATTTCTTCGTCAATTTCTGTTTGTCTTCTAACGTCTAAAAGTTTTCTATCAGTTGCCTGAATCATTCTTTTTTCAGCCTCTAACCCACTTCTTTTCAACTCTTTAGTCATTTCGTCTTTAGTAACCAAAACTTCCATTTGTTTACTTATTTTTAATAATTGTCTCGTATCTCCACAACTTTTAAATAAACCTAACACTGCAATTACTAAAACAATTACAGTAAAATTCTTTTTTACAAATTCTTTCATAGTTTTTTTATTAATAAATATTATAGATACTCAAACAGGTCGTTAGATTCATTACGAAGTTTACGTAATGCCTTTTCTTTGATTTGTCGTACACGTTCTTTTGTCAGTTTGAAGTCATTACCAATATCCTCTAAAGTTCTTGTTTGACCTGACAAACCAAAATAATCTTCTATAATAATTTTTTCTCTATCATCCAAGATTCCTAAAATTTCTTTTAATTTCTCTTTGAGCATTTCCTTTGTGTCAAATATTGAGTCAGGTAATTCTGCATCAGGATTCTTAATCAAATCCAATAACGTATCACCTTCTTCATTTAGAGGTGCATCATAATTTATTGTTGTTGGGAGATTAACAAACTTATCAGGTAAATCCGCCCCGTTTTTTTCAACTTCTTTCTTGGCCTTCTGAAGTTCTTGTACGACGTTAACCGGAAGTCGGATAGTACGAGCATTTTCATTCAAAGATTGAAGAATTGATTGACGAATCCACCAAACTGCGTATGAAATAAAACGTAGTTGTTTAGTCCAATCAAAATTCTTAACCGCCTTTAATAGTCCCAAATTACCCTCAGCAATCAAATCTGATAATTCAAGTCCTTGGTTTTGATACTGTTTAGCGACTGTAATATCACCTGATAGGATTTTTTGAGCCAGTGTACGTTCTCTCTCAACTGTCATTACTTTAATCTTGCGAATATCTTTAAGATATGTCGCAATTTCTTCTTGATTGATTGGAATTGTAGATATTTTGTCTTTCATGTTATTTAGATAGTTTTTGTAGTAATTTTTTTTCGTTTTCAGTTAAAGAGTTAAAACCAAATTCTGTGATTTTATCCAATAGGTCATCCAAAGATAGTGTATTCTTTTTAGATTTTTGAATGATTGTTTTAATTTCATCCTCATCATCATCGTCATCATCCTCTTCCATCATGTCCATCATCTCCTGTTGTAGTTTTTCAAAACCACTATGTATTTTAACAGTATCGGGTTGAACATTGGAGTTTTCAATCTCTTGTTCTAAATCCGTTAAATGACTTACAAAGTCATTATTGGCAAGTATGGTAACATTTTCCGAAGGTGAAACTATAACCATATCAACTTGATTATTCAAAACATCTTTAATGTAACTATTGATATAGTCTAAATCCCAATCAGATTCAAAATGTGATATAATAAAGGTATCCGATTTTGAAAATTTCAACTCTTTTGAACTAACCATAGGTGTGAGACAAATATTAATTGCCCTAACTCTATCACTGTCTTGGAAGTCACCAAACATTGTTATTAAATAATTCATATGTCTTTTTATTTACTACAAAGGTAATACCAAAACTTCAACCAATTCAAGTATAATCTAAAAAATTATTGGATTACCTTGGATATATTTTCTTCTTTCTTAATCCTCACAACACTATCTGCCCAGTTATTAACCAAGGGATTGTGAGTAATAACAAATATTTTTTCAAAATAGTCTTTAATTTTACTGAAGAATTCACCAACAAGTTCAAGGTTGTCATTTGAAATTTTTCCAAACACCTCATCCCAAACAATGATATTTGGTTTTGGTAATGAACATATCTTACTCAACACGGCTCTCAGTGCCATGCTCGCAATTGTTCTTTCATAACCTGAACCTGATGACATCAACTTTTCAATACCCGTTGAATTGTCAATCATGATGAACTCCACTTCATTCTTATCATTGATTCTAATCTCCAAGTTAAAGTAACAAGAATCTTGTAACAATCTTTGAAGTTCTTGATTAATCAATGGCATCATGGTTTTCATGATGATTTTTGAAATACCGTTCTTACCAAACAATTCCAAGTAGATTTTATAAATCTTTTCCTTCTCAAATTCAACTTTAATCTTTTCAATTATTTCAGAATTTGTTTGAATCTTGGCCGTTGCTGAATTAATATCATTGCTGTTATTGGTTTGAGCCCTTTCAAGTTCTCTCTTTCGGTTAATCAATTCATCAATACGTAATTGAGTCTTAATAATCTTTACCTCAAGTTCTTGGTTCTTCTTAATCTTTTCTTGAGACTCAATATATCTTTTAAGTACATCTTGTTTTTTCTCAAGTTTAAGTTTTTCAGCTTCTAATCCAACCTCAAATTTTTCCTTGATAAGTTTGTTACGTTCATACTCATCAAAGTCTTTTTTGAGTTGTGTGTAGGATTTTTCTTTGGAGTCAAGGTCTTTCCATTGTTTTGATAACTTATCAACCTTCTTCTCCCAATCACCTAATTCATCAATCTTTTTCTTTGTAAGAGCCGCTTCCATCAATTTAATTCCGCAGTGTTCACATTGAATACCATCTCCATACTTTTTGACAAGTTGTTCAATCTCTTCAACTTTGTTCTGAGCAAGAATGAGTTCACCGTTTGTGGTTTTCATCTCATTTTTAATCTCATCATGTTTGTCCTCATGATAGTATGATGTGGGTTCCTTAATTATAATACCATTGATTTGGATTTTAATTTTTTCACATTCCCTTTCTGAGTTTGAAATTTCACTCTGTATGTTGATTGGGTTTAAAACCAAAAGTTCTTTGTCTATGTCAGAGTATTTCGCATTTAACAAACCGTCTTTATATTCTTGGCCAGTTGATAATCTTTCGGTAACATCAACAATTTCTTTTTCAACATCAACATTAGTCTGTTGAAGGGTGATGATTTTTTCTTTCAACAAATCAATATCACCCTTTAATGTTTCAGTATTGTAGACGTTAGACATCATACTTTTGGTAAAGGTAGAAACGATTTCTTTACCCGTTTCTTCCTTTATTTTCAAGAATTCAAGACCCATAAACCTACTCAGGACTTGTCCACGAGCAGTTGGTTTAGAATCAATGAGTTCCTCCAAATTAGTAGATGTTGTTAAAATAGTCATCAAAAAGTCATCCATCTCACCAATAGAATTCTTAATAAACTTCTCAGTTTCTCTTCTTTGTTCTCCTGTGAAGTTTTGGTAAGAACCATCCCCCAATTTTTTTAAGAAGTCCAATTCGGTTTTGACATTCCAATCACCAGACTTAGACTTCTTTCTTTCAATTGTACGAGATACCACATACTCATCACCATCAATAACGATGTCACCCCTAACCTGTACTTTGTTAGAGTCACGGAACCTATTAAAAATTTCTTCCGATTTCTGTGTTTTAGTTGTGGTGTTAAAAAATAGAAACATCAATAAGTCCACAGTTAAAACTGTTTTACCACCAAAGTTCGGTGGGTCTGATTCCACAACAGTTATACCGTTACACTTCTCAAAGTCCAACACTTGATTGTCACCATAACTCAAAAAGTTAGAGAAGTGAATTTTCTTAATATACCATTTTTGAAATGGTGTAACCTCAACATTCTGTTGAATTAACTTATTCTCAACCGCCTCATCAATCTTTACGATGTCATCATACTTGTCACCACTACCCTTACTTTCTAAAAAAGATTTCATCAACTCACGTTGATAGTTCTTATCCATAATGTTAAATGAAACATCTACAGTTTGCTGTCCTGTTTCAGTTTGTTTTGTCTTAGTAATGACATTAACATTTGATGAATTGTATTTCTTTTGGAAATAAGTTTTCACACTCTTAATTCTCTCTTGAGTAAAGTTTTCAGGTGTGTCTTCCCAAACAACCTGAACGTAAGGATTTTCGTATTCTTCTAATTTTATTTTCTCTGACATAGTAGTTAAATCGTAATTAATTGGTGGATTAAATAAGTCCATAACATTATTGTCCTGACATCACAAATCCTGTCTTTTCTTCTGTAGTACCTGTTGAATCCTGTTCTTTTAAGTCCTCCAAATACTTCTTCAATTGCTCATTGTAAAGTTTTTCATAGGTATGTTGAGCACTTTTGATTTTTTGGTTGCGAGCAGCAACTTTTTTCCTGTGTTCTTTTTCTCTTTTTCCCATTTTTATTTTTTGTTTTCAAACCATTCAATAATTGAGTTCACCGCCCATACACCTCCTGATGCCAATAGTCCGTCAAAGAACCATGAAATCCATGTTGGTGTGTCATACAAGAAACTTGTAGGTGAAAATAAAGTTAGACTCAAAAAGAATCCAACCCATGTTGATGTACACATCATACAAGAAATCAAACCTGAGATGAATTTCAAAATTGGTGAAAGTTCCGCCCAAGCGTGTACCCATTGTCTTTGTGTGTCAAAGATAGAACCGTAAACCAAAATTTGGCTCAGTCCATACGCTAAAATAATCCAAGTGAATATTATCATAATTTATTTATAAAGTTTATTGTCCAAGTTAGAACCTTTTAAATATAAGGCTTTTTGGTCGTGTTGTAACTTGTTTAGTTCGTTAATTTTACTTTTTAATTCAGAAATTTCAACATCTCTATCAATTACTTGTTGCCGAATTTTTTGTAGGGTCTCTTGAAGTTTATTTGTGTTATCGGGTTTGTCCGTGTTTTGTTTAAGTTCATCTAAAGAATGTCTAAGTTCATCTAACTCCTCATCCTTCTTAAACATTTTATAGTGGAAAATATTTTCCATTTCGGTCGTCTTAGTGGAAAATATTCCTAGTTTACTATCACATTCTTGTAGTTTAGTGGAAAATATTTGTTTTTCAGACTCCAACTGTTGTATTTTTAACAACAGTTCATTTTCACTACTATTGTCGTAAATTGTTACAATTTTTTCGACAGGAACTTCTTTGATTACTTCGTTAATAACCACTTTTTCGACAGGAACTTCTTTGATTACTTCAACAATCTTTTCAACAGGAACCTCAACATACTCAATTTTGACAACCTCTTTTATAACCTCAACCGGTATTTCCACCCGTTTTTCACGGATGACCTCAATTTCCACCCGTTTTTCTTGAATCCCACCCATATTTCCCAAAAGTCCATACTTTTCAATACGATAACCTTGTTTGAATGAATCCTTAATTAAAGTATCAATATCCAAACCGTTTAAAGCACAGAAGGATTCTAAGTCTTTTAACTCTTCCTTAGTTAATACTATTGTCTTCTGTACTCCAAAACTCATTAGACGTTTGCTAATTTTTCCTTACCTGTCTCTAAGTCTTCATAAGAAGATATCTTGAAAGACAAGAAAGGTTTTGGGTTTGGTAAATCAATAAAAGTATATTTGTCCTCCAAAACATCATAGATGCCGTACCCATGTTTGTCTAACGTTTCCCCAAAATTTTGTTGAATTGTTGACCCAACCATGTAAGCTTTATTTTTGCCGGGAATATCAAATACCTGACGCTTATGGATGTCACCACATAGAACCAAGTCCAAACCTGAGAAATTATTACTATCAAAACCATCTTCAAATTTGTAACCAATGTCTGTTGAAAGCCCGATAACAGGTCCATGAAATAATCCAATTTTAACCCTATCAGTTTGAGGAATCTCAGGTTTAATATTATGGTCCATAAGCGAGTAAACCACCCATTCAATGTTCTCATCTTCGTAAGAACCTCTGTTTTTATAGTAGACAATGTTTTCATTCTTAAGTGAATCAATAATCGGTGACAAAGCATCTAACCTTGATTGGTTATTTTCAAGGAAGTCGTGGTTACCAATAATTAGAACGGTTTTAGTAATTGATGCACATTCGGTTAAAATCCAAGCCACAAACTCTACCAATTCAGGTGTCATTTGATTCTTTGAATGTACTAAATCACCAGTAAAAACAATACGGTCAGGTTTCAAATCTTTCCACTCACTCAAAGCCTGTATCAAGATTTGTTTATACAAGTCGTGGTCTTTAAATAGACGCACATGTAAATCCGAAAAGTGAACTAATCTTTTTATCATTCGGGCATTGCGAATTCTGAGTTGATGTGACCACAACTGTCACACTTATAGATTGGGAACGGAACAATTCCGTCGTTCATTGAACCAGTCATAAGTTTAGACACTTTTTTGAATTGGAATGCCTCAACAAAAGTGTTGTTTTCACACTGTTCACAATTAAGTGTTTCAGCGTCTTTTAGATTTATAGTTAGTTTTTGTTCCATATTATTAGAAATTTTCAATTTTTGTTATCATTTGTTTCATAACTTGCTCAATCATATTGATAACGTTATCTTGGTTATCACCGTCGTGTCGTGTTACAATTTTCAAATCTTTTTTAAGTTCTTCCAAATCCAAATTTTTAATCAGTCCAATTTTCTTGTCAACATTATTCTTAGCCTTACGATATTGGAATCTATTAAGAGCCTCAACACGAAACATAAAAATGAATTTAGACAAGTCTTCATATTCCCACCCGTTTTTGTTAACCAAATTGTCTTCAATTGCACTATCTATCTGATTGTATATTTGAACGGCACCACCAAGAGCATTTTGAGTTTCTTCGGTAAAGAATGCCAATTTATTGTAACTACTATTCTTTTGCTCACCCTTTTTAATTAGGTAAGCTAAGAAACCATTTTTAGAATATCTTGCAAAAGAAAAGCTATCAGTTTTTGCCGAGGTACACCACTTTGTATTGGAACCATATTTTAAAGAACCGGTTCTAGTTAAAGGTTCCAAAAATAGATAATTTTTGTCCTCATAGAGAATACGTATGTGTTCATCACGATTGAACTCAGAATCAAATTTTTTATTTTTAGCAGTTTCAACAACAGACAATAATGTTTGCCAAGATTTATATTTTTCATGATACAAATCTTTTTCTTCAATCAAGTAAATGTGTAATTCAAAATCTTTTACCGCCTCAATAATATCTTTACTACCGTAGCTTAAATTTTCCATTTTTTTAGTGACCCACATACTACAAAAGTATTTCAAATACTTTGTGGTTTGAGTGTGGTCTGCATTGGAAAACTTATTAAACATCACCTTTCCAATTTGTGATTCATATTGTTGTCTTAATTCATCTCTCTTAGACATAATTTAATTTTTTATAAAAAATACAAAACTTTTTTTTACTTACCAAGTATCGTTTTCATATTCATGTTCATAATGGTTGACATAATGTCTTTTGGAACTCGGAACTCTTGATAGGTCTCATCGTCTTTGAGTAATACCACAATACATCCCAATAGTTTGATGTTCTCATATTTCGTCCCTTCCAACATCTTAACCAATAACTTACCGTAAAAAGGTAATTGAAGATAGTAGTGTCCCAATGCGTTGTTTGGGTATGAATCAAACGGAGCGTACATTGATTTTGTAAACCTATTGGTTTCAAAGTTTTTTTCTTTGTTTGTCTTCCAATCCGTAATCAACAAACCAAACTCATCACCTTTAGCATTCGCAGTCAACCATACCTTGTCAGGTTGTCCTGTATATCCCAACGCAGGGTGACCCAACACCATTTCCGTATCTAACAAAGCCAAACCTCGTTGTTCTGACAAATCAAGGTAATGTTTACCAGCACGAATCATGGAGTCACTTTTCGCTTGAGCAAAAATGTCACATTCAAAAACAGGTTGACGAACTTCCTTATAACCCCCATTTCGGGCGATGGTCTCAGTTTCCAAATGAAAGTGGGTCCTACTTCCCAAGTTGGTAGATTCAACTCCAAGTTGTTTCCACTCTTCCATCAAACGTTCGGATTCAATGTAATCACCACCAGCCTTTTTCAAAGCGGCTTCTTCAGTTGGGAACTCATCATAAAACTTCTTTAACAACTTTGATACTGATGGGAAATTATCACGGACGTTACCATCCAAATCTTTCATTAAGTATTTGTGTTCATCTTCAAAGAACTCTAATCCAAATTCTTCCCGTTTCTTCTCAATAATCAAACGGATGTCTTCCGCAGTCTCGTTTAGGTTTATCATTTTATTTCGTAGTAGTATTCGTCAATCTTGCCTTTTAAGTCACATACGTCCTTATCCTTCGGCAATTTAAGGATTTTAATTTTATTATACAAGCGTCCACCGTTTAAGTTGTGATAGACTCTAAGTGCGTTCTCCCAAGCGTCACCATCCAAACAAATGTGGATATCACCCTGTACCTTTTCATATAGGGCGGTAAACAAATTCTCAGATAACATCTTTCCTAACATAGGGATTGGATTGGGTAAAAAGAAACCGTCAAACACACCTTCACAAAGATACACATCTTTTGTCCAATCTATCCTACTTTCGTTAAAAATAATTTCATCTTTTGGAACTGATGGGTTTTTGTATTTCATTTTCTTTGGTGTCCACGCCCTGGCAACAAAGTAATTCAGTTTACCATCCATGTCATATGACGGAACAATAATTCTGTAGGCGTAATCACCGGTGACTGTATACCCAATGTCGTATTTCTGAATTGTATCATCTGTGATACCACGAGAATAAAGATAGGTAATCGCCTCACGGTGTGGTATGAACCTTATGTTAGAGTCTTCAAACTTTTTATAACCTTCAGGTAATCGTGCCCATACTTTTGGTTTTTCTCTAGTAAACTCTTCAGGTGGACGGATAAGTTCGTATGTCTTCTTTTGTTGTTTGGTTCCAAAATGGTCAAGTAACTTACCGAGGGGTCCTTGGGTTCCGTTAGTTTCGGAACAAGCCCAACATTTGTAAACCCCTCGGATGTAATTGATTTCCAAGTTACCCTTACCATCAGACTCAAGACCCTTTTCTTGAGCACATACGGGACAGTCAAAAGATATCTGTCCCTTTGACTCATAGTGCTGTTTCTCATCACCTAATACGTCAATGAGAAGTTCTACTATTACCTCGTTTTCTTGAGTCATCATTTAAAGATAGTAAACTTCACTATCAATTCCAAATAATATTTTTGATTTTGATTGAACCATACGATTTCACATCCAAACCAACAAGTTCACAAAATGACTCTACCGAATCTTCAAGTTTCCTTCTGAAGAATTTATTCAGTTTAATCTTGGATATACCATTTTTACTAAGAATTTCACAACTTAACCAATCAGATTGACCACCTATACTAGCATAAATTTTACCTTCAAAAATTATGTCCACCTCATGAAATAAAGGTGCCCAACTCCATTCGGTTTTGTACTTACGAACTTTTTTAATTTTAAGTTTACCATCAACGTGACTGTTACTAACCATAACACCTCTTCTATTCATTTTTTGAATCAGAGTGTTTAGTTTTTGGTCCTTAATGAGTTCTTTTTTCATACCTCAAAGGTATGCCAAGTTTGTTAAACTACCAAATTTTTTCTGTATTCATGTACCCAAGAACACAAGTATACGAATCACTCATATCAAAATTTTCCTTCTTAAGTGTGTTGTTCTTAGTATAGAGCCAAGTAATTTGTGGTTCTTTCTTGGCAACTTGTTGCCAAATGATTTCTTTTTTGTCGGCGTTTTTGGGATACCCACCAAATAAAACAAACTTGTTCTTATCGTTCTTTTGAACTAATTCAGGAAATGCCGACTTACGAGCATTGTAAGTTGAAATAAGTTCAGGTATAACACCCAACACATCCCAAACCTCTTTACAGATTAGAGTATTGTATCTCATAAGAGTTCCTACAGTATAAACATTATTTGAGTTTAACAATGGTTCCTCAATAATAACTTTGGTAATACCAAAATCTTTATACTCAATTAATTTTTGACGAAAAATTTCACTCTTACGAATTAGTTCCTCAATCTTATTTTCACTCTTTGGTTTTGGTACCGGTGATACGTGCGTTAATTCTAATAATTGTTTGGATGGTATATCAAAAAGTGCAATACCGATTGTTTTAGTACTTACATCTAAACCAAGTATTTTTGGTGTGTTTTGGAATTTTGCCATATTAAAAGTCTAACTTCACTACAAACTGTTGGATACCCTGTCTTTTAACGGGAGATTGTAGCTTAGAAATAACTATAAGGTCTTTGGCGGAATCGTAAAGTCCAATTTCAGTAATATATGGATTTGTACCTAACACATACGATGGATTTGATGAAGAAGTGAACTGATTTTGTCCCAAATTAATCAAATACTTCATTTCATAAATGGTTGCTTGAATATCTGTTTCTAAATTACCATAGAAGAAATACTCATCACCAAAGTTCAAAACATTTGGTTCATTTAACTCAGGTAAGTCAATATAATTCGCCAAGTTGTAAGTCGTTGCTCCTGTGTAATCTTCAAGTGATACTTGGAAAACTTGACCTGTTACTTCACTCACAGGAATAAATCCATTAACCAAAGTTATCTGACTTGTCACATCAATTTCTTTCCATGCAGTTGCACTTGGTTTTGTGTCACCTGATACTTTCTGAACTAACAACTTCATTGAAGTTGCGGTAAATCCTGTTAGTGGGTCTTCACCCATAAATGGAAACTCATCTCCGAATCTAACGGCAACATTCTGTGAAATTGTACCAACAGTTTTAATAGGTCCTGAAATCTTAGAGTAGTAATTACAATGTAATGAGTCTGTGAATCCCGTAGTATCAAATCTATATGTTAACCATAATTTATCAGCTTCATTATCCAATATACCTGTAGATGTCTCATCAGTGAAACAAGAGTTTGGTGTTAATAAACTTAATTGTGGTGCGGGTAATGTCCAATTTCTATTTGCTTTGTATGACATCGCAGCAATAACTTCCTCATCATCAATAATCACAATTTCTTGGTCAGGGAAGACTTTACCAATACGATTCAAATTACCATTAGCATTGGCATTTAAATCATATAAATGATAGTATCTAATACCCGGGTCATTCATGTCAGCATTCTCAGTTGACTTTATGTATTGAGGATAACACAAGTCATAACCTGGAGGGTCAATATAAAACACTTCACCAATTGTAGTTCCTGTGGTTTTGTACCACATCAATGTAGGAATTGTCAATTTAAAACTTCTCGCCAATCCTGGGTCAGTTGTTGGATTCTGTGGGTCAAATGGATTTGTCGCAAATTTCTCACCATAAACATTATCAATAGATTGATTTGTGTAGTGAATAATTGCAATGGCTTTTTGTTCTCTTGGTTCAACAATAATCTTATCATTAAATGAATTGTAATAGAACGTAGAACTTGTATCAGTTTGACCACTATTTTGTTGGTAACCCAAATATTCTTTCGTTCCAATATAATCCACCGAACCATAATATGGATATGACTCATAAAGGTTTGAGAATACACCTGCAGGGCTTTCACTCCATGGAATATTCATATTCCAAATAGGTGTTATCTCACGTTGGGATACATCACACGGACTTTCAAAATTAAATGAATCGTTTTGCCAATAAGGTGCCGGTGTTACAGTATCATACAACTGAGTCATTCCTGAAGGGTAAATTAATACTCTACCAATGGTTCCGCCAGGTAAACTTGAATAATCAGGTACCGGCCTATCCAAAGTCAAATTCCAAGTTGTTGTTCCTGTAGTTCCTGTTGTAGGGTTTAAACTAAGAATTTGATAAGTTAAAATTGGTGATGTTGTAAACTCACCTGTATTACTACCATTACCATCCAAATACATAACGATGATATCACCAATACTTGGTGTTCCTGATGTAGTCGCAGCAAAGTCATAATTGATAGTTACACCACTTGTTTGACCCGTTAAGGTTCCCATATCAACAATATAATTTGATGTTACGGTATAGGCTGATGAAGTTTGTGCTGAGAAGGGATATGAGGAACCTGTGAAAAATCCTAAAGGCGATTGTGAATTGTAAATAGGTTCAACTTGAGCATCCATAAATGGAATACCATATGTGTTACCTATAGTACCATCAACATATAACGGGTATTTAATATTTTGTTTGTTTGATTGTGGTGAACCGGTATCATTTTGAGCATTAAATGCCGGCATTAAAATACTATTATTTGTTAAATTATAATTCGGTACTGCGGTATAATTAACCTCACTATCACCGATTGAAAAATATGATACTACGAAATTACCCTGCGATATATTTCTTCTACCAACATCAGTGATTCTTGTGTTGATTAACCCCGCGGTATTTTTGATAATGTATGCCATCTATATTAAATACTTACAAAGAAATTTTATACCCCACTACCAGCTTGATTAGCCCCAAGAGCGTGTTGCATTATTGCCGTTCCTTCACTACTTACAACAACACAACATACACATCCTGATATAGACTGATTTGTGGTTGATACTGTTACATCTTGCTTAATAACTGTTGAACATCCTTGGACATTTCTTGGTAGAGTAACTTCCATGTCAGATACTGATGTACCACTAACCACATCATTATAACCCATTGTAATTGTTGTATAGGTTGAAATATCAACGGTTTGTGTTTGAGTATTTGGTGAACAATATGGTCTATTAGTTGTTGATGAACTTGATACTGGTGTAGTTGTTAATGTTGTGTTGTTTTTCTTAACCACATTTGTATAATCAATTATACCGTCACCAGGTCTCTGAACCAATTGGTCATTATTAATTAATAAATCAAATGTAATTTGTGTACCTTGTGGGATTGGTGGTATAATATTAACCTTCCAAGTCATTGACTCTTGATTTACTCCAATTGGATTTGATAGTTTTTGAATTCCAATACTGTAAGTTGTTGTCAATCCTTGGTTTGCCACAGTTGTTACTTGTGAGTATTCGTCACCGTTACTATCTTTAACAACCACACTATAACTTCCACCACATAAATTGGAGAAGATATTTGAACTTTGGAATGTTGTTCCATTGTTAATTGAATATTGGTATGGTGCGGTTCCACCTATTGGATTTATAAGGATTGAACCGTTACAAACATTTTCACAGTTTGCCAAACTTGTTAAGATTTGAGCTGATAAGAACACGGCAGTTGAACAAGATTCATCCTGAACACTTACTGTTGCAGGGATTTCAGAACCAACTGAATACCAACCACTCAATGGTGGTACTGTTGGTGATTGTGAGTTAAGTGTTCCACCATATGCTGTGTATCCACTCGTTACCCACACACCTTGAGTTGGGTTCCAAATAACATTATATCCTGAACCATTAGTCCAAGATGGTTTACCATTAATAACACCATTTGGTGTAAACTCAATTTGAACAGGAACTTGTTCTTGCCAAATAATATTAAAACACAAAGTAGGATAAACTGGTGAAGGTGTTGGTGTCATGGTTGGTGTTAATGTTGGTGTTGGAGTTGGTGACGGAACAATCATTGAACATGTAGTTGTTGCCGTAAAATCTTTATAGTAATCAACAACAGTTACCGTATAGTCTCCACCATCTAAATTAAATAGGTATGGTGTTTTTTGCCCACCCTCCCAAGTAATATTATAAGGAGCAGTTCCACCTGTTATTCTCAAATACAATTTTCCATCGTAACTTGTTGAAGACGATGGGTTGGTTCCATAACATTCAACCCCAAGTGGAAACAATGTAATTACATCACAATTGTTTGCTAATTTTGTGAAGGATTGATTACTTGGAGTAATCGTTGGAGTAGGTGTTAAAGTTGGTGTGGGTGTTGGTGTCTTTGTATTTGTCGGTGTTGGCGTAAGAGTATTTGTTGCCGTTATTGAAGGTGTCGGTGTTGGTGTTACACAAGACGTTGACGCTGGTACCCCCAATTTAACAACACCGTTGTATGGCTTTGTGTAATCAAAAATAATTGCGGTTTCTTCTCCGTTCCCTTCTTGGAACACTCCACAACAATCATAATAATAGTATTGTCCTGTGGTATAACCTGAACCACAAACTATTGATGTTGGTGTGGGTGTGTGGTTTGGAGTTCTTGTTGGGAATGGACTTGGGGTAAAAGAAGGTTCAGGAGTATCCTCACAAGGATAAAGTAATATACCCTCAAAATTAATATAACCTGTTCCACCATTTTCAATATAAACATCCTCAGAATCTGAGTAAGCACCGCTTTCTTGACAACCACAAACACTGTAAAAATTACCAGGTTGGACTGTTGCACTTTGTAATGTTGTACCATCGTTGCAGGAGTATGAGTAAAAAATCTGAGGTAAATCAGATTCGTTCCACACCATCCATCTAATACAAGTAGTGCAAGCCATCAGGGACAAATAATAAAGTCAATTATGATTCCTGTTGAATCTATTTGTACCGCGTATGTACTAGCACCAAATGTCATTTTTCTCCACCTATTAATTTGATTTACTGGATTGTATAAAACACCCCCAAGATTTGTTGAATAAACCTCCGCACCCAATACAGGTATTGTTGGTGTATCAACATAATAAGTATAGTATTGAGTCACCAAAAGTGAATCATCACAAACACCTGAAGAACCAACATATAGATTAGCTCCTATAGTGTGTCCATAAACTAATGATGTTGGAGTTGGTGTAGGTGTTTTAGTTGGTGTTGGAGTTGGTGATGCAACCACACTGGTTGATACAGTTGGTGTAACAGTTGGTGTCACCGTTTTTGTTGGCGTGGGTGTTGGAGTCTTTGAAGACGTAGGTGTCATTGTTGGTGTTGGGGTAGGTGTAATCGCTACCGTGTGGTAAATAATACAACCAGCAACATCTACAATTTTGATTGTAAAATTTTCTGTGGCATAGGTGTCATCAACTTCAAACACATACGGTGCATTTGCAACAGTTGAGACATAGGTACAACTACCACTTAAAGCATCACAAACATACACTTCAAAAGGAGTGTTTGCTGTGATAGTTGTTATTTCTACATTGATTGGCATTTTGTATAAATATTTTTAATAAGGAATGTATGTTATACCTGATATTACACAATTTTGATTATCAATAACCTTAACCATATAACTGTCACCACTATCATAAGGTGATGGTATTTCAAATTCATAAGGTAAATTTCCCGTTACAATTGTTGAAATATAAAAACATCCTGTACCACCACTTTGACAGATATAAACATCATATGGTGATGTTCCTGTTAACGAATTTATAGTTACTTCAATAGCCATTTTAACACTCAGTAATTGTTGATGGTGTGATTGATTTAATACTCAAAACACTTTTTGATACCGTGCTCGGTAATGATGTAGCTTGACAAAACTCACAAGTTGATGAAATATAAGTTTTAGAACCTGAGGTCTGACCTTGTTGAATAAATACTGTTAAGTCTTCCGTGGTATTACCCAAGCAATCAACTCTTTCAATTTCAAACACAACCTTAACCGTCTGAGTCGCCGCCACAGGAATACCATTACTCAATAATGTAACAGTAATTTTATTTTCAGTTCTTGTGTATCCACCACATTGGTCAGGAAGGTTGTTATTAAAGTTCACATCATCCCAAGTAATACAAGCTGTTTGGATAGTTCCGGTGTCAGAAGCCGCACAAGATGCACAATCTTGATAAACAACAGTGGTTAATCCGTTAAAGTAGTTACCGTTGTAGTTAACAATATTTGTGTTACCAACAGGGTAGTAACTTTGATATTGTCCAACATAATTCCAACAGTTTCCTTCAACATCTTGGAATGAACCACCATTGGTAATTGCAAATTCTACAAATGAAGTTTGAAGAACGGTTGTTTGTGGATAATCAAATCCGTTTAATGTACAAGTTTGAAATACGTAAATCCAAGCCACGTTAGTTGATGAAGGTGTAGGCGTTATTGTTGGTGTAACCGTTGGTGAAGGTGTTATTGTTGGTGTAACCGTTGGAGTTGGAGTGAAAGCAACTTCACAATTCACACAATTACCATACATGGCTTTAACTTGAGTAACATTTGAGTTAGCCGAAACATTGTCATCGTTTCTAACATAAGTTAAACAGAAGTCATAACCATCTAACACTCCCAAGAATGTAGTTCCAACAACCAAAGGTGTTCCACTGAATACCAACGAATCATTTGTATAGAACTCAAGGTCACTTTGACAATCTTTAAGAACTTTAGTTGTGACACATGTGAATGTTTCGTCAATAAATCTATAGGTTACCGCTCCCGCAACATCCACAGTCCTTGTTGGACTTAAAGATACTGTTGGAGATGGTGTTGGTGTACCGTAGGCGAATCTTGTAACATCAAAATCAATACCCACAGCACATGTTGGTGATGAAGGTGTTGGTGTTGGTGTTACCGCAAACTTAGTAAATTCAAAATTAACTACGTCACAAGTTATTGATGGTGTTGGAGATGGGTACGGAACATAATCACAATCAAAATACGCGGCGAAATCTAAAGTGTTACAATTTATCGGCGAAGGCGTTGGTGTTGGGCAAATTCCTGTTGTAAAGTAGTTGGCTGAAATGTCAGGACAAGGATTATAACATGGGTGTGCACCCTCCAATAAACAACTACCACCCAAAGTATCACTTAAACACCAAAATGAACCTGTGTAGTAAATGTAACCTGTTGTAACACTGTCTCCTGTATAATAATATCTTGAGTTATATGTTCCCCCAATTTCATAGTTACCTGAGTAATCTACCAAATCAGGTAGACTGGTTCTCAAACAAAATTCTGTAGTTGCACATACACCCACCGATGGTGTTGGTGTTGGTGTTGCGTTTGGTGTTCTTGTTGGGCTTGGTGTTGGATTAATTACACAAATACCTGTTTGAACCACAATTACCTCAGAAGGTGCAATTATAGTATCTTCACAAACACAATATGTTGTCACCTCTAAAGGTGCCAATTCAACGGTCAATTCATTTCCATAACAATCAATATAACTAACTTCAGCAAAGGTAGTGTCACTAGTATTTGTTATATCATATTCCAAACAATTACAAAGAATTGTTGGGGTGTCTGTTACTGAAGGTGTAATAGTTGGTGTAACCGAAACACTTGGTGTTATAGATACTGATGGTGTAACTGTTGGAGTTGTTGTTGGAGTAACTGTTGGTGTTTTTGTAACTGTTGGAGTTGTTGTTGGAGTTGTTGTTGGAGTAACTGTTGGTGTAAAAGAAACCGAAGGAGTTACCGACACAGAAGGTGTAATTGATGATGTAGGTGTTAGTGTCGGTGTAATAGAAACCGAAGGAGTTACCGACACAGAAGGTGTAATTGATGATGTAGGTGTTAGTGTCGGTGTTAGTGTTGGTGTAGGTGTAACTGATGATGTAGGTGTTAGTGTCGGTGTTTGTGTTTGAGTTGGTGTGGGTGTTGATGAAGGACAAACATATGGTTGATTAGTAAAACAGTCATTACAAGTTAAATGATATGTGAATATGTGTCCTGTACCGTTGTATAACGGTCCACTTGCAACATAAGGTATTATTGTTGCACAACCTGTAAATGAAGGTCCTGTAATACCATAGGTATCACCCTCATTTAAAATACCCGATACATTTTGGAATCTAAATAAATTTGTTGCATCACAACAATCTTGGAACAAATACACATCATACGGTTCTGACGATGACGGAGTAATTGTATTCGTCGGAGTTACAGTATTTGTAGGTGTAATTGAAGGTGTTGGTGTTTGTGTTGGAGTATCTGTTGGAGTGATTGAGGTCGTTACAGTTGGTGTAATAGTTGGTGAATTTGTAGGAGTATTTGTTGGTGTAAGTGTTGGTGTTAAACTATTTGTTGGTGTATTAGTAGGAGTGTTAGTTGGAGTGTTTGTTGGTGTCTCAGTCGGTGTTGGTGTTTGTGTTGGAGTATCTGTTGGAGTGACTGATGGTGTTACAGTTGGGGTATTCGTTGGTGTTGCAGTTGGGGTTTCTGTTGGAGTAACCGATGGTGTTACAGTTGAAGTAATTGATGAAGTAGGAGTTATTGTATTAGTTGGAGTTGTTGTATTAGTTGGAGTTGTTGTATGGGTTGGTGTAACTGTTGGTGTTAAAGATTCTGTCGGAGTTACTGACGGTGTATTGGTTGGTGTTGTAGATGGTGTTAATGGTGGTGTACCTGTTGGTGTAACAGAAGATGTTGGAGTTATGGTATTAGTTGGCGTAATTGTTGGAGTAACAGTGTTGGTTGGTGTAACACTATTTGTAGGAGTCACCGTTGGAGTTACGGATTCTGTTGGTGTCACAGTAACTGACGGTGTTAAAGAACTTGTTGGCGTAAGTGAAGGTGTATTTGTAGGAGTATTTGTAGGAGTATTGGTTGGTGTATTTGTTGGTGTAAGTGTTGGTGAATTTGTTGGAGTATTTGTAGGAGTATTGGTTGGTGTAAGTGTTGGTGTTAAACTATTTGTTGGTGTATTAGTAGGAGTGTTAGTAGGAGTGTTTGTTGGTGTCTCAGTCGGTGTTGGTGTTAATGTTG
>Ga0255082_1000023_pt1 | contig 30294 bp, 25 predicted proteins | sample Colum_Colum_RepB_FD_188459 | JGI IMG/M metagenome (GOLD analysis project Ga0255082, IMG submission 188459) | Freshwater microbial communities from Columbia River, Oregon, United States - Colum_Colum_RepB_8h | ecosystem: Environmental > Aquatic > Freshwater > River | place: USA: Oregon... | reverse complement strand
GAAAACAATCTGATCGCCCCAGCCAAGGGCGACGCTGGTTGGGATTTGATTGCTTCTTCCGATCCAGAAATTGTTTTCTCTGACGAGAAAAAGAAAAATATTTTATATATTGAATATGACACTGGTGTTGTGCTTCAGCCACCAAATGGATTTTATACATTACTGTTCCCTAGATCTAGCATCAGTAAATATGAATTAGCTTTAGCAAATTCTGTTGGAGTTATCGACTCTGGTTATAGAAATACAATTAAATTAAGGTTTAGATTTTTAGGCAAAAAGCTTTCTAAAAACTCCCTGATTTATCAAAAAGGAGATAAAATTGGGCAATTGATATTCGCTCCAATGTTTATGTTTTCCGCTCATCAAACAGAATCGCTTGAAGAATCCGAAAGAGGTTTAGCTGGATTTGGAGAAAGGACAGGTTCATGAGATTAATGCCAGAGCAGATGGACGATCTCGACCTGATTCAAGAAGTCAGGTCAAACGGAAACAGTTCTTGTTTCAAAGAAATCGTTAATCGTCACTCTGGCATTTATCTTCAAATGATTCATAGCTACGCTCCAAAAGAGACTTCTATTGATAATTTTTATGATTTATTAAATAGTAAAGAATCGCATATTTACGATGCGATTCAATCTTTTGATCAAAATAGAAAAATAAAATTCTCAACTTATCTTGGCAATTGCACTCGTTGGCTTTGTTTAAATTCCTCTAACAAAAGAAGGCACCAACAAATTGAAGAAAATTTTGATTGCATATTTGAAACCGAAGAAGAAAAAGAATCTTCAGATCAAAAAACTATAGAAGAAATCTTGTCTAAACTTGACGAATTCGAAGACCAAAGAATTAAAAAAATATTTCGCATGAGATATTTTAGCGGAGAAAAAAAGCCATTAGCTTGGAGAAAAATTGCAAAAGAGCTTGACTTATCGATTCAAGGCTGTATAAATATCCACAATTCAGCCTTCAAAAAGCTGAAGAAAACCTATCAAAAAAAATATGATTAATGTAGTAGCACTCGCAGGAAATGCCGTGGGAGATCCCACTGTTCGTTCGACAAACTCCGGTAAGAAGGTCGCAACCTTTCGTCTTGCCGTAAACAATCCACTTTCTGAAAAGGAAGTACTTTTCATCGATGTCGATACTTGGGAAAAACAAGCCGAATTCGTTGAAAAGTACGTGAAGAAGGGTAGTCTTATTTCAGTCGTTGGCAGATTGAAGCAAGATACTTGGGAGAAGGATGGTCAAAAGCGCTCTTCTATTTCCGTAATTACCGAGCGTCTTAATTTCGTAAATTCTGGAAAGAAGAAGGACGGAGAAGCGGCTTCTGACGAAGACGCTCCTGCGCCACGCACCGCAAAGCCCGCCGCAAAAACTTACGCAAAGGCTGCTCCAAAACCAGCAGTTGACTCAGACGACGACATTCCAATTTAATGAAAATATCCTTTGAAGCTCCGTTAAACCAAATTTCATTTGGGAACGTTTCTTATAATTTCTTAAAAGAATTTTATAAGATTTCCCAAAAGGATTCTTCTTTTTCTTTTGTGATTCACCCTATAGGTGAGGTCAATCTAAGCTCATTTGATAAGATTGAAAAAGATTTTGCTGACTGGATTCAGTCATGCTTAAATAATAGGTTTAAATTCTTAACAAAGGATACTATAAGTTTAAAGCTTTGGCATTTAAATGGAGCGCAAAATAGAATTTGCCCAAAACAAGTGCTTTATACTTTTTATGAACTTGACGAGCCGACAGATGTAGAACGCTGCATCGTCGGCCTACAGGATACAACAATTTTTTCGAGCGCAAATTCCGCTAGAAGCTTTGCTTTTTCCGGTCTTGGAAAAGTTTACTCTGTTCCATTAGGATTTGACAGCGATTTCTTTAAAACGTCAAAAACATATCTTGAAGGTAAAACCCATTTTATTTTAATGGGCAAATTTGAAAAAAGAAAGCATACTGACAAAATCATCAAGACTTGGATAAAGAAATACGGAAACAATCCGAAATATCAACTTACCTGTTCTATTTTAAATCCTTTCTTGAATAAAGATTTGATGAAAAACATAATGGATGGATACAGGTCGTTGGCTTGGAACATTAATTTTCTACCTTTCGTAAAAACGAACTCAGAAGTTAATGATATTTTGAACTCTGCTGATATCGATTTGAGCGGTCTATCTGGAGCAGAGGGTTGGGGACTGCCAGCTTTTAACGCAACATGCTTAGGCAAATGGAGCATTGTGCTTAATGCCACTAGCCATTTAGATTGGGCTACAAAAACAAACTCAATTCTAGTTGAACCTTCTGGTAAAATTCCAGCATACGATAATACTTTCTTTGTGAAAGGCGCGCCATTTAATCAAGGTAATATCTATGATTTTACTGAAGATCAGGCTGTCGCAGCTATGGAAAAAGCTGTTAAACTTGTTGAAGACAAAAAAATAAATGAAGAAGGGGTAAAATTGGGACAAACTTTCACTTACGAAAGGACTGTGGGACAAATTGTTTCAATTATAAATCAACTTCATTAAGTTTTACCCGTAAACAAGTTGGCATGGCAAATGCAAATAATAAATTCTAATTATGAGTACACTATATATTAATTCTCAAATAACTGATGCAGTTACACAAACATTTGGTTCACTTTACACGTATCCTAACTGTAATGTGACCACTAAAACATCATGTGGGCTATTCCCCAGATCAAATAGCTTTACTGAATTTGAAGATCAGACTGAAAGCGGTTATAAAATTATTGCTTTGATTCCTGGTTGTCCAAAGGAAAATGTTTCTGTAAAATATATTTCTGATGAAAACCTTGTGAAGCTTGAGGCCAAGTCAGAAGTTGAAAACTTCAAGCGAAACTACGAAGCTTCATATTATGTCCCCAGCAAGTTTAATTTGGATGAAATGCAATGCTCTTTAAAAAATGGCATTTTGACCATCTCTATTCCGCACGGCAAAAATTCAAAACCTAAAGAAGTTAAAATATCATAAATCCAAAGCCGCTTGAAAAAGCGGCTTTTTTGTTAATATAAAATATGCCACTTTACACTTATCAGAATCCACAGACGGGAGAAACAATTGACCTAATCCAAGGAATGAATGAGGAGCATTCATATACCGACAAAAATGGGCTTGAATGGAAAAGGGTATTCCAAGTACCTAATGCTGCTGTAGACTCGCAAATAGACGCTAATAACCCACTGGCATTCGTGGACGCAACAAGGAACAAGAAGGGTACATACGGCGACCTTTTAGACAAAAGCGCTGAACTTAGCGAAAAGAGGGCCAAAACATACGGAGGCGAAGACCCTGTTAAGCAAAAGTTTTTAAATGATTATTCAAAAAAGACGAAGGGTAAAAAACACCCATCGTTATTGAAAAAGACTTACGAGTCAAAAAATGTTAAAGTAGATTACTAATCTTCTCCATTACCATTTCTGGAGTAATGGATCTTGTGCATTCAAAATTCTTATTTTCTGGACACCACAGCCAGTTATTTTTATCAAACGTATGCTTTTCATTGTTCCAGCATCCATTGCATACTTTTTCATTTATAATTCTATAGGGTGTTTCAAATTCTGCAAATGGCTTGCTAAACCCGCTAATTAAAACTACAGGTTTATTCAAAGCCCAAGCTAGCCAAGACAAGCCAGATCCCAGACCTATAAAAAATTTTGAGTTATGGATTTGTGACATTCTTAACTCAAGAGGGAAATCTCCAGTTTTATCAACTGCCCCTTTGGGAATTGGATTCATTATCGCATTACCAAATAACGAATATCTATCAATACACCAAGCCTCATACCCCTTTTTATTCAAAAGCTGAATCAGCTTTTCCCACCCATTCGGATTATTCCAATATTTGCATTGCGCCGTGCTTTGAGTTGCTATGCAGACATATTTTTTATTTGTCTGTCCTACGTTTGGAAACGATAATTTTGGTTTATCCTCGCGATGCTCTAGGTCTAAAATATAGCTTGGAACATGATTTAGTTTAGTTAATCTAGGATTAACAACAGATTTATCAATCCAGTTGTCCATAAAATAACCTACGTCATAAACAGCGTAATAGCCATTATTTGAATTTTGTTCCGAAATAAAATTTATATTTTTATAATTTTGCTTTAAAGATCTGAGCAAATCTTGATTGTATAAAGTGCAATCTATTTGACATTCATGCTTTTTTTGGAACCTGTCTATAACAGGAACATAGGCCAACAAATCACCCAAGCTTCCTGTTTCTACATTTATTTTTACCTTTTTGCCTTTTAAATTTAATTTTTCAGAAAAAATCAACATTCTGCCATTAGGTGTTTTTTCATAAACATCCACTTTCCAGTTTACAAAATAACTTCGTTTTGGCCTTGACCACATATTATTATTTATTGTTGTCGCGTATATTAATTCGCCAGAAGAGTCATCTATAAATTCAATATCATATGTTTTCTTTCGAGAGCCAATAACTTCAGCTTTAACTCCTTGGCGAAAATCTACAATAACTTTATTATCTTCGGTATTTATTTTTGTGTCCCGATAAGACTGAATAAATCTATTTGCAAAAATCTGCTCTCTGTATTCACTGTACAAATTGACCAAATCATTTACTCTATTTGAATAAGAATTTTTTTGAGCGTTCGCCAAAGCTTTTTCTTTAAAACTTGAGTAATTATTTACTACTGTTTTAATTCCCTCAATTGCTGATTCCAAAGTTCTTTCTGTGACGCACATCCCGTCGTATTGTTTTTCTTCAAAAGTCCCAACAACTGGCAGTCCACAAGACATAGCTTCAAGTAAAGTTAAATTTGGATGGCCCGCTTCTAATTCCGAAAAATGCAGAAAAATATCGTGCTTACCGTAAAGCTCTATGAGTTGAGTTTCGCTCAAATCAAAAAACTTAGTCAGTTTTGAATAATTATTTATTTCGCTTGGCAAGGTAGAAAAAAAGTTTTCATTATTTTGGGGGCCAGCTACAGTTATGGGCAAGTCAAGTTTCATCGCTGCTTCAATAGCAATTTTGAAACCCTTTCTGTCTGCATTTGGATTACCAGCATACCCGTTATTTGCGACGCATAGCAAACTAACACTATCTTTTAAAAGATTAAAATTTAATTTGTCTTTTGTCGGAGTAAAAACATCCGTATTTACAGCGTGAGAAAAATATCTTAATTTTTTACTTCCAAAATATTCGACGAAAAACTTGCATGGAGATGTCGATATTACGCTATTTTCTATGGCTTTTAAATTTTCTTTAAAGCAGTGAGAATCTTTTCCATACAAGAAAGCATGGTGATCGTGAATGGTAAAAATATATGGAATTCCTCTTTCAAAGCACATGTTTGCTAGATTAGCGACATGAACATGAACTACTTGACTATCATCATAATTGACATCATTTAGATACTTTATTTCGCTTTTGATGCCGTTTTTTTCTAGTTGAAGATGATAATCCCAAATGATTTTTTCTACCGCCCCCCATCCATTTGGAGGTATAGCCAACAAACCAGGAGTTACATTAATAACTTTCATATTTTTTTGACCAAGCCAAGTTGATTTATTTTAGACAAATACTGCTCATCGACAACTACTTTTTTAGTATAAATTTCTTTTTCTTCGCTTACCTTTAATTCAACATCTGTTGGTACAATCGGCCAATCAATAATTTTTATAAATGTCTGTTTACCGTTTATTTGAACGCTTGAACTTTGCGCGCCAATTATTAATTCTGCAAATCTATTATCAATAGAATTGGAAGTATGAAAAACTATAGCTAATTTATTTTCGTCTTGAACAGGAAGAACAGCGAAATACTCTACTTGAGAATTGGAATCTATTTGGCACTGTTTTGTGTCTTCAGCGTATTCGTTTAAAGAAGACATATAAATATTATCGGCTTCTTTTAGGTTATGAAAGTAAATATTTTCCAGACCATTAGATTCTGACTTTACTCGCTCCATCCAGCTGTTGTATTCAGATTCGTTTTTAATCAATGGAAATTTATCGGCAAACAAATCTGTTCGCACTGCATGAAAAACTGTTTTAAATGTTTTGCCCTCTTGACACTGCTCTTCAACAAAATAACCGTTACTTCGCTCTAGTTTTGCGAGGACTTTAGATAAGAATTTTTTATCATTTAAGATAAAATCAAAGTTCATGCATATAGCTTTTTTATAGCCAAGCTTTTTAGCAAAATTAATCGCATTATAATAATTGGTATATACGGCTGGTCCGTGATATATGTCGTTATCAGTTTTGTCTAAAAATAATTGAATTTGATAATTGCTATTATTTTCACTTGCATAGCCAGTAAATCTTTTATAAAAAGTATGTCGGGTTAAAATATTGTTTTTATCTACTATTGAATAATCTGAAGTGTTTTGCAACGCCTCTGGAACTGAGCAGTGCGATACCAAAATAACAGGAGCATTACTAATTTTGTTTAAACTCTCAATGCATTTTTGAGTTGTTTGCGTTATACAATTATTTGTTGGATAACTTGATACAATAAAAACATAATCATTAAGCTTTGCAAGATTTAGTTTATTTAAGATTTTATCTTCGTTTTCTTTTAAGTCATTAAAATTTAAATATTCTATATTATGAAATTTATTATACATGCCCAGATATACCGGCAAATTATAAATTAAGCTTGGAACATTGAAGGAAATGGCTTCTCTTATAACAAGAGGGCTTGTTTCCTTATTATTATCTGATCCTCTTGAGGTAAATAGAAAAAGATCTGCTGCTTGGTAAAAATTTTCAACATCTTTTCTTTCATTCCACCAAGTACAATTACTTGGCCACTCTTTCATCAAAGGCTCCCAATAAAATCTAAAGTTATCAGCTTGATTTCCAATAAAGTGAAATTGGATCGGGTAATTTAAAAGACTTTTTGCATACTCTATAATTTCTGCTTGATTTTTTCTTGGGGTAAAAAGACCAACGTTAACAACGTGTTTTTTAGATGGATCTAGTCCTAATACTTTTAAAGCCTCTTCTCTTGACTTTCTGATTTTTATTGAAATCGGATATTCGTGAACCTCCGAAGATATTTTTAAAGATTCTACATTTCTTTTTTGAAATTCACTTACAAATGTAAATTTATCTGGGAAAAACCTTTTTGAAGATGGATCAAAGCTGCTATCGTGAGAAGTTTCAACTATAGTATATTTTCTTTCTTTAGAATATATTTTTTCAGCCAAACCATTATCCATAAAATATTCTGGCATCTCTTCAAGATGCAAAACATCTGGATTTATTTGATTTATGATTTTTAATAAATCATTTTTATCTTCTCTTAAAGTAAAAAATTTATCTTTTAGCAAATCGATGATTTGATTTTTTTGTACTACAAACCCACCGTGATCAGCATATTCAACGCAATATATTTCACATTCTTTTTTTAATATCTGTATTTTCTTTAAAAGAAATTGTGGCAATCCACCTGTTGAAAGGTGAGGGGCTATGTAAAGAATTTTCATTTTTACGAGGTAGTAATAGATATCTCATAAGATTGTGCTGTTCCCTCAGAATTTGTCAATATAAATCTATAGTATTCGGTAGAATTATCCACCTGCGTTAAGCTATAACTTAAGTCAGAGCTTAAAAATATGTCATAAGCGGTACTCCCGTTCCACTTATACCAACCTCCGGTTGCGTTTGGCTGACCATCATTTACGCTAGACACCGCTAATGTAAATGAATCACCATTCCCAATATTAAAGTTTTCTTCATTATAAGTTACTGTTGACCCATTAACAGAAACACTTCCAACAGTTGGGGCAAACTCTACTGTTAATGTTGCGGTGGTAGATGTGTCTGGAGTAGTACCAGATACCCCAGAGACAATACAGTAATAAGTTTTGCCGTTATCTGAAGAAGCGGTCGTAAATGTATAAGAGGGATTAGTGGCGCCAGATATCGCACTGCCATTTTCGTACCATTGATAAGAAAGACTTGGGCCACCCGCAGCAGTAACACTAAAAGTAACAGAAACTCCAGCGTTTACGGTTTGAGTATCTGGATCGTCTGTTATTATTGGATTCATATATACTGTGACAACATTTGAATCATCAAATCCACCTGCATTAGTTGCTCTTACATAATAATTTCCGTGTGTAGAGTTGCTCATTGTGAATGTATAATTAGAATTTGTAGCTCCACTAATTAAGCCCGCTGGTCCATACCATTGATATGTTACATTGGTTCCTTGTGATAATGAGGAACTTAATTCAACGGCATTTGTATTATTATATATATATTGAGTGCTGCTGATAGTTACAATTGGCGCAATTATAGAAATTGTAATTTCATTTGAATCGTCAAAGCCGCCACCGTTAGTTGCCCTAACTTTATATGTTCCAGTGTTTAAACTCGAAATTGCAAAATTATAAGTTGAGCTTGTAGCTCCAGAAATAATATTGTTATTTCTATACCACTGATACGTTACATTCGTTCCTTGACTTAAGCTGCTTGAAAACTGAACAGTATCTGTTTCATTAAACTGTGTTTGGTTATTAAATGAAGAAATTGTTACAATTGGTGGAATTATAGTTAATGTTGCTCCAGACGATGTAACTCCAACAGCATCATGCGTACTTGTAACTTTGCAAGTATATGTTCCAGCCGTTGACGAAGTTAAAGAAAATTGACCAGAAGCTGGATAAGAAGAACTTGTTGCTCCAGATATTATATTTCCATTTTTGTACCACTGATAAGATAAAGTGGGACTTCCTCCAGCAACAACGCTTAACGACATTCCATCGGTTTCATTGAAACTGCCTCCAATTGGATTTGTTATAATATATGGTTTTATCTTTGTGCTTACAGAATTACTATCAACCGAAGATCCACCATAACTTACTCTACAAAAATAAGTATCTGTATCATTTGCTGTAGTTAAAGCTCCCGTTGTATAAGTCGTTGATGTGGCTCCAGATATTATACTGCTATTTTTATACCATTGATAAGTTGGAGTTCCAAGAGCCGTAGCAGCTATAGAAAACGTTGCAGACGTATTATTAACTACAATTTGATTTGTTGGCTGTGTCGTTATAGTTATTCCTACAAACCCTCTTCTTCTAAAAAGTGTAGAAAGATCAGTTCCATTTACTTTAAAACCCGTATTAAAACTCGGCCTATCTTCTGAGCTTGTTGACGCATGGAAATAACCAGTTAAATCAATAGAACCTACTTTGAATTTAGTTTGCGTTCCGTAAGAAGTCCCACCATCAAGGTCTTCAAATATTCCGCTTAAATCAATATTAGTCGCTCCACTAACGCAAATAAATTTAGTTTCAGTTGGCATCTTTTAGCTTCTTTTTGAGTTCTTTAACTTCAGCAGAAAGCTCTTTGACGGCGTTTATCAGAATAACGGTAAGCTTAGAATAGTCGAGACCTTCGGCTTCGTTTTTATCGTTATGTTTAACGATAACCGGCAAGACTTTATCAACTTCTTCTGCAATAAGACCAATGTCTTGTTGCTTTGTACCTTTTCGCTTAAATGACACCGGCTTAAGTTTATCTATAGTTTCAATACCAGAATTTAATTGTTTGATATCGGTTTTAAATTTTTTAGAGGATGATGTGGTGAAAGAATCGGCAGTAATATCTCCGCTAGAGGAAATTGTTATTTTTGTATTGTTAGAGCCATCTTTCACTAAAATTTTAGATGGTCCGCTATCATCTGCAATCAATGAAATTCGATTATAATTATCATTGTCTCTAACATAAAGCGTTCCATCTGTTCCAAAACTATCTATAGAGCCACCAACTCTAATTTGATTAACTACAGTTAATATTCCATGTCCACCATCTTGACCCGCTTCTTCTGGATCTTCTCCTGGATCATCTCCAATTATTATTTCTCCATCTCGTTTTATTATCATTCTGCGCATACCTACTTCAGAATATTTTGGTGGAGAAAAGCTAGAATTGTCATTCTGCTTTAATTCAGTTGGACTATTTGTTTGGTGAGTTCTAAATTCTATAACTCCATCTCTTGCTCCGCTATAGCCAGTTTTCCACCCAGCAGTTATTATAACTGTTCCTTTTCCTGTTGAAGCAAAATCAGTTGCCACCATATCTATTTGAGATCCATATTGATTTCCATTATTAGATCCTGAATTTATGGTTAAAATTGAAGTATTGGTATTTTGAGATATGCCAAATCCACTTTGAAGCACTAATCCAGCAGATATGCTTGTTTGAGCCGTTGATCCTACTTTTGCTACCAAACTTCCATTTACTGATAAATCTGCTCCGTCCCACCTTAAATATCTTGTATTATTTCCAATAAAAAATTCATATGCTGATCCAGTGTTTCCAAGAAAAAACCCACTTCCACTACCCCAACCACTGCTCGTATAGGTTAATCCAGCGGATATTATACTGCCGCTAGTACCAATTACTAATCCACTACTATCTATTTTTACTGCATTTACATTGCTTCCAAAATGTCCAACTGAGCTTCTTATTGTGCCAAGAACAGTACAGTCTTGAAAATCAGCCTGCCCATTACCGACAATTCTGAAACCTTGAAGTGTTTGAGAAACTCCACTTGTTGTCCAATTCGCAGAATCTCCAGCAAATGTTGCTCCAGAAGTATGCGTTACTGTAGCTTTATATACTGTATATGTTCCATCATTTCCTAAAACTTTAACTTTAGACTGGTCTGATGGTTGTGTCCTTTCTCCATCTTTGACATATTGCTTTCCACTAGTCCACGTTTCAACGAAATTTGCTGATTGTATATAAGATTGAGAATTTGGAAGCTCAATTACCTGAGAAGATAAAAAGCCAGAAGTTATTTTTCCAGCATCAAGAGTTTGAATCAAAGCGTCGGTTATTCTAACTTGCCCAGCATAACTAGCAGTCATTGATACGCTTGAAACGCTTGGACTTGTAATTTGAGACAAAAAATAAGTTGAACCAGATTGTCCTATTGTTCCACTTAATAAAGTTTTAATAACTGTATTTGCAGCAACTCCCGTCCCAGTTAAATTGGTTCCTAATTTTAATGTACCAGATGCATTACTATTTAATGTTAAAACTGATCCAGTTATAGATCCAGTGAAAGTAACGGCTGGACTACTAGCATCTACCGTAAATGGAACTTCATCGCTTGAACCGTTCCAAATTTGAAATTTACTGGCAACTACAGCAAATTCATCTGTGGCAGTGTTGCCATTTATGTCAGAAACTCTAATAAATCCACTTACTTTATTGCTTCCATCTAAGGTAAGTATTGGAGCAAATGCACTAACCCAAGTTCCAGATGAACTGCGCCTATAGGTTCTATAATTATTATCGGTTTCGTACCAAATATCTCCCTCTAAAAATTGAGGATCTGCTGTTATAGTTATTTTTGATCCAGCTGAACCGACATTTTGACTATTATTTATGGTATATGTTCCTGCTCCGCCAGATCCAGTACCAAATGCAGTCACAACAGTTCCAGCGCTTATTCCGGTTCCAGTTAAAATACTTCCAACCCTTATTGGAACTCCACCAGTATTTGAAATTGCATCAGCGTATAATGTTGTGGCCGCTATATATCCTTGAAACTGACTTGCTACTGGAGTATCGGCTTGATAAAAAATTTTATTTCTTCCATTTGCGCTTGCTTGCGCGCCAGACGCGCTAATGTTTGCAGCGTTAGCAGTAGTTCTAGCATAATCTGCAACACCCCAAACATTTTCATTTGTTGTGGCGTTAATGAATATTCCCCTCAATCCTCCCCCACTATTCGCCATATTACCTTTGGTAACGCGCTTAGTTCTTTTAGTGGAGTTTTGAAAAAATATAAACTGGTCTTTATCGTCTAAGATATTGACCTCTTGTAAGTCATCTATTCTTCTGCTTCCTGTGGACATATATATTATTTACATTAAAGATTGATTGCTTCGGTGATATATCCCGCTGTTGCTACTGGGGCAGCGTAAGAGCCTGACATTAAAATTCCAGTAGATTCATTAACCTCAAAAGACCAAGAAGTTGAAATTACTGAACGATCCCCAATACTTGATCCTATTGAGTAAGAATCTAATCTGGCGTTTTGAACTTTTACTCCAAATTTTTTAACATTAGCCTGATTTGAAAAAACAATATCAAATAAATATCCGCTAATAGAAACATCTTCTTGTTTAAATGTTGTGGCTAAATTTTCTGCGGTAAAAGAATCAACTAAAGAATCAATGCTTAAAGTGGCCATTACAGGCTTCTGAACTTTTCTATGAAATGGGTAATTATTCCCAAATCCATAAAGAGCCTTTCTTTCTATTGGGACTGATATTGACAAAGATTGAAAATTATCAAAATCAAAACCCAACTTTACTGCGTTTGAAGCTTCGGCAGTTGCTGTTATCTGACACTTTCCATGTGGACAGCCGCCAGCAAAAAGACCGCTATAACCTGTCATGTACCTTAAATTTCTTGAAGAGTCTAAGATTCCAATTGATTGGTTACTTGTCACCTCTGTTCCAGACCCAGTAACAAATAACGCTGGATTTTCAAAAGTTGCAGCGCTTACTTGAGATATTTCCGCATTAGCTCCAACAAAAGACATTGAAACTGTAGCTAAACTATTTAAACCTATACTTAATTCGTAATTATTTAAATAAACATTACCTATGCTTAATACATTATGACCATTAAAACTTGTATTAGCGTTAAGATCTTTGCCGTTATCTTGAGCAATTACAACATAAAAATTTCTATCTTGGTTTGATGTGAATATTCCAGAGAATGGATTTTTATAACCATCGGTTGTTATGCCCACATCCATACCTACAAACTTTTCATTCCACCCTCTGTTTAAATAATACTCTAGATTAAAATCAACATCTGGAGCCAATTGAGTATGTCTTATTGCAAAATTTCCAGTTCCAAGTTGTTTTAGTGGCGTGCGCTCAACATCAAAAGAAAATCCATATGATTGAATGAAATCTAATTTAGCGACACCAGATGCATTGCCCGGCGTTTGCATGGCTCCGCTAGGTCCAGCAAATATCGCCTCCATTTCATAAGATATATATTGTCTAGGCATTAGTAAGTCCTCCTTACTCCTAATGGGTCTTCTATCATGGTAACCGATATATCATTTACATTTTTATAAACAAATGTATGCTCCCACTGCGGCGCGTAAAAATATTTATTCTGATTATATATCTTTGGAAATCTATATTGAAATTTTCTATATCCTTGTTTGTTTATTAAAAAATGCAAAATACAACGAGCCTCGGCATCGCTAACCCCTTTAAAATCAATTTTGAATTGCCTTAGTACATTTGCGTGCAAACCAAAATTAGTTCTTTTGGTAAAAGAATACGGTAATTCCGTTTTTATGACTGAAGTTTCTTTCGAAACTTGGGTTGAGTATGTTGGCTGAAATTCAAATTCGCGAGTCCATTTGTCGGTGTTTGGAATCGTGTTGGACGCAGCTATAGACGAAGATGTAAAAGTTGATCCCGTGCAATAATAAAAAGATTCGTAAAGATGTCCGGTGTTACTTGGGTAAGTAGAATTTCCAGTATAACGAACAACATCATATTTTGAATAACTTGTAGCTGAAGCCCAATCACCTTTTACATTTGACCCCGTTATTAATAAATTATTCCAATTTAATAAAGTGGATATTTGATCGGTGCTTACGCTAACTGTTATATTGTACAAATCATTTTCGCTATAACTGTTATCAATATTATTAACAAAACAATTAAATGGCTTATAAATTTGAGCCGCGTCAGTATACTGAAAAAACCCTGTGCCATGCAAGCTTTCGAAAAACCCAAGAATTTGTCTCGCTTGTTCTTGCTTACGGTTTTCAAATGGCATTGATATTTGCATTTGCAAATGATTAAGGCCCTTTGGCATTGTATAAAAATAATTATCAACAGTTGTGTATTCTGTTAATTCCGACGAAAAAGAAACTTGCATTCCATACGAAGGAGTAAATGTGAACGACGATGGAATCGTTCCTGTAACATTTTGATCTCTATCGTATAAAAATGACATTATAAAAATCCTTGATAATTAAGAGTCATTATGGCATCATCTGTTGCGCTTGTATTTATTGACTCTCCAATAAGTTCCATATTTGACATCGTGAATGTTCCTAGCGAGCCTATCTGTATATTAATATTTTTTTTATTAGAGTCTATAACGAAATCAAAAGCTCTTTTAGATTGATAATCGTCAACAGCTATTGAAAATTGAGCAGTAACTTTATAAGGTCTTGTAGTTACAACATCAATCAGTCTATTTCCACTTGCTCCGTAAAATGGTTGTCTATTGCATTCAACGTTATAGGTAAATGATTCGACGCGATTTGTTCCTGTTCCATCGCACTGAACCAAAATATCTGCTGGTCTAACTAGAGCTAATGTTCCGGTTTGATTATTTGTTGTAGAAATTAAACCTGTGCCTACATTGCCGAAAACAGAAAAATCAGCGTTTAAATTTGGGAAATTTCCAACCGAGCAAGACACTGAATAAGAATTTAAATAACCAGAATGAAAACCAAAATTTGTATTTCTAGAATTATAAAATAAACCGCCACTTACTCCGAAAGTTCCCGTCATTCCTGTGATAAAGTCATTAGGAGAAAGGTACTTTTGTATACTTAAATTAGATTGCGGTGGACCAGATGTGAATGTTCTGAACTTATTGTAGCCTATTACGTTTAAATGGTCAATCGGCAGCGAATACCCAAAGTTAACATCAGCGACTCCAAAAAGTTTGTAGCCACTGAGAAAAACTTCAACATCGTAGTTCGCTGTTGATAGTTTAGCCATTATCTAGTTCTGAGTGTCCCCCCTAAACGCTTTTCCTCGTTTAAGGTTTCTAACACTACAGCCTTTATCCTTTCTGACATTTTCTTGTAGTCTACGCCGCCTTGATTTGAATTACCTTGAGTCTCTGACTGAGAGTTTTGTCCAGTGACATTAATGCTAATGTTGACATCTCCCATCATTTTAGCATTATTTTCTGTAGTTGTGGTTGGAGCGGAAGGCATGACTTCGCCACCGTCTGCAAATCTTGGAGCGCGACCTTGATTCATTGATTCAAGCATTCTCTTACCGTATTTTGATGTAGCGCCGCGATTCATTATGTATTCGCCGCTCATTAATAGCGCAGGAATATCATCAGTTGGACCTCCTGCTGCATAACGACGAATCATTCCTCCGTAAGCACCTCTGACAACTACAGGAGATAGCATGTTGCTACCAGGAATAAATTTACCTTCTCCTGCCCCTACTTGTCCCATTTTAACTGCTTTTCCTACGCCGTAACTTATAGCTGCGCTTGCGACAGTTGATATTAATTGACGAGTCAAAGCTTTCTTTTCTTGCTTTTCTCTTTCTTTTTGCTGCCTTTCAAAATCAGATTTATTTTTTAATATATCAAGAGCTTGCCCTTGAGCGCCGCGAACTTCCTGACTGATTGTATCGTCTCCCAACAAAGCGTATCTTGATAATCTTTGACTTTGATCTTCAAGATTAATAAACGCAGAACTTGCTCCTCCTCTTAAAATATCAGTCGCTCCACTTGTTGTGGTTTGACTTGCAAAAGCTCTTAAAGCGTCTTCTCCAGAAATTGCTCCTGCTCCCCGAGTTCCAGGAATAAACATTCCTCCATTATTCATTTTGGCAAGATTAGCGGCACCATATTTTTCTACCGCTGATTTTCTCATAACAAATTCTCCTCCGGTAAGAAGCGCAGGAACGTCATCTTTATATCCACTACCACCCGTGATAAGACCACCAGATGCCCTTTTTTGAAAAAGAGCTAGAGAAATATTATCAGCCGCATTTTGCATAAATGCTCCTTGCAATGATTTTAAAAATCCAGTAGCTACACCTCTTAAAGCAGAACCAAGATCATCTGTTTGAGATATTGCTGCTGTCATTGCGTCTCTCATTCCATCTCTGAACAAAGTAACTGTTTCTTTGCCTAATTTATTTTGAAAAGCATCGGTTTGAACCACAAGTTCATCAGTAGCGGCTTTCATTCCCATTTGAAATGGACTTTCGGCTTCTTTGACCGCTAAGTCAGCAGCTACTCTTTGAATAGCGATTCTATTCTCCATTTGAGCAATTAAATATCCTTCAGCTTCGGTTCTTCTATTTACTGCATCAGTTGCGTCGGTTTCTGCTTGAGTTACTAAACTGTTGGCTGTGTGCAATAATCTTTGTTGAGCCAAGGTTTCTGTTGTTGACTCCGCAGCCTCACGGTACGCCTCAGAGACTTCTTCAATACTTCTAGCTTGAGAGAGTTTTAAAGCTATAGATCTTTTTTCTTCGTCTGATAAATTAGTAAGTGCATTTAATGCAGTTTCCGCTGTACTTCTATATTTTTCTAAAATATTATTTTGATCTGCCGTTGCTTTTTCTGAGAGTTTACTGCGTTCAGAAGTTTCAAATTGATTAAATTTTGCCATTGCCAATTGCGCTCTGTCTGCTCTTGTTTGAGGGCGACCGGCTTGAGTTGCTTCTATTGCAGAAACTTCGGATTCGGCTTTAAGATTTTTAATTTCAGCTGCGGCCTGTTTTATAGCATTTACTCTTTCACGGTCCATTGATGCTATTTTTGTCTGCACATTGAAAACACTTTGTAGTGCAGATCTCTGTATTTCGGTATACTTGGTTTGTTCGGCTAAAAATTTTCTAGCAGCTTCTTGTGTTGTTAAGCTGTTTTGTTCGATAGCATTTTTTGTCTTGGCGTTTGTTATTGCTGTTTGAGATCCAGCAGCCGCCTTTATTGAAAGAGCTTGAATTTCTTTTTCTATTGAAAGGAAATCTCCAGAAGCTCTAGCTTTTTCAAGAAGAGCGTTTAACGCTTGTTCATCTACAGTAGCCAAAGCTCCTTTTTGTGACAATTCTTTTATCAGATCTTGAATACCTTGCGCCTTTACTGTTCTTATTCTGCCTTGAAATTCTGCTTCTTTTAACGATTGGTCGATTGCAAACTTTTGTAATTCAGTCAATTTTTCTTGATTTTTTAAAGCATTGCCTTGAGCTATGGCTCTCTCCATGAAAGCTTTATTTTCACCTTCACTAAAAGCCAAAGAAATTTCATTTAGTTTAGTAACTAAAGCTACTCTCTTATTAATTTCTTCAGCTTCTTTTTGTGCATTTTTAGCAGCTTCGTCAGCGGCGTCTTTTCTCTTTTTTTCTTCATCGTTAATCTCTTTTAGTTTTTTTCTAATTACATCGTATTCCGCATTTGTTTGATCATCTTGACCTCCCTGTTTAAATATTCTGCTGCGGAGAACCGCCGCTCTATCTTCTATAACCTTTTTATCACCAGTCTTAATAAAATTTTGCGCTGTTGCTTGCCCAGCGGCTTTTGCCTCTTTGTTTTCCAAACGGTCCATTGCTATGGATTCCAGCGAATCAATTACAGCTCCCCCTACTGCCGTTGCAATTGCAATTTGTGGTGCTGCCGCTCCTATCCCTCCAATAAGTCCTCTTACTCCCTTCGCTCCAACCATACCTTTTGTCATGTCCTTTATCTGACCACCCAATAAGGCTCCAGTTGCGGCTCCTTGAGCGGCTTTACTAGCCGTCGAAAGAACATCTCCGAAAAGTCTTACTCCTCCAGTTGTGTTTTTAAATGTCTGCTCTAAACCTGCATTTATTGTCATTAACGCACCAGTTGCATAAAATAATTTATCAAGGCCAGATGATGCTTGCTGTGTTTTTTCGCTTAAGTCTTCAGTTTGTTTTGCTAATTCACTAGTTTTTTGAGTAGCTTTTTCAAAAGAAACAGTAAGTGATCCTCCAGCAGCTTTAGTAGCCAATTCAAGTTCTTGCTGCTCTGCTCTTGCTTTAGCTCTTGCAATATCAGACGGAGAATCTGGTCTTCCTCTACTAGCGAAGTTAGGTATTTTACCATTTGGTTCGTCCCTTGTGTTTATAACTGCAAGACCATCTGGATTTCCTGCATTTCTCAGTCTACCATCTTGAGTAATACGAATGCTACTGGGGTTTACTCCTGCTGCTATTTCTCTATCTATAGCATCTTTTAATGGATCTTGTGCAAAATTTGGTACATATCCAAGAGCGGCTCTTTTTACCGGAGAGGTTAATCCAAGAGCCTTAGCGGATGGATTATTCGTAATTCCAAATTTTGATTCGTATTTTTGACTTAAATATGTTTCAACATCATTTTTCGAATTGAAAGTTTGACCGTCAACAGTATAAGCATTTCCAATTTTTTGCACAAATGGCCGAGCTATCCCCCTTTCTATCGCTATTTCTCTTGTAATTTTTCTTGTAGATGTTGCGGCTCTTCCTTCTTGTGTAACTTGATATATTTTTTTAGCAACGCTGTCCATTAATTTTGGCGTTTTGTTTCCTTTAACTTCTAAAAATTTAACTGCATTTGCTATACCTAATGAATCTTTAATATTAGGATTATTAGAGATATCTAAGTCGAATGCTGAAGTAGTTGATTGTTCTGCATAATCATCAAATCTTTTATCGCCTAACAAAGATCCAATACTGGCCTCGAAAACAGTGTTCGCAAAAGATTGCAAAGAACCAGGATTAAATGTTGCGGCTAATTTACCTTGAACCAAATCACTTGGCAAATCCCTTGTCATTGATCTAGCAATATTAACCGCTAAATTTTTTCCAGTCTCACTGAGAGCTTCTTTTGCTTTTGCTATTTGAGATACACTTTGACTAGGAACTCCATAAATATCAAAGGCTATTGGCTCTCCTCCTTGCGCCGCGCTTTGAGAAACTTCAAGTTGGTTATCTTTTCCTTTTTTAACGTATTTTACAGTGTTCTGTAAAAAGCCCTTTTCTCCAAGAGCCTTTTCTCCAACCAGTGCCGCATAATCACCCATAGCCGCAAAATTTGGGATATATCCTCCTGCCGCAGAAATCTTTTTTGCTCCTGGAGGTAAGCCATAAGCTCTTGCCATATCTCTGTTAAATATAGCGGAACCTCCATTAGCAAAATTTGGTACAATGTATTCGCTAGTATTAGCGATCATTGTGCCGCGTTTGCCACCACCAAATGCAAAATTTGGGATTGAAACTACTTTAGAAGATGCAGTTGCTCCTCCAACTCCGCGACGAACATCAGCGGCTTCTTGAGCAGGAAGGTAGCCACCTGCGCCACGTTTTTGAACTCGTCCAGTAGTAGCGCTAAGACCGCCCGCCATTAATGCTGGGGTTACTGAAGAAGCGATACTTTGAACTTGTTGTAAAGCCGCAAGTTGTCTATTGTAAACTCCAAGTAAATACTCTTCCTGTTTTGCGCGATTACCGCTTAAGGCAAGAATACTTGCCATTATTTGTTGGTCTTGTATTAAAGTATTAACAACGGCTTGCTCAAGAGCTTGACGCTCTCTAACTTGTTGATTAATTCCTAAAATTGTTTTTAAAGATTCAAGTCCAAATTGAGCAACATCTTTTGTAAGTTTTATAAAAATTGCTCCAAGGATTGGTAATCCAATAGTAAAAAATACATCGGAAATTCCTTTAACTAAACCTTTAGCAATATTACCGCCAAGACTTTCAGAATCTAAAAGTTTATTAAAGCCGCTTATTAAATCATTGACAAATGAAAGTAAGCTACTTAGGCTTTCTGTGACTCCTATTTCAGCAAGCTTGTTAAAAAGCTGAGTTACTGAAACTGTTGCGTTATTAATCTGAGCTGCAAGAGTTTTATTCAGTTCTATTTGTCTTTCGTAAGCTTGATTACTAGCTCCAGCAGAAACTCCAACTGCTTGTGCGAATTTACTATTCGCGTCGTTCAAATCATTAAGCAAAGCTGACAATATGTTAATATTATATTTGCTCGCTACAGCTTCTAAAATCTGAACTCTTTCTCCACCGGAAAGCCCTTCAAGCTTTTGAGATAATTCTTGCAAAAGAGGAATTGCACCTTTTAATTCTCCTTGGGCATTTAAGGATTCTACACCAATGTCTCTTAAAGCTTGAACTGTTTCATCGCTTCTTATTCTAGTAAAAATTGTTTTTAAAGCGTTACCTATAACTGCGCCACCGCGAGCGGTTCTTTCCTGAGCTACAGTAATAGCTGCGTTTAATTGGTCAAAATTAACGCCAACTTCCTGCGCGATTGATCCCGCGCGCGCGAGACCGTTAGCAAGATCTTCTGCCGAAACAGCAAATTTAGTGTCAACCGCGACGAGTTTGTTGATGATTTGAGCGGTTGTGATTCCAGTTTCAGAAAATGAATTTGCAGCGGCAGTTAAAACGTCAACGGCTTCCGCTGCATTTAGACTCGTAAATCTAGTTAAAGTGAGAGCGTCATTTGTTCTTTTTAAAGTCTCTTCGACACTTAAGCCTTGACGAGAAAACTCAAGCGCTGCTTGGGCGGCTGTTTTAAAACTTTGTCCAGTATTTTTACCAACATCGAAAACAGCATCTCCAAATTTTGACAATTCATCGCCACTTTTGCCACTTATTGCTGCAATATCTGCTAAAGTTTTTTGGACTTCAATACCAGTTTTTACAAGACTTGCAAAAGCATTCTGCACTCCATTAATAATTCCTACTGAAGCTCCGAACGCTAAAACACGGGCATTTGAAGCGGCAATTGACTTTTCAAACTCTGTTGCTAATCCGCTTACGCGACCAAGAGGTTGAGCTAAATTTTTAAATGCCGTTGGATCAATATTGACAGGAACATTGATCTGGCCAACATTTTTAACTCCTTGTTGAATAGAAGCTTCTAAGCCAGATTGAACTACTGGAAGTGATATGCCTTTAGCCATCCTTTAACCTTTTGAGATATTTACACTCAAAAAGTTACGCTTCACCGTGCAATTTCATAAGCTCGTCCATAGTCATGGTTTTTTTACCTTTCATGACTTCATTGATTGTTTTAGCTCCAGAAGTCTTCATTTCTTGCATTTCTTCTTTAGTTGCTCCAAATACAGCCTCTCCACTAGCTTTATCCTTATTTTTCTGCTTAGATTCTAAGTTTTTCTTTGCTTTTGTTTTGTCGGTATATTCAAATAACTTATCTGGATCTTTTTTTATTTCATCTGGTATGTTTTCTGTAGTTTCAAATATACTTTTAAATATTTTACCATAAATATTTACCCTAACTTGAAAATCAGTTAGTTGAACCATAGGTTTGCCCCAAAACTGGACTGGCTGATCTAAAACAAGATAGTATGGTTGAAAAAAATCTAATAACGCAATTTTTTGCAAATTATATTCTTTAAAATCATCCATATACTCATTAAAAAATAAAATATATTCGATAAGATCTTCATAGGTCATTTCCTCAAATTCTGCCTCTTTAAAAACCCGCTCTTTTAAATCTTCGTCTTTAAACAAGGATTCGTATATGATATAATCATTTGATCGATTACTCGCATACTCTTCGGCTGTTTTACCTAAAATTTCTTTTCTTTGCGAAATCTTTTTTGCGAGCTTTTGACGCTCTTCGTCAATTTGTTTGCTTATAGTTTCTATTTCAAGCTTGCGAACAAAATTCTTTTTAGTCAAAATTAAGCGGTCAATATAGTCCTTTAAAACATCAATTTCTTCTTCCTCTTTTTGTGACCAAAAACCATCTTCAACGGCTCTTTTAAAAGCCTCTTCTTCTGATAGAATACCAGAAGACAAAGCATATTCGTAAAATTCTTGAAACCTAAAATCAAAAAATGCTTTCTCGCTTATACCTAAATGTTTAATAAAAATAGGGCTACCCCTAAATTTTCTTTTGGAGTAGCCCTTTATGATTTCGTTAAACGATAGGAATAGTTTACTGTTCGTCAAACTTTCCTGTTTCGATGTCATTTTCTAATTTTTGGAAATCTTCGTGTTTGGCGTTTTTGCTGAAGAACCAGAAAGACATAAATGTGGCAAGTTTTCTGTAAGCTTTAGTATAAATTTCATCTTCATTTTCGTCCATTTGGTGCAACGACTCCAGCTTTTGCTCTGTACTGTTTCCTTTAAACATTGGCTCAATGTTTCCGTCTGGCATGATTTGAGTATGAGCCATGTGAAGACAAAACCAGCGAATAACATTATTTTGAGCAATGTTATCGGCGGTATTATCAAATAATGTTCTGTACAAAGATTCAACTTGAACCATCCTCATTCTTGTTGTTGTAATTCTATTAATTATCTCGGCTTCAATTTGTTTGTCATAATCAGTCTTTGAAGTAAGAAGCAATAATTCGTTTTGATATTGAGTAATTTTATTATAAAGAGTTACCAATTCTTTAGCGTCTTCTTCTGATAACATGCCACCAGTATCAGAATATTTTTTTGTTAACATTCCTTTTGTCAAAATGCCCTTCTTAATGCAATTTGACAACTCGACGCTAAATTGAAGTTCAGCATCTTCAAGGTTCTTGCGAGAAGGCTGCTTGATGATTACTCTAACAGGAACTTCTTCCTTTATTTTTTGTGTAACAGTAATCTTTTGACCGTTTTCTTCTTTAGTTTCGGTCTTTTCGACTTCTTTGTTTACCTTTACAATGTAGCTGAATAATTCTTTCATTGCTTAAATTTGTGGTAAAATTCAACTCTCACGACATCAAATTCAGAAGCCATTTTTCTAATGGACTCGTTGCCCATATCAAGAATTCGCTTTCTTAACCAAGCCATTTGAGCATCATCCAAATAATTAGCTTGTTTTACTACTGGCTTAAATGATTCTGGCGCAGAGGAATACAGCGTCGCAAATTGACGGTCATGTTCATGCTTTATGTCCTCAAGAACCTCCAGCATCCTTTTAAATAAATCAGATGTGTTTGTTCTTACCCTATCATTTAAATATTCTGAACCTGTCATACCTTTTACCTTACCATATAATAAATTAGATATAAAAAGTGTAAAGTAAATTATGGCTATTTCGTATATTTCTGCAAACGAAAAAAATTTTATAAATGGCGCTTTTGACAATATACATGAAACATTCGCCAGAACTATAACTGTTATTTCTAATCCAAAGTTAACGGTTATTTCAAGTTCTCCTACCTATAATTACTTTTACGACAAAGATTCATCTGCTGCTGAAACAGTACAGTATACTGAAAACAAACAGACATTTAAAGCCAGAATCAAATACGTTAATAATTCTTTGGACCAAATGCCCGGATCAAGCGCTCAAGATAAATTAATGGTGCCAGCGGGAACAGTTAAAATAAAAGTAGCTGAAGATGGGTATTTAGTCTTAAAAGAGGCTAGAAAAGTTGAATTTGATGGCAGACGATACTCTATCGTTTCAGACAACAAACCTTATGGAATGTTTGGGCCAAAATACTATTCTTTTTTTCTTTCGCCAATCAATGAATAAAAATGGCCTTACCAAAAGACGCTCAAGAAGCTATAAATAAGCAATCTGGTAAATTGCTAAGAAATGATTTTGAAAGAATTGCGAGAATGAAATTTGAACAAATCAAAAGAGAAATGATAAAAGAATTCCTAAATCATCCCGTAACGAAAGAAATTAAAGAAGGGCCACAGGCTCAAAATATTAGCAATACTTTAGGCGGTTACGGTAATTTATTTTCTTACATTGGTTTTTATGAAGGTGAAGATCCTGTGGAACCAGTTTTAGAAGAGTTTGAAAAAAGTACAATAGTTTTTTCTAGGCTTGTAGACGGAGGTGCAGTTTGGAACATATATATACCAGCAAAAGAAGATATATGGGAAGTGACCCCAATGCCTTGGGCAGAAGGTAGAAGTTGGGCCAAAGGAATAGAAACTGGCATTTCTGGACTTGGAGAGTATTTTTATACCCTGCGTGGAGGATTGCAAAATTCACGTTCTGAAACCGCCGTGCAAGTTAAATCAAAATTACGCGGAAAAAGTAGATTTAAAAATGTAAAATACATAACAGAGATTTTGAACAAGTACGAAAAAAAATTTTCTCAATTAGATGAAGCCTCAATATCAACATAATATCACGACCTCATTTGCTTTATGGCTCGACCATCATTTGTTAGACAAAGGAGAGGCTTATACAAATAAAACTGGTAAGCTCTACTATTACTCAGATCCTAGAGTATCAAGCACTTATAAAGTTTTTGGTAGCCCACATAAACAGTGGGTTTTCGATTCAAGTATAACTGGTGCAACTATCCCAAGTGGGGTTTATGTAAGCGGAATTTTTAAAAATAGAAATAACGGAGTTGTTTTAGACTTTATAAATGGAAGAGCTTTAGTAAGTGGAACAACAACAGGCGTTAACGTAACTGGCTCTTATTCGGTTAAAGATTTTAATATATATCTCTCAAACGAAAACGAAGAAGATTTAATATTAGAAAACAATATAGAAGCAAATTCTAAGTTTCCTCAAACTGGGACTTATATTGCCCCATATGACGAGTCTTTCCCTGCAATTTACGTTTTATCTGATGGTAACAAAAACACTCCTTTCGCGTTTGGAGGAGAAGATGAAACTAGATCTTTAATGAGGGCTGTAGTTTTTGCCGAAAGTTCTTATCAACTTGATGGAGTTTTATCTTTATTCTCCGATTCAACTCAAAAAGTATTTAAATTAAAAGATTTCACAGACTTTCCAATAACGGAATATGGCGATATAAAATCTGGCACTTATTCGTTTGACGATTACTATACTAATCCAGATATCACAACAGAATTATACATAGATGACGTTACTGCATCAAAGCTTAGAGACCGATCAAAATTAGGCTCAAAAGCTTACGTTGGATTTCTAGATTTTGAGATTATTAAATACCGCTACCCAAGAGTTTAGCGTTCCATTTAGATATAAAAAAATGTAAAGTATTTTAAACCTTCTTTTAAATTATGCCACGCAATAGAGTCATTTATCAATCAGAGGCGCTTTTCGTTGGTACTGGGAATATCGCTACCAATGCGAACCATACCGCAGGAGATATCGCCCAGCTTCACCGTGTTCAATCAGCCAATTATGGCTTCTCGGTTTCTCGCCAGAATATCAATCAATTTGGTAATCTTGCTCGTATCGACTCCATCATCATGGAGGCTCCCACTGTAAATCTTGATTTTACATACTATCTGCACGATGGCACAAACGAAAGACTTTTAGGTTTTGCTACTGGTGCAACATTAAGCGCCGCTCCTTCTTTTATCAGCGGCCTTATCGACACAGCAAATGTAGGAACTCTTTCTGGTAGAAATTTCCACATCTTTACTGCTCCAGAAGGTGTTGACGCTAACGGATTGACCACTGGTGCCGCCAATATGACTGGCACAACAGCCAGCACCATTTCAATTGGCAACGGCTTCGTGACAAACTATTCAGTTGAAGCTGCTGTAGGAGCAATTCCAACAGTTTCAGTTGGAGTAGAAGGTCTAAACATTAATGTTTGCGAAGGAAGAACAGGTCTTAACCCTGCGCTTTCAATCGAAACATCCACGACAGGAACAAATAGCTTTGCTCTTCCTGCTCCTGTAACTGGAAGCGTTCAAGTAGGCGCTCTTCGCCCTGGTGACATTACTCTTACCTTGCAAGAAGGAATTCTCACAGACCTTCCAACAGGCATTGATAATGCCAGCAACACAGCTGCCCACATTCAATCTTTCTCAATTGAAGTTCCAATCGGACGCTCAACACTTCAGCGTCTTGGCAGCAACTTCGGTTATGCAAAGGTCATTGACTTCCCTGTAGAAGTTACAGTTAACGTATCCGCAACAGTTGCTGACTTGAAAGCTGCTGGAGATCTTAGCTCTATCATCACAAGCGATGCTGATAAAACCCTTACATTCCAATTTAAGGACGCTACTGGTGGAAGCAAGATGGTTTACCAAGTAAAAGGATGCAAAATCGCCAGCGAAAACTTCTCAAGCTCAATTGGCGACAACAAATCAGTTGATCTGGTATTCACTACTCAGATCGGTGGCATTGGCGATACCACAAATGGTGTATTCGTAGCTGTTGCCCCATAATAAAACAACACAAATAAAATAAACTAAAAACCCCCGAGAAATCGGGGGTTTTTTTATAATTCCATTGTTCCGTTTAATCGCCTTGAGCGTATCGCAAAATCTCCATTAGGCAAATTTTGAATAAAAAATTGCTTATCTCTGTAAATAAATGATTCTTTTAAAGCTCTAGCTTTATGAGCTAGAATATAAAAATTTCTTTTTTCATCTTCTGTCATTTGATCAACTATAGAAAGTTTTGGAATATATAATCCAATATGCACTACGCCATAATTATCTCTGTAAGCCTTGTATTGAATTTCTTTATAAGAAAAAACTTTTGGATTGATTGGGGTTCCAGTTCCATCGGAAACTGCTTGTTTTGCAAGATTTTCTAATTCAATTCTTTCATTTTCTGGAAACTTTGAAAGGTCAAAGTTTGGAGTTGGAATTTGAGCAACTGATTTTATCCCAGTATTTTCTCCCCATTTATCCACTGGGCAAGTAGCTGCTTCTAAATGAACCTTTTTATCCATAAAGCAGCCGCATTTTAAACATCTAGAGTCTCTATAAAATTCACAAGATTCGCAGATAGTTAATCTTGAATGAGCTTTCTCTGCTGTTGTTAAAAAGCCTTGTCCAATAACCGCCCCTTTTCCACTTAACCAAGCTTGTTTAGCTAAATTTCTTGCCATCTGAAAAACAGAAGGAAACTGCTCAATATTTTCAGAGGCTAAATTTTCTTTAGCCGCGTCTATTCTTTTTTGGGTTTCTGTTTTATTCATTAAGAGCAGGCTCCTGTGTTTAATGGAGCGTTGCAAGTATAACAAGTATCACACGATTCTCCTCCTGGACAATCGTATCCACAAGCATATCCAGGATCACCTGGATCACATGTTGCTCTACAGCAACTACTGGCAGGGGTACCTGGTGGGGAATCGCAACAAGTTATACCATCTAGATTGCAATCGTAACAGCAACAAGCATCAACGTAACCAGCTGGACAAGTACAATTGCAGTTATAAGCTTCTTTTGTCACAACAGCAGTCCAAGGAGAGCATCCGCTACCAACATTATTAGTTATGCAGATTTTATAAAATGCAGCCACTCCATAATCATTCGTCGGAATATTTACCGAAGAATTGTAATAATTGCCAGGAAGAGAGCCGTTTTGCCAGTAACTAGTATTATTATTATTGAATGTAAGAGAACTCACTCCTGGTGTTATAGACCCAGAACCGCTAGTTAACGGTCGCATATAATTATTTGTGCAATTATTATTAAATCTTCCAGATGGAGCCATCCAAACTTGATATCTTGCGCCACCGCCGATAGTACATAATGGATTGAAATAAATAGTTATATCTGCAATAGCACTAGTAAGACCTTCAAATGGGCCAACAAAATTCCCATTTTGGGAGCAACAGTTACTGCATGATCCACTAGTAATCCCAGTGATATTTGGGATTTCTTGATCGCCAAAAGTTCTACCTGATATTTTTCTTTCTGATTGTTTCCTTGTAAAAGGAAGAGCCGCGTACTTTGCCATAATTATAAATCTTTACTATAACCAAATAAATCAAAATCTTGTTTATAAAAATTATAAACTAAATCTTTGGTTTCTGCATCATAATATTGAGCTATATTTTTGTCATAATCTCCTTCGCGAGCATGAATGTTCATAATATTTATATTAGCTCTTTGACGGCAAAAATCTAAACAATCCTGCATTTCTGTTTCAAATTTATATATTTTATTTATAGATGATAGATCGCCGTTTTCATTTAAAAGAAAACTAGCTTGAGTTTCTAAATGACCATCGAATTTATGGACTCTCTGCAAACGGGGCAAAATTAATTGTGTTTTAACAAAAAAAGAAAAAGATGGGCAGTCTACTTCAATATTCGTCAAAAGAGGATTAAATCCAGCTATTTTTTTGACGAAAAAATATTCAGAAACTATTCTTGAATAAGGATTTCTCACTACAGAAAATTTAAAAGCGTTATCAAAAAATTCTGGCTCAAGTATTTTTTTAAGCTCTAAAAAAGTAAAATGCTGCATATTTTTTGCCGCGCAAAATTGCTTTTCTTCTTCTGAAAACTTTTCTAAAGAAATCCAATTTACATTGCCGCCATGATTTCTATCTATTGTGAAAAAGTTACTCCTGCAAGACATATCTAATATTTTTTCAACTGTCGTTCCTGCGGCCTTTGGTATATGCAAAAATACAAGATTTAATTTTCTATTTATAGGCATAAATTATTTTTAGTTAAAAAGTTTAAGATAAAATTTTTCTTGCTGCTGCCAAACAAAGACAAGCCTATAAAATGAATGATATGATCATTTTCGCCCAATAAGTCCATAGATACTCTTTCTTTCTGAGTTTCTAGATCTTTTATTCTATATATTTTTTTATTATCCTTAATTGTCCAGCTACCAATAGGCTGAATTTTTTCGGCAGGCTGATTTAAATTAACATTTGGCACTGGTCCTATATTAATGAATCTCATTAAATTATTTATCACTGTTTTTTTGCACAAGCCATTTAACGTAAAATAAAAATTCATAAATGACTGCTCAAAAAAATACTCACCAGGCCATGCTTGACTCAGCCATAAAACATTTTCAAAATGACTTTTCATTCTTTCTGAATTGCAAAAATAAAATTGTCCAGCATTAAATGGAATGGGTTTTTGTTCTTCAATGAAATTAGCTTGTTCCTGAGTCATGTAATCTAAATTCCAAAATACTCCTCTATGCCCCCATACACTGTGAGTTAATGCTCCGTTAGAAGCTACTTGCAAATACTCTGTATCATAAATATGATTGAATATTATATTCATATTTTTTACGCAAATTATATCACAGTCTAAGAAAAGTATATTTTTATAATCATCAATGTTTTTATAATTAAAAATTTTCAATTTCTTCATTGAAGCTTGAACGCCATCATTTGTATTTTTTGTGACATGAAAATCGTAATTAAAGTTTTGTAAAACTTGAAAAGCCTTTATTCTTTCAACAAAACTTTCTTGAGTGATGAACAATATATCAAACAAACATGGGGTAGGAGTATATTTTGCTATGCTTTTTAAACAAATTTCCAATAAGTCTAAATACGACTCTTCCTTAAATACAGTAAAATAAATCAAATTTTTTTGACCAATTGGGGCGGCGCTTTTTAAAGCTGTCTCATCCATTTTGTTTTTTAGATGAGCTAAAATTAAATCTTTATCTTGATTAGTATTAACGAAAACAGAATTTCTGTTCTCTCTCATTAAATAATTAAGCGCCATCTAACTTCCTCCAATTTTGAATTGTTTCGTCCCATTCGTAATCTCCAGGTAGTATTGGGAAAGGCACGGGAGGTTGCCAATCATAATTTTGATCTAAAACCCAAGACGAATATGGTTTGGGTTCAACAAACGCATTTAATTCGGGCATATATACATTTCCCATATTTGCCCTTGGTTTCTTATCGATAATAGGAAATTCTCCCAGTTTATAAAAACCAGAATCTGGTAAAGAATCAATAAAATCTTGCTCTGCAACAATAATATTTTCAACAATGTTCTCTAAATTTATTTTTGCGTATATTGGCATGTTAGTTTCCTAATGGATTACTGTAATCCCCAGTTACATAAGCGACAATAACTACTCCGCTATAACCTGCTCCACCGCCTCCACCTCCTCTACCACCACCCCCTCCAGCAGCGCCATAATAAGTTCCACTGCCTCCTAAACCGGCGGGAAAAGCATAATAATCTTCGCCCCAATCTGCGCTTCCATTCCCAGCGTTAGTGCCTCCTTTGCCTATATAAGTTCCACCGCCTCCACCACCAGCGCCAAGACGAACGTTAGCGCCTCCACTTGTTAAAGCTTTTGAAACCCATTGATAATAGAGTGTTGGATAGCCAAATGTTGGATTATAAATTGTGCTTGCTGCATTTTCCATAACCCATCCTTGTCCACCAGTTGCTCTAATAATATTATATTGATTATTGGCACCCGCTGATCCTGATTGCAATGTTCCGCCTCCTCCACCACCAGCACCATAGTAATATGGCCTTCCTCCAGAAAATCCTTGAAAATTATAACGACCTGTATTATACGTTGCGTTAGTCCAACCTAAGAAAGATAATCCTGTTGCATTAGATCCAGAAAATCCAGATGCGCCATCTGCATCAAAACCATTTGAATAAAATCCCGCCCCTCCTCCGCAACCTCCAGTTTTCCCGCTTATGTTTTCTCCTCCTCCACCGCCTCCTCCATATCCAGTATAATTAAAAGCAGAAGAATGTCCACCATTGTTTCCAGCCGCTGATCCTCCTCCAACATTTTGTCCTCCTCCTGCGCCAACTGTGATTGTATAAGTTGTATTGCTTGTTACGCTTAAACCAGTAATATGGCTTAAACC
>Ga0255082_1000013_pt1 | contig 39611 bp, 19 predicted proteins | sample Colum_Colum_RepB_FD_188459 | JGI IMG/M metagenome (GOLD analysis project Ga0255082, IMG submission 188459) | Freshwater microbial communities from Columbia River, Oregon, United States - Colum_Colum_RepB_8h | ecosystem: Environmental > Aquatic > Freshwater > River | place: USA: Oregon... | reverse complement strand
CTTTGATTTCACTATCAGTTTGACCGAGAATTTCTCTTCTTACATATTCTGCGGAGAAATAACGACCAAGATATGGGTCCATCGCAGCAACAACACCCAATTTATCATTCATCAATTCATTTTTCTTCAAATCAGAAAAATGATTATCATAAACATAATCAAACTGGATATGGTCAGACAATACCTCCCAATCTTCTAATGTTACAATATTTTTAAGAATTAATTGAGTTTTGAGTAAATCGATAAAAATTTGAGAAAATCTTTTTCTTAGTCTACCAACAAAACGAGTAAATTTAAGTTCATCTCTTAGAATTTCTGATGAACGACCGAGATTGAATCCACCTTCTGCAGCAAGTCTTGTTGGTGGAACACCTAAAGAATCATAAAGTTTCTTTTGGAAATACTCAATGTCAGCAAGTTCTCCAAGATTTTGCCCACCAGGAAGTGTAGTGATTTCGGTTCCTCTACCACCCTCTCTTCTTGGTAACCAGAAATCCTCAAGCATAGCCATATATTTACGGTCATCACGAATCTCACCAGTGCTTGCGTCATAGACAAGTTTGTTTCTATAACGGTTCATAACGTCACGCAGATACTGTTCTGCTTTAATCTTGGGAAGATTGCCAACGTCAATATAGAAAATTCTACGTTCTGGTGCTCTTGATAGTCTATAAATCACAAGACTATCCTCAATCATTCTCAATTGATTGAGTGCCTTGATTGCCTTATGAAGGAAAGAAAGAACAGTTTGCTTATTTCTATCTACAAGACCAGAAGTAACATACACAATCGCATCCTTTGCGATTTTTACGTTATTTACATCTGATACTCTATATGAAGCACTTTGTGATGACCCAACATTTGGATCATACATATAAAATTCTTCAATCTCTTGATTCCCAAAATCAATTTGATTTTTATCGTTTACAATTTTTCTATACTCAGTACCAAAAGCATCTTTATTGTCTTTTTTTAGTTTTCTTATATACTTAATTTTTAAAGCATCAATATATCTTACTTCTTTGATTCCTTCTGATGGTTTTTTGAAATCAATTACTTTATGATAATAGATTCTTCCATCAACATACCAGTTTCTAAAAATCTCGTGGCACTTCTTATCGAAGTCCATAATTTCTTTAATATACTTAAACTCTTCTCGGATAATCTCTTTCAGTTTATCAGAAGCAGGAAGATTTGAAAGGTCTATCTCTACTGGTGAATCATTTAAGTCAGATACAATTGCTTCATTTACAACATCCTCAATTGCACTATCGCATTCTGGATGCAAAGACATCTCACGATATCTTCTAATTAAATCTGCTTCACTCTTATAAACACCTTCAATATCTACATACTGACCGTAAAATCCACTTGAAATATAAAAGTCTGATTTATCTTCATCATTACGAGGAATGGGAGAAACAATCTTTGTAGACTGCTTCTCCCTATTGTCTTCAAACTTAAAACCAAACAGTTTTGCCATAGTAATGTTATTGTCCTTGTTCTACTATTTATCAGAAGTCTGAAGTGACAGAATTTGCATCAAATCTTTCTTGTGTTGAAGAACCAAGTAGGCTATTTCCTGAAGTATCAAGAGCATCCCACCATTGGACTTGAAGATCTACTGTAAATTCTTCGATGGTATCTGCTTGATCGTATGAAAGATCAATCGCACTAATAGAAGTTGGGAATGTGCCATAAAATGAATAAGATTTGAGGATATTCATTTTATTATTAGATGTCATATTAACATCAACTCCTGCTTTACCGAGTTGATAAACCTTCATATCCTTCTGATAATTAACAGGATTTAGTTCTCCAGAATTATCTTCGTGCTTATTCATATAGTTCATCCATCTCTCAAAAGCATTTCTAATTTTGAAATCAACATCATTGATTATTGTAATCGTCCAAGGATCGAATGTTCTATCTCCAGCAATTTTAAGATTTCTTCCTCTAAAGGGAATATCAATTACGTTGATTGTAGATCCAGGTAATGATGCTGCTTTAATTAAAAATCTAGTTTTTTCAGATAATGCATTTGCATCATTGCCATTACCATTAAAAGCAGCAGTTGGGAAATTAATTTCACATTCAAAGAGGTTAGGTCTTGCTCCACCTCCAGAAATTCTATTTTTGAAGTCATTTAGAGTTCTTTGACTTGGTGAAATGCCACCACCAGTTGCGTTATTTGCCATTGTTTGTTACCTCGTTAATTAAACAGTACCGATAATTTCTTCAAAGCTGACTCCTGTGCGAGTAGCAACAAAAGTCAATCCGATAAAGTTGATTGATCTTGCAGGTTTGACATAAATATCAGCCTTGAATTGATTCGCATCAATAATATCAGGAGTGTTGTTTGATTCATCGCAGACAACAACAAAATCAGTAATACCTCTTTTTGACTTCACATCACGAAGATATGGATCAACAATATTGATGAAGTTTGCTCTGGTGATTGTATCATTAAACTCAAAGAGTTGTGCTCTTGCTGCTCTTTCAATAGTTGCTTCGAGTGTTAAGAATAAACGACGAACGTTAATTCTATCAAATGCCGAAGTGTATGAAAGGGCAGTTTTATCACCAAAGAGAATAATACCAGCACCAGGGGAGAAGATAATTGGATTGATTCTCTTTGGATAAAGAAGATCTCTTTGTGCTTGTGAAGGATTAAATGCAAGTTTGACTGCATTATTGAGTGCTCCTCTGTTTGCACCAGCAGGTGAGAACCAAGGATACTGATTGATTGATGTTCTAGCCATCAATCCAGCAATGTCAGCATTACAAGCAATGTATCTAAACTGATTGTTAAATCTATCATAAACATACTTATAACCAGTATCAAACACTGCATAGGATGATGAGGTTAATGGATCAAAGAAATTGACAATGTTAGTAGTTTGAGTATCAGAGTTTGCCACATCAACAACACCTGCTCTATGTGGTGAAATAGTAGCAACACAGTCTTTACGAGTATCTGCAATTGCGATTAATTCATTTGCTTTTGCTTGTGATTCTTGAATTGTAGCACCACCAGAAGGACCACCAATTATAAAGTTGATTTGATATTCTGCTGGATTTGTGAAGTTTCTATATCCATCAATCACCTTTGCCAAAGAAATTGAATATCCACCAACATTACTAGTTCCAGAATAATCTCTACCACCAGTTAAGTTATATGTAGTTGCACCAATTACATTAAATGTATTTCCTTGTGCTGTTAGACCCCAAGTAGTATTGGACGTAGAAGAAACTCCAGATACAGTTGAGAATTTAGACGGAGAACCAACTGGAGCAAATCCAGGGAAAATGTATTGTGAATTGTCACGAATAATATCTTTATAGTAATTTGCTTCTGATGGTGAAATCTTGCCATCAGACGCTTTGGATAAATTGGTATATTTCTCAAGAATATTACCAGCACTACCAGTCACTTCTCCAGTGTCATCAACAACAACAACGTGCAGTTCATCATTTCTTCCATTTCTTTCGGATGAATATTGAGAAGTCCTTGGTCTTGGTGCGATATTTTTCCAATAAACAGTAGAATTTGTTAATCCTAAAGTTTGTTGGTTATACCAATCTGAAGGTGCAGTAATTGTTTCACCATTAACAGCAACATTAAGAACTAAAAATTGTACTGTTCCAGATCCATTTGCTATTGTACTCAAACCAAGTGCAGTTTGTGAAACACCATTGACTGTAGTTGCAATCCCCACAGTATAAGTGGTTCCATCTGCAAGAGAAGATCCAGTTACTGGAACAATAAATTGTCCTGCTAAAATTGTACTTGGAAGATTTGTGATTGAATCTACAGGATTGATTACTGTTGAACCAGCGGAAACTACACCAAAAAATCTTGCAACCGATGATTCTTCAATTTTAACAAAATTGCCACTATTATCAGTAATTTTAATATTTCCAGAACCAAATGCATTTACACTTCCTTCCGCATAAGATGTTTCAGTAAATGCAGTAGAACCAGCACCAGAAGATTTTGCAGTAACTTTTACGTCAATCGAACCTTCATTGACTTTGGTAATAATACCTTTAAGAACTCCTGTTTCTGTTGTTACTGTTCCAACACCAGCAACTGATTGGGAGAATGCAGCAGTAACAGCATATCCAACGTTCAATCCAAAAGTTCCAATTGCAATTCGTTGGTCTGCGGCTGCATCAATTACACAAACCTTTAGATTATTGGCCCAAGAACCTGGGTTTCTAGCAGCCCAATGCCAAGCAGTAGCAGATGAATAAGTATTATTGTAATCTTCAGATGATGTAATTTTCAAGGTTACTGATGTAGCAGCAACTCCAGCATTTGAGTTGTTTAAATTGTCACCATCACATCTAACGACTCTTAGAACACCACCATAAGAAAGATACGAAGAAGCACCTAACCAATATTCGTATTGTGAGTCTGATGAAATTGGTTTTCCGAATGTATTGAGTAAGTCATTTTCTGTTTCAATTAGGATGGGAACATTAACTGGACCTTTTTGGAAAGGTCCAGCAATAGCGCCAACTTGATTATTTGCTGCGGTAATTCCCCCAACAGTCAAGTCAACTTCTCTTGTTCTGACTCCTGGTGATACTAAATTTAACGCCATCTTTTTCCCCTCGTGAAGAAGTTCATTTTTGCCTAGAAGTATTTATAAATTGATATTCTTCAAATGGGGAAACAATGCACGAACAATTACCAATCGGGATAATAATTATCTATAAATTTTTGTGAATATTTTTTCCTACTATTAATAATTCTTTCTATAGTGCATTCTTTGCATTCATATGAGTATGCAGAGGGAAACCCTTTTCTATTTTTTCTAGTCAAATAAAAATCATTTAATAAGTCTTTTTTTATTCTGCAAGATCTACATACTCTCTCTTTGAAGAGTAGATTATCTAATTCAATCTCTTCTTCGAAACTCATTACCCGTATTCCCACATATATGCTCTATCACCATACTCATCTAAATGCCATCTATCACCATCTACATCAACAAAAGATACTTCATTGGATAATCCATCAGACATAAAACCAAATGGAGCCATATCTTGTTCTATTTGGTCTTTTTGGTCTTCATATATTCTTTTGCGAACATCATTATCCGTCATCTCTTTAAAATAATCCTGGACGACCAACCAAGCAAAGATTACAAGACACATTGCCAGGTCATCATTACATCCTTCTTCTGCTTCAAATGATTGACTTTTTTGAATAAAAGTAGTCAATTCACTGATAATATCGTAATCTTTGATGACTAATTTATCATCTTCAATAATTGTCTTTAAATTGGAACATCCAACTTTTTTGACTGTTTTGGACATTTTGATTCCAAGTTGAGTTTTCTTTCCAGAAAATCCCTGTCCTACCAGTTGACCTGCTCTTCCTCTCATAGAACACATTAAAATATTATCGTATTCTAAATCAAAATGAAGTATACTTGATACTTGTTCTCCAATATCATTTACTTCTGCGAGAACAAATGCTTTATTATATGCTTTTGCTATATCGTGAATAATATTTGGAAAAAGCATAGGTTTAATCTCATTGTTCCTATATTTTGCGACTACCTTATATGGGAATTGACTGATATCAAATACAATAAATGCAGAGTAGTCATTACTCATTCCACGAGATACGTCAACAGTCATCAAATAGGTGTGCTTTTCTATTGGATCTTCATACACATCCATCCCTTTGCTTCTAGTAAGTGGGTCATCATAAACCATCATTCTAAGTTTTGATGGAGTAATCAAAGTATCAACAGACCCTAAGAATTCGCACTCAAACTCCTGTGTGAATTGTCTTTCGGAAGTATTCGCAATTGTTTGTCGTTTCCACTCTGCGTCTCTTCCAGGCACCGCAGACCAATGAACTTCTAATGGAACATAACCATTCTTTCCTCTTTCGGCATCGTGCCAAAGTTTATAAAACATATTCATCCCATTTGGAGTTGAGATGATAATAACTTTTGTGCTTTGACCTGAAGAAATAGTAGGATATACAGAAGAGAAAAACTGCTCTGCAATATGATTTGGAATAAACGCAAATTCGTCCAAGAAAATAATATTGAAAGAATTTCCTCGAACAGCAGACGATGATGTCGATGCTGCTACGATTTTAGAACCATTTTCAAGTTCCAACGAACCTTTGTTCCAAGAACCAACACCCTGCTGTAACCACTTTGGTAAATTTTCATAAGACAATTGTAGTCTGCCTAAAAGTTCTCTTGCTGTTTCTGCTTTGTTTGCTAGAATTGCGATTCTTATATTGTCATTGAACAGAGCATAGTGGAGAAGATAAGATACAACAGTAGTTGATTTTCCTGTCTGTCTAGGAAGTTTTGCAATATTAAATCTATTCTCGTGAAAGTTTGTAATCAATTCTTCTTGAAAATCATACATATCAAACGGAACTAATCCGTGATCCAGAGAAACAATCTTTACATAATTTTTTGCAAAATGAATTGGATCATTTTTGCATTTTAAATATTCTTGAATTTGATCTGTTGTAAATTCAATTTGGACGTTTTCCGCTTTTAAATTCGGATTGCCCTTATAATGTTTATCAATCATAATCCAATTTGTAATATGACTTCTTGTTGTTTTAAATGCAATTTAACAAATGACTTTGCTATGTCTTTTATTTGTTCTATATTTTCACAAGTATCAATTTCTCTAGAAATTTTTTCGTATTCAAAAATCTTAGAAAGATCTTCTAGTTCAATGTCTTCTGGATTCATTTTCATCTCCTGTAAATAATAATGGTTTTGTTGGGTCTTTTGTGGATGGATTGTATGACAATACAATCGCACCAGGATATATCTTCCTTACTTCATAAGTAACCTGATCTTTTGGTGGTCTAGCAAATTGTGGGAAAAACATTTGAACTGAAAGATATTTTCCTCTCCAATTTAACACAATACTATAAGTAGAACCACGAGACTGTATTCGTGTATATAATTCTTGAATATTTTTTAATTCCTTTATCTTTTTGTGATTGTATTTTTCTTTCAGATTAGATGAAAAAATATTATGAATTACTTCTTTTGTATCATTATGTGGCTCTATAGCAAAAGAATATTTTCTCCAAAATTCAGGTCCATATTTACATACGTGCATATGTTCCATTTTTTTACATTTTGGGCAATATCTTTCTTCTCCCCCGTAAATGGGAGTGTTCCAGTCATAGTCAAGAGCACCAGTACTTTCTGATTTTGTTCCCCAACTATCGGCACCAACTTTGCGGCATTTGACAAGTGCTCCAGAAGCATATGCAGAAGGCCAAACTTTATATCTTGATTTTACTTTTTTATAGCAAGCATCTTTTTCACCAGCAGATTCATTTGTGGCAACCATTTTTGCCTTACCTTTTCTATCTGGATTTGGGTCTTCTTTTCTTTTTCTTCTTGCTGCTGCATCCTCTTCATCATCGGACATATTTGCAGCCATTTTTGATGAACCACATTTTGGTTTAGTAGTTTGTCCTGGTTGACGGGCACAAGGAGCACCAGCAAACTTTCCACCAATTTGAGTCCATCCTTTTACTTTTTTTCCTGTTTTTGGATTTGTTCCACTTGATTTTTCAAACCAATCGTGGAGAGACTCATCTCCAGATGCAGTTTCTTCACTAACACCTTTCATTTTTTCTGGTTTGATAATATCAATAATCCGAAGAAAGGTATTGCCGTTTGCATCCTCAATTGTCACATCCTCTTTAACATCTTTGAACTTTTTATGTTCTTTTTTCGCACTTGCTTCCATTTTTTTGAGACGAGTGTAATAATCTGGAATTTCTTCAAGATGTTGAAGTGCAATGTCAGTTGCTAGTGTTTTGTTTTTTGTGTGCTCGTGTTCGATGGGAATTCCCATCTTAAGTTGATTTGCAATAAAAGAAACATCCAAACGATGCTTTGCTGCAATTGCTTCAACCGTTTTGTGTGATTTTACTTTAGGGCACTCTGCACTTCCATGTGATGGGCAATCCATTCCTTTTGGAGTTCTATTGCAACTTGCCTCTAAAATAAATTCCTGAAAAGTTTTCATTAGAAATTTTTTAATTATTTAGAGTCCATTAGACCTTGCTTCAATAATTTTTGAAGGTCTGCTGTTGAACCAATAAAAACAGAATTATTGACAGTAGAAGGTCCTCTAGTATCTTCCTCTTTAAGTTTCTTCATTTTATGCTGCAAATCAATTAACTTATCAGTCACATCACCAACATTTTTAATTAATTGACCTGCAACTTCATATGCTCTTGGACTATCACTTTGTTGTGCTAAATCCATAATACTATCAATTGCTTCTTGGCCCTTTTCAATCAATGAATACAAATTTCCTCGTGTGTATTCATAATCCTTATCACTTTCTTCTCCAGAGATTGGTCTTGCTATTGCTTCTTTTGATTTTTTTACAATTTCTTTTGATACAGAAGTTGCTTCTATTTCTAGTGCTTCGTCTATATTTTCGAATTTACTTTTCATAATGATACATCAATCCCCTTTGTTGTGCTATAAATTTTACCATCACCAAAATCAAAACGAGATTCACTAAATCCAAAATCATCGTCCATTTCAACTAATTCATTATCTGCTGTTGTGATTGCATCAATTGAATCACCTTCAGTGTGAGATGTAATCGTGGTATTGTCTTGTCCTCTCAATACACTTAATGTATTTCCGGAAATATTCTTAATATACATTTCTTCATTGCCAATCATAATATAAGAATTATTAACCAGTGATACAGCACTCGAAACATCAAACGCAGTTACTTTATCATCAATGTCTTGAGTGAGTGTTGTTGTATTATCATTATCATAGTCCTTAATTGCTCTTGGTGTAGCAGTATATCTCAATTGTCTTGACGCATTCTTAGTATTAGTATCTGTATAATAATCCACTTGAACTTTTTTGATTAATCCATCAGTGCTATCAGCAATTGGACCAAACAGATACGTCTTTGCTGTAAAGTTTAACGTATATACTAAAGCTCTTCTTTCTGTATAATTACCTTCATAATTATCTTCCATACTAATTCCCTCCAGGACTACAGGAACATCTTTCTTCTCACCTATTGATGAGATTAAATTGATTGTTAATGTAAAATTTGGTTGAAATGCTGGAAGAATTTGTTCTACAATTTGAAGCATATCATCATTCAACTTAGTCATAATGCTAAGTTGAAATCCAATATTATAAGGAACCGGCATAAAAACTTTAATTTGTTCTGTTCTATCAGTAGTTTTTATTGCCTTAAACGTCTGCATAGCAGAAACTTTTCTGCTACTATCATATTTTAAACTCGTCATCTCAAAAGACATTCGAGGAAGAGTCATTGCAACTCTTTTCCTCAAATCTGGTTTTTGTTCTACTCTTGCTAAAAACTTTTGAATTGGTCCATAAGCAATAGGAACTTTCATAAAACTATAATCAGTACCATCCTGCTCTTCGTGCTTGATGTACACTTCATTAAAAAGTGTACCAAAAGCAATAATGGTTTTCCTGATTATTTCATTGTAACTATAAGTTCCTAACATAACAATAGAGTTTATTAATTATTTAGTAATTGCCAAAAGGATTCTTTTGCGAAAAGTCAAGTATATCATCTGCTTCATCTTCAATTTGAATATTTTCCGCATAAGGGTCATACTCATCAAATGTATTGATTGAATATACTTTATGTGTTGCTGCTGCACCAACTATCAATTCACCATTAGCAAAGTTTCCGCCAACTATTGAAACTTTAAGTACTCTAGTATCCGCATCCCAATCTTTTACGTATCCAGTAGTTCCAGTAGAAACACCTCTAACCGATTCATTAAACTCAAAGTCACCAGTAGAAATTCCAATAGGGCTTGTAAGTGTAATTGTTGGGGAAACCGTATATCCAGCACCAGCATTGGTGTAACGAATTGCCGTTACAATTCCAGTGACTGTTAGGACTGCTTCTGCTGTTGCATTTACTCCACCAGCAGGAGCAGTAGATATGGAAACAACAGGAGCAGATGAATACTGACTTCCACCAGAAGTAATAGTTACAATACCTAAAGTTCTAGATGCAAGAACAGCAGTTGCAATTGCACCAGAACCAGATTGACCGACAATTGTAACTGATGGTATTTGTGTATAACCAATACCAGGATTAACTATAAGAATTCTGTCAATAGAATTTCCCGTTCTTCCTGTTTTGCTGGTCATAATAGCAACTGCCGTTGCATCTATTCCACCTTCTGGTGCTTTTGTAATTTGAATTGTTGGTGTAGATAGATAACCAGTTCCATCATTAATTAAATCAATATATTGAACTGAATTGTTTTGTGTAGAAGCAATTGAAACCGTAGCAGTTGCTGTAGTTGCAGTATCTTTAACCATAGTGATGGTTTGAATATAACCAAAATCCTGAACTGACCTATCAACTTCATCAATACTGGTATCAATAAGTTCATCTTCGTATCTAAAGATTTCACATCTCAATTCATAAACATATAGATTGTTTAATTGATAAAATGGAACTTTACCTTCAACGTACTTAATTTCAAAAAGACCATTATCAATTGGAAGATAAATCAAATCTCCTTCTTGTGGTCTTGTTGCAACTTTGATATCTGGGTCATCCAACAAAAATGGAGTTATAAAATCTTCATATCTTTCTTTTGAAATGATAAGAGTTAGTTCATCACTTGTCTTTACTCCAAATTTTGATAAAATATCTCCTTGTCCTCCAAATCCATTGAAATTTGAAATATATGCTTCAATTCTAAAACTATCATCAAATTTTGATACTAAAACTTCTTTGATAATAGTTTTTTCATTAATCAATTGTCTGGGCATATACACAACATCTTGCCCATACATTTTCAGTTGTTCGTTGATTAAATCTTGAACAAGTCTTTGCTCACTGGAAGAACCTCCCAGAAAATAGGGATTTAGTGGTGCCATTATCCTATCATATCCATTGGGGGTAATTCATAATCAGTCTTAAGTTCTGTCTCAAGTTCTTCAATTTCTCTAATCGCATCATTTAATATTCTTTCACCATTCATCGTAATTCCACCAGGAAGTTGGACTCCATTAAATTTAATTAAATTTTGACCCCATTGTCTTTTTATAATTGCAGTCAAATATCTTTTTAACCACCAATCATTATATACGGCAGAAAAGTCTGATGGATCTACAATTCGAATACAATCGACAATAATATAACTATTTTCATTTACCATTGCCCAGTCTATATCCAAATACAACCTATGTTGTTTTTTATTAAATCTCAATTGAACATCTGGAGTTATTAGTCTGCTAATATCTTCCAAATGTGTTTTTACCATTGCATAATTTAGCAAATCGAGAGCACCATAATAATACAAATCATTCAAAAATATTTGATATTTGATATTAAACAAACCAGATGATATTGTATTTGCATCCGATTTAAATACGTTATTTACTCCAATGATTGTATCTGGAAGTTGAATAAAATTATTTGTTTCTTGATAATTGACCGTTGTTATTCCAACAGAAGAATTTGCAGTTGAACTTGTGATACCTGTTCTTACTATAGTTTTTTCATCAGGTAGAAGTTTGTGTTTTAAATATACTCTTGCCGCACCATCATAATGTCTTTCATTAAAAAATTGAATAGCATCATCTACCAAATCGTCAATTTGGTCGTCATCGACGTTAATTTCTAGAACAGGATATCCAAGTTTTCGCAAACAGTAATCAATTAATCCTTGACGACTTGATGGTTGAGACATTATTTAATTTTAGACTCTAATTATTTATCAATATGTGCCACCATCAATGAATGGATATGGATTCCATTGTTCTGTTGATGAATTGTATACAAGTACTGAATTGTTTGGAATTGCTGTAGTTGTATTGACATCATTTAAATCGGTAAGATTCATTTTTAAATTTGCAACAGCAGAAACTACCCTGTTTGCGTTATCAGCACCAAGTCTTACTTTTATTAAATTGTCTGAATTAGTTCTTACTCTAATGTCTGACATTGTTTTTATGCGGTGGTAATTCCAGCAGTAACTAAAGCACTTCCTTCAACAACTCTTGTCTTTGCTGTTCCACTATCTAATAGTATGTCATAACAATATCTTCCTGGTCTCAATGTTGATGTGATAGTTGAACCTAAAGAAATTTTAACTCTTCCGTCAGGTCTATTGGGGAAAGAAACTGTAAAAACAGCAGAAGTATTTAATGATGCTGGTGATTTTTTTAATTTTGCATAACCAGTATATCCAGTCAAATCCAATGGAGTATTTGCTACTGATTCAAGAAAAAATGTCTGATTAAAATCAGCACCCCCTGGAATTGTTATATTAGCTACATATATTGCCATTATGATAACTAGATAAAATCTTTCCTAATATATTTAGGTTTTGTTTTCTAAGAGTTTTGCAAGTAACGATTTTATCTCAGTCAATTCGGTTTTTAAATTTTCAATTTCATTTTTTTCCTCTAATGATGAGTTTTTGGCTCTCAAATATTCTTGGTATTCATAATCATTGCAATTTACGATTGCATTTGATTTTTCATCACGATACAATCCTTTGTGTCCTTCTACTGGTATCATATTGATGCAATTGCTCTTAAGTCTCTAATAAGTGGAACATATGATTGATTTGTTCCAGTCATAATAATTTTAATTTGGAATCCATTGAATGGAGTTATATTTTTACCAGTAAATTCATAATTACCAAAATCACCTAAAGTATTTGATGCTTGAACGAATCTATCAGATTTTCCATTATTTTTTGAAGAATCGATTACGTTTCCATTCTCATCAAGATTGTCATATCCTGGGAAAAATTCATATAATTGTTGTGAATCTGGAGTATCATTTCTAAGCAATCTATACATAACTCTAATATCATTTGATGAGTGTCTATAAGCATCAAAGAGAACTTTCAAACTATCTGCTGATTTTTGTAACTTTACAATTTTTGAAACATAAATTGCTGCATTTGGGTCACCACTCAATTGATTTACTTTTGGATCTAAAGCAAAATCAGAAACAGGATTATTAATCCTATTCATTGTTGTGATTATGTTTACTCTATGCAAATCAATCATTGGAGATACTTTTCTATCACCTGTTGACAATAGAAGTTCCATAGTGAATGATCTATTTCCGGGTAAAGTGGTTAAATTTGAAAGTTCATTTACTTTAGAATAAATCGCAGAAGTTTCACTTAGTTGATTGGTAGAATTTAAAGATATATCTTCAAATCCTCTATCCGTGAATGAAATTTCAGTTCCATTCACACTTGTTCCAGTTGTTGTTCTGATTTTTGCTCCAACTGATGTTGTTTCTGGTAATAATGTTTGTATATTTGGTCTAATACTATTAAATGTGATATTTTGTGTTGCTTTTGGTCCATTAAAAGACCCAACAATTGGGGTTGATGAATATGTTCCACCAGATTTAGATTGTTTGAAGAATAACTCTGGATATGAATTAGTATTTCCAGTGCTTCTATTGGTTCCTGGTGTCGATTGATCTATTTTTACGTGGTAAGAATCAAGTTCAATTGGATATTTTGTTAAATCAACATCTGTAAATTTATGAGTTTTGTTGATTCTTCTGAGTGAAACTCCATTGAATTCGTATTTAAATACGGATGCGTTTGTCAAGTGTAATGTCGCAACTGTATTGTCAATTCCTCTTCCACCACTAATACCAGTTAAAGTATTTCCAGAAGTTCCTGTATACTTTATAATTTCATTATCAATAACAATATAACCTGGATTATTTGAATCAACAGCAATGTTTTCGAAGGTTTCTAAAGTACCGATTGAATTTAATGTAATATCACTAGTAGAAGTAGAAGAATAGTCAGCAGTTAGTTTTACAGGAGCAATATCAGATTCGATTCCACTCAAAGTAACTTGATTGATTGGTGAATACATTCCGTGATTTTGGTGATTGACTTTAAAGTGCAATCCATCAGAAATATTAACAGTACTAGTTACAGTTGCTCCTGCTATAGAAGAACCATTATTGGTAATTGTTTTTGTTCCCGATGTGTCTAATTTTCCTTGAATATTATCAACAATAATAGAATTGACTGCTGAAATAATTCCAACATTGTTTGGAATGGTTAAGATGAGATTTTTTCCAAGATTATTAGTATCAGTAGAACTTACTGTTAATGTATCACCAGGAGCATATCCAGAACCACCATCAGTAATAGTTGCAGCGACTGCTACACCAGAGGAAACTGAAAGATTGACTTTTGCATTTTGTCCGAATCCTGTTAATGATATCAAACTTATATTTGAATATACTGTTGCCCCACTTGTAAACCCAGAACCAACATTTGTTAATGTTAAGGTTGAACCAATTCCAACTGCACCAACAAGAGATTTAAGATTTGAAGTAAAATTGGTATTGGTTGTTTGACTAATTGTATTTCCGACAACTAATGAGGTTTGTTCCGAAGTAGATAGACTCTTACCTAAACCAATTAATGCCGAATTTGAATACGCATTTAGTGGATTTTTTCTCAATGTTGCAACTTGATTATTGCCAATAGATAGATCTGGATTATAGAATCTAAATGATGCTGGCGAAGTTACAAAATCTGCCCTGTATAAGGTAAACTTCAAATCTTCCAAATCAGATGCAGTCCAAGTTGATCCATTTTGTGATTTAAATAATGCACCAAGAGTCGGTTGTTTGGAAACAATAATTTTTTGAGAATCTGGTTTATTTGCAGTTGATATGTCTGGTTCTCCCATTCTTGAAATCCATACATTATACGAATCGGAAGACGAGATTAATACAATAGAATATCCAGAACCAACTTTTTCCAAATAAACTGGAGAAGGGAAAGTAAAAGTAGTTGCAACAGTACCATCTTCAGATGCTTTAACATCTTTTGGATCTAATGTTACTTCTGAAAATGGTAAAAATGTTTGTGTTGGAAGACCAGATTGCATCGTTCTGATTTGAAGTGTTACTGGAATTCCTTTGGTGTCTTTTGTTTTGAAGAAAATATCACATTTTGTAATATAAACTCCATTAGTATCAGCAACTTCAAATGATTGTGCTAAAGGATCAACCCATCTAGTTGATTGTGATGTTGAAGTATCAGCAGTATTTGCAGTAGATGTTGATGTGACAGAATTGACAAGTGTTCGTGAATCTGTGCGTGGAATTCTTTCGACATTTGCATTTCTGATCCTAAGTGTAGAATTTTCAACATTGTCTAAAGTTCCAGCAGAAGTGAAATTGACTTCTGCTGTAGTTTCATCTGAAGTAACTACTGTAGAATTTGTTGAACTTGAGGTTAAAACAAAAGTCTTTGTTCCAGTTCTAAATGATGGAGTTGATGGAATTGTTGGGTCGGGAATAAACAACGAACCAATGAAAACTCCAGATTCATCTGCTATCAATCTAACATCAGAGATTTTTGCAATTGCTCCACTAGTTTGTCCAACCAATTGCATACTTTTTGCAATACTACCATAAAAACCAGATGATGCCTGCATTTCTAAACTTGCAGTATCAACATTTAATATCGTAGTTGTTGATGAGTATGAACTAGATAAAGAATTTTCTAGTAAATATGGATTTAATAAAAATGTTTCTGTTGGTGAATTATATGGACCATATTTGTGATTTTGTGTTGCAAGTCTAAATCTAATAGTTTTTGAACCCAAACTTCCAACTATTGTTTCTCCACTAACAAAAGTTCCACTAGACATTGAAACTTCAATCAATTTTGGTACAACATATGAAGTCATATCAACATTATCAAAAAATGCATAAACTCTTGATGATGGTTTTAATCTTTTGGAAATAATTTCAATGTTCCTAGATCTCATCGTTGTTATGATTTCTCTAGAAATAATTTTATCTCCAAGATTTGTGGAATCAAATCTTTCAGTAACACCTAATTGAATTCCTTGTCTAGATTGATTTGTTGTTGTAGTTACTGTAGTATTTGTTGTAGTTTGAAAATTATTTTGTGTTACTGTAACATCAGTTACCAATCTTCTTCCACCACCAGGATCGATGGTAAATGATTCAGTAGAACTTCCAGTAAATACTGGACCAGAAGATGAACTAGAAACATTTGAACCAGTCCAAGTGGTTTCCCAAGAGTTCCAATCAATTGGAGAAAGACCAGTATTACTATCGGCATTGGCAAGTGCCATTGACGCATCATAACTGCCTTCAATGTCATAAGTTCTTTCTGTTTTTCTTGTTTCAATCCAAGTATCACTTGATGGATTTAATTGAATTGATCCAATCCAGTTTATCACATTAAATGGATTTACATTTTCACTTCTTGTGGCAAACTGATTTTTTACATATTCAACCTCAGAATAATTCAAACATACAATATCTCCAACTCTTTTTATATTTGGAGAACCTAAATCACTAACAAAACGTAAATCAGCATCTGGATTTGATGTCTGGCCAATTCCAATAACTGCTTCAGATCCTAAAAGCAAATCTATAGAAGTTGTGTAATGGGTTGGTCTTAATAATCCATTTGCATCATCGACACTTGCTTTATAATCACGATTTCTTATTTCTCCTCCATTATAAGATCTAAAATTATCAACAAAGAAACCACATTTAAATCTATCTAATTTTGTTGTAGCATCTCTTATTGTTAAATTTTGAGTATCTGTTTCCAATAAAGACAATGATGTATAATATTCAACATTTGAAAGTCTATTTTCCAATCTGGAAATATCTTTCATTGTATATCGTTTGTGTTGTACCAAAGATGTTGATGCATTTTCTGCCCTATTCAAATAAGCAGGTAAACGAATTGTTGCTATTTCCAGACAAGAATCTAAACTATTTGGAAGTTTTGGTTGAAGTGATGGTACACCTTTATTTACGATAAATGATCCTTCTTTTGTTAAAAATAATCTATCAATTCTTGGTAGATAATACTCATAAGATAGATTTAATGCTTTTTGTTGTGCAAAAATATTTCTAGATGAATTTTCTCCAGTAAATATTCTAGATTCGTACTCAAATGGTGATTTTGTGCCAGAATAAGGAGCAACTCTTGGTCTTAAATCAATAACATCACTTAAAGATATTCCGTCAACTGATGATATGTCATCTCCATATCTATCTTTATCGTAAGAATTTACTCCAACAAAATCACCAACATCAGATGAATCTATTGTATAATTATTGTAAATAATTGTTATCTGCTTGGTTGGTGCAGCAATTTGCGGTTTTCTGATAATTCTAGAAAAATCAAGGTATTCTGATCTTTGTCCTTCATCCAAAATAAAGTTAGTTCTAATATTTTTATCACCAACTTGAATTGAGTCAACAGTTCCAGAAATTTGAGATTCCTCAAATGTAACTTTTTCACCAACAGAAAAAATATTTTCATTCAAATAAACAAATTTTACTTCATTTGTTCCATCATTTGATGCTAAACTTGCAACTGCTCCAGTGTCTTTACCAATTATTCTTTCACCTTTAATTGAATTTAAAATATTTGAATTTAATCCAATTAATGTAATTGATGGTAATGTTGGAGTTGAAGATGAAGATGATTCAAAAATTCCAATAACTGATTCTACATCTGGAACATTTAATGAAATCTCATCATCTTCAACTCTTAATCCATAAACAGTGCTGATAGTTAAACCACTTGTGGATGTGGAAACACCAGAAGAAGTTTTGTTGATTGTTAGACTAGAGCATCTATTGTATATCTTTTTGCGAGTTTTTGTGTTTACTTTTTTGAGAGTAGCAGTTAATATTGCTGCACCTGAATTTACAGTAATATTTTGAATAGATATGGTTCTTCCACTTGGAACTAATTTTTGGTTATCTAATACTGCTACAGTTCCATCGGCAAAAGTTAAATTATAATCTTCCTCATCAAATGGTTCAAACGTTAAAGAAGTGTCTGTTTCTAATGTCGCACTCCAGGCACCATCACTAAATTCACCAGCAGTAATAGTGTAAGATTTTTTGAATACTACATCAGAACCAGTTAAATCTAAATTTGAAACTTTTGAATTATTTAAACGTGCGTATAAAAAGGCATTTTGTGTATTTAAAACGTCCAAAGATGATACTTTGAAGTCATTTACAGTAATAGTTGAACCTGGAAGAGCACCAGAACAAACACCGGAAACAGAAGTCGTTGCTACAATAGTTAAAGATCTTGAGGATCCACTAACAGCAGAAACTCTATTGTAAGTAGGTACACTTTCCCCTTGTTTTGTGTATGATACAATATCACCTACATTAACTCCAACATAAAAGTTTTGATTTGAAGTTGTTACTGTAGAAATTCCACCACTATTACCAGTAATAGTAAATTGAGTTCCTGGTTCTGCAACTGATAAATTTTTTGATAAAATTGGGTCAGCAGTAAATCCAGGAGAGTATATTTGATGAACATCAGATAAAGAATAATCTTTTACTGATGTGATTGTGCGAGAAATGTCTAAACCATTAATTTTAATTTGCTCATTTGCTATAAATGACCCAGAAACTTGATATAATGTTAAAGTGGTAGATGATGCATTGCTAACCAAATATCCTTTAGCACCACTATTTTTTCCTTCAATATATGCTGGAGCAGTTTGTGTCAATGCAGTGTTAATTGTCAATACTGTATATGTTTGAATATCATAAAGAGAACTTTCAAATTGAGTTGAAGCATTTGAATATGCTGCATTTTTTAATTTTAAATCATAAAGTCTAGCAACTCCAATCTTTGTTCCAGATAAAGATCCTGGTGTTGCTGTTCTGGTATCATAAAGACTTACTTGTGTTGTTAATCCAACTGCAATAGAACCAAAGACATTATTTAATAGAATCTGTCTTCCAACATTAAATGGAATTGATGCATTCTCTGCTCGTTCTGTTGTTCTTGGTTTTTCTATATCTACAATAGTATTACTAATCGTTTCAATTTCATATCCACGGACGTATGCTTTTCCTGGACTTATTGAAATGCAAGCAAGGTCTTTTGATGGATTATTTCCTTGCTTAGTTTTTTGGCTTGAATAATAAACTCCATTATTTCCAATTCTGTCATTTAACGATTCCTTTACATTAATATCAAAGGGTCTTACATAATAATCACCAGATTCGTCATAAGTTCTTCTTGCTAATTCATCTCTAATTAAATTATAATCAGTTCTATCTACAAACTTTGTTAATCCACCATTTTCTACTCGTAACAATTCTACGAAATCCTGATCGTTAAAATCATCAATTTCTTTTTTGATTAAAGTTGTAGAAATTTTTAATCTATCAGCACCTGGAGCAGCATAATTTGAAAATCCTTGAGCATTATCAAACAAATCATTATAATTATTTGATGCTACTGCAATCTCTTCGTCAATCAAAAGACCAACACGATATGTTGGAGTATTTGTGTATTGGTCTAAAATTACTACTTGTTTTGGAACAGTAATGAAGAATCCACGAACAAAATACACACCTTCTTCAATTTTTGCTGCAGACCCTTTACCAATAGAACCAGAAATAATCGAAGTCGCAAAAGATGTATTTGCTCTAATTGAAGATAATGTGTAATCCACATTTTCCAATGAAATTAAATTTTCACCATCAACAAAAGTTTTATTTGTAAAATTTGTATCACTAGAACTCTTATACTTTACATATAGTGTGTAGTTATTTTTTTCTGATACTGTATTTGTAATATAATTTTCTACTACCGCAGTAACACCACTTGTTTCCCCTTTTATACTTTTACCTATAAACTTATCAATGTATGATGATACTGGAATTCCCAAATGTGCGTCATCAATTTGTACGCAACTATATTCCGAGTCATAACCAATTTGACCCGGAATAACCATAGAACCTTCTTTGAAGAAATGTTTCCCAAACTTTTCAACTTGATTTTGTAAAATTGATTGAAGAGTTGTTAATTCCCTTGCTTGAATTGGGGTTCCTGGTTTAAATAAAACTCTTTGATACCCTTTTGTCGCATCAAAATCATCAAAATATGGAGATACGTTTAGGTTAGTATTCTGTGGCATTTTTCTTTAGAACTCCAAAACGATTTTGATATCTTCTTTTTGACTTGCTGATCTTGGTATTGGTGGTCTGTTGTCAATATAAATGATTTCACCAGACTTTTTATTGTATTCTGCAGACGCAATACCAGCAACAAAGTTGCTTCCCAGTTGATATGTCCTATTATTTATTACGGTACTAATGCCAGTAAAAGAAGTATCAATACTTAGTGGTGTTCCAGAAGCAGCACCATTTATTACCAAAGATGAACCAGTAGAACTAAAATCATTAATTTTATATCCAACCCCAACTGTTGCTAGTCCAACTGGTTGATAATATTTCAAGACACCTGTTATATTGTTCCACGAAGCAACAAAACCAATTGCAACAGTGCCACTACTAACTGTTTGAGTGATTGTAGAATCAACTGCATAAGTTGTTAATGTGGTAGCAACACCAGTTAATTTTAATGCTTTCAGAGCACTTACTTCTGCTGCATCTAATGGTTCAACATCACTCGTTATTTTTGTTGGATTTTTGATAATTCCGATTCTAGCAAAATCATTTCCAATAATAGTATCAGGATTTGTTTCATCGGTATTATAACGAGAATAAACTAAAACTCTATAAGCACCAAGTTCTCTGTAGATATCATAACCATGACCTCCTTTGGGGGGAATAATTACATCAAAACTAGCAATTGTTCCAGTATTTACTAATTCATCTGGAATTCCTGGTGCCCCTGGTTCAAATTGAATAATTCCTTTGGTATATCCAATTCCACCATCAGTAACATAAGCATCTGAAACTTTCCCAAAAGAATCAACTATAACAGTTGCTTTTCCTCCAGTGCCATCACCAAGAATTGGAATATTTACAAATGTTTTTGAAATTGGAGCATATCCAGAACCTCTAGTTTTTATAGTTAAAATTTGTACTTTCCCATTGATGGCATTATTTTTGATTGAAATACTTTCACCGACTGTTCCCCAGTCTTCTGGAACTGGAATAAATTCAATGGAATCAAATTTTACAATTTCAGATGGTTTGATCGTATACAGATATTTCCAAATATATCCGTCACCACTTGTTCCCGCAGGTCTTGGTTCCAAATCTACAAAATCTGGTTTATCTACTGACGGTTTTCCTTTTGGATTTTCTGGATCTGTACCATTTTGTAGGCAAATATAAACTCTCAAATCATCGTTAATTACATAATAATTTGCATCATATAATGATGTAGAGTTTGTAATTGGGGATAAATTATAAACTGTATAGTCATGTCTATACATTTCATAGGTAAAATTACTTTCCCAAGTTTTTTTTCTTACCATTCTTCTCACGTCACTTCTAGTGACTTTTTTCATAGAAATAATAGTCTCTTTTATTTCGCATTCTTCTTTAAACCCATCCAATGGAGGTAATCCCTCCCCCCAAGATGCTGATCCATTTGCTTGAGAATTCAAAGCATTTGGTTGTCCTATAAAAGTATAATAAGTATTTGCCGTATCTCCAACACCAATAAGACTTTTTGTGAAAGTCTCAGCATTCATTATCCTAAATTGATCTGATATAATTGCAGACATTTTAATCGTATACTTTTTTTCTATTTATTACTAAATCAAACCACGAGTTCTATAAACTTCTGCTGCTGTAGATAATCCAGTCAGTCCATCATTCGTATTTACAACAAAGTCTTTTGGATTTTCTCTTGCTCTATTTTGATAATCATATATTTTACTCCAAGTATATCTTCCATAAAATCCAGTCGTATTAATTCCAAGATTTATTGCTTTATCTACACCATTGGGAACAGAAACAAAATCACATCTCACGGTCACTATTCCAGATGATGGATTTGAAATAATATTTTCTACTCTATACAGACCATCAATGAATGAAGTTGCTGTTCCAACTCTAATTCCAGTAGTGGTTGTTATTCCGGTTAAAGCATATCCAGAAGTCACATTGCTGTCAAAAATTACAAAATAATCTCCAGTTTCCAATTGACTATATGATACACCAAACTTATCAAGTGATGAATATCCAATACCAAGATTGGTATTATCATAAGTTTCTGATTGTAATTTAAATTCCAAAGAGGATAAACCAATTCCTATAGTATTGATGCCAGTTATTGTTCCAAAATCACCTTTTGCTTTTATTGAATATACCTTTTCTCTATTTGATTTTGTAGTATCAAAAATAACAGGAGGAACGTTTGTTTGGGAGTAACCAAATCCGCCATTTGTGATTGACACCGAAGTCACAATACCGTTTGTGGACGAAGACGTTGCTGTTGCTCTATTATACATTGGTTCTGCATACATAATCGTTGTGCCAGATCCAACTACAACATATCTTCCCTCATAACTTAATGATGGAACAAAAATTAAATCTCTAATTGCATTTGATTGGTTTGTTGATCTTTTTTCCCAAGTTGAAAGGTCTAATGAATAATACAAATTCCCATTATCATCTAACACAACATAAACACCATCATAATAGTTTATATTTGTTAAATTATTTGTAATATTTATATTAGTTTGCGAAGACCAGGCATTACCACTTAATGAAGTTATTACTGACCCATTATTTCCTACTGCAATAAATTTTGTTCCATCCCATATGACTTTATTTAAATTTTGCGTAGTTGGTTTTGATGAATCTCCAATAATGGACCAAACTTCCAAATTGGAGGAATAATAAATTGTTCCATCATCACCAACTGCAACAAAAGTACTATTATTATTTGCAATTGAATTTAGATTTTTTATATTTGTTTTGTTTTGTTCGAAGAATTGAGTAGTCCCAATCCCAACAGCAGTGAAAATTGGAGATTTTTGATTGTAATTGGAAATTTTACCAACAACAACAAAAGTATTTTTAGATGAAGAATAAGAAATGTCTTTGAATTCACCATTATATGTACTATCTTGAATATCTGGAACACCAACAAAATTAATAGTACTGTTAAATAACTTACATTCAATCCAAGAAGATACTCCAGTTCCAATTCCTGTTGTTGTTGCTGTTATGATTTTCCCAGTTTGTCCTACGGCAACATAAGTATTTGTTCCGGCAAATGCGACAGAATTGAATGAAATTGTGTTTCCATACCCAATACTACTATTGGACCAAGATATTCCATCTACACTCTTAACTAAAAGACTACTTGTTCCAACACCAACAAAAATATTTCCATAAGTAATTGATTTTATTTCGTAATTTGTAGTTATTCCAGAAGTTCCTTTCCAATTATAAATTGGATCTTTTCTTGTTATGAATGCCGAAGAAATTGCAACTGTTGGATTTGCAATTTGATATCCCGAACCAGAATTTGTAATTGTAATATTTGAAATAGTCGATGCGGCAGAAACAACAGCAGTTCCAGATGCTGGATCGACTGTCTTATTATCAAGAACAATAATGTCTCTTAATTCTTCTGTTAATCCTCTTCCAATATCTTCCACAAATAATGGAAAAGCATTATTTACATATATTGTAGTATCATTTTTCTCAATCGATTTAATAATTCTTGTTGTTGGTGTATTTCTCGATTTTAAATCTGGTCTTCCTTTTGAATATAAAACACCATTAATAATTCTATCTCTTGTTTGTTTAGTCCAATTGAGAGGTCTTGCTTTTTTGGGATTAGTGTTAATACCAAGACTATCATAAGGAAATGTATCAACTGTGTCAAAAGAAACAATTTTCTTCACCACACGTTCAAATTGTTCTCTGTCATATGGATCTAATATGTTTTCTCCAATTTGAATGGAATCACCTTCTTTTATTGTTTTTGGTGGATCTACCTGTTCTACATCCAAATCTGATCCTCTATAATATAAAATCAAACATTTTGAATTTGCCTTTGGTGCTTCATTGAAAATTATTTGTGAACCAATTATTTTATAAGATTCATCTGGTTTTTGTAAAATGTCATTTATAAAAACAAAAAAGTTATTGCTTGTGTTTAGATCTGAACCTGGAATTGCTCTTACTGAAAATGTATCTGTTATGCCAAGAGTTGTGACAGTTAATAAGAATTTGCGTTTTTTTCCAGTAAAAAATGGCGCAAGACTGTTGATTCTAACAAATTGTCCTGGATAAAACCCACCAAATTTATCTGTGAATGTTTCCAATACTGTCATTCTAAATTCACTAAATCCCACTCCAACCGATGGGTTTGTGGTAATACCAACAACTGTTAATACTTCCCCAACTTTGTAACCATATCCAGGATCATCTATATTAAATCCAGTAATACTAGAACCATTACTTACGATCACAGAAACCTTTGCTCCTTCACCGACACCACTAGAACCACCAGTATAAGCAACACCAAGATTGCTATAATTTGGAGGAATTGGTATGTTGATTGATGGTTTTGCTGTAGTTGTATATCCAGTTCCTGCATTTACTATAGTTAGTGAAGTTATTGTTCCACCAGAACCAATTGAAGCAGTAATTGTAGCACCATTACCAATTGTAGAAGCAACACTAATTACTGGAGCAATTCTATAACCACCTCCAGCACCAGTTAAGTAAATATTTGATATTGTGCCAGCAGCAGATACAGAAACTGTTGCAGAGGCACCTACGAGGGGCTGGTAACCATATCCAGTCGTAATCGCAACTCTAACAATTTTTCCAGCATTTGGAACACCACTTATAAACTTAATAGTGTTATTTCCTTCTGTATCGATAATAAAATCACTATCTGATATCTGAGAAACATTATTCAATAGAATAAATGGATTATTGTTTATATTTGAACTGCTATTAGTATCAGAATATAATCCAGATATATTTTCCCCATTTGATTTCAACACATAATTTAATCTTGTAATATTGAATGTTGTTGTGGCAATTCCAGTATTTACATTATGATTTGGAGCAATAGTAATTGACCCAACACCTATAGATTGAATAACTGTATTTCTTACAATATATTCATTTTCTGTATATTCTAAATTTAGAACATCACCTAAACTTAAAGAAGATGTAATAATTCCACTTATTGTATTTTTACTTGAAGAACTAAGAGTTCCTGTTCTAATTCCTACTGTTTCTGCCTTTCCAGTAAAATCTTTAGAAATGTCATCGATAATTAAATTTTTATCTGATGTATTTCCTGGTTCAAATCTTCTTGAGAAAAATCTTCCTTGAAATGATGAGTTTACTTGTATGCTTTCTTGACCTATTTTTCCGTATGGAGGATCAGTAAAATAAATTGTATCCTTGACTATATTAAAATCACCTCTCATCACAGTAACTGCTGCCCCAACAGTATGACCTGCTGCTGTTGTTCCATAATATCCACGATTCACTATAACACTATTGGTTGAACCAATACCAACCGATCTCACTTTCATCAATTCCAAATCCACCATTAAAACATCCAAAGATGATAATGATGAAATGCCAGATCTCAAATATATTGTATTCCCAATTCCAATTGATGCTGCTGGATATAAGGTAGTGCCTCTTCTGTATAGTGGTGATTGGATGATATTGTCAATGGTAATTAACGCACTTGAATTTGGTTCAGGATAAGTGAATGAATGAGTTCCAATTCCATAATTATCAATATTTAAATTAGAAGAAGTTGATAACCCAGATACTTTAAATTGATTATCATTTAATTTATCAATATATAAAACTTGTGGCAAAAGATCTGTTCCCAAAAGTGTTGGAGAAAGATATAAATCATCTGCTGGTGTAGATCCACCAATAGATGTTCCAGCAATGCTAATAATGTCCGTCAAAGACCCATCTGTTTGATTTCCAATAGCATAAGATCTTCCTCCATTTGCAACTTGAACGGAACTAATTTTTCCCGAAGAATCTCTTGATATGTTAAATTTTGCACCAGATCCAACCCCAACTGTTGTAGTGCCAGCAACACCAGTATATGTTGAATTTGCTGCTGATACTATTGCTGTACTTGAAACTTTAGATACTTTAAATGATAATGTGTGAGTTGGATTTGCTCCTCCGAGATAAGTTCCAGCAATTGAAACTGTATTTCCTATTCCATATCCTCTTCCACCATCTTTGAGAATAATGGATGTTGAAATTGGATTTCCAGTTACTGAACCGTCATAAGTAATCCAAACTTCAAATGTTGCACCAGTTCCAATTCCAGATGTAGTAGATGGAATTGGATTTCCAAATCCATAAATTCGACTTGATGCATAAGGTATCAAAGTCGATATGCCAGTAATTGTAGTACTGATTGCTACATTATATCCATTCTCAAATATTGCACTTCCAATACCACCACTCACTCCCATTATAATTCCAGCACCATATTCTTTAGTCACAAATTGTGATTCGACTAAAGATGTTGTGCCAATTCCAATTCTTGTTTGATTTTCTGCTGTTATTGGATAATACCCAGATCCGCCACTGATTACCTTTACACTTTGAATAGAACCACTAGAAATTACAGGATAAAAAACTCCTTCTACTACTGGTGTTTGGGTATTTTGTATCGTAATTTTTGGTGGGTCAGTTGAAGAATATCCAGACCCACCATCGATTACATAAATTTTTGATACAGAATAAAACTCAGTATCAAACTCTGGTTTAAAACTTGCACCTGACCCTGGAACTGTTCGCATTATTACGAAAACTACTCTTTTATTCTTATATTTATTGAGGACTTATGCGACAAATGTACCAGTTGATGGACCTACTTTTTCTATTGTATAAAAACTACCAGCAAGTGGAGTAGCAGTACCAGCACTTTGAGTTAAACGAAGTCTCCAGTTAGTGGCAGCATTTGTTACAGCAATTAATTCAAATCTTGAAAAATGATTCACTCCCGTAGATAATGATGCAGTAGCAGCATGAGCCATCGAAGCAGTAGACTGACCTCCAGAGTATGAAAGTACATTTGTCTGTGTTCCATTTGCAATACCAGTAACTGGCGAATATGTGAGAGATGATGTGAATATAGTAGGAGCAGAAGAAAACGTATGAGTCCAAGTTGCAGTACCTGCTGTAGTTTTTGTAAAGTATGCGAAGCAAGTAATTTTATAGACCGATGATGCCTCTAAACTTAATGAACTTGGTGTTGTAAAGAAATCAGCAATTGCGTTACCAATTGCTGAACCATCAGTAGTTCTTCTAAATGAATAAACAGGAGGAACATATGCTCTACCAGAGGTAGAGTTTGGAGTCTGATATAAGTAAGAACCATCATACTCAATCGCACCTACTTCTGGTGTTGCTAAAATGGTAGTTCCTGCTCCAATTTTTAATGGAGAACCGCCTGGGTCAGAAGTTGTTGCAGCACCTATATGGACTTTTGCAGTTGGATTTGTGGTTCCAATGCCAATATTTCCTGTGATAAAAGTATCTCCAGATACTTGAAGTTTTGATGTTCCTGTTCGTATTCCAGAACCAACTAATACTGGTCCATTGGTAAATGTGGAAAGTCCAGTAGTGGTCAAATTATCAAGCACTTGACCAGAACTTACTACAGACCCAGTAATATTAATATCATAAGTTCCAGTTAATCTTTCTCTTGCTATTGTGCCAGTTGTTATATTTTCAGCATCTTCAAGATGTGTAGCAGTAGTTGCTGTACCAGTAAGATTTCCTACAAAACCTCCAGTAGAAGTTATAATACCGGAAGTATTAATATCAATAGCAGAACTTACGTTATTGGCAGTAGTTGCTGTACCAGTAAGACTTCCTACAAAACCTCCAGTAGAAGTTATAATCCCACTAGTGTTTATGTTAATAGTAGAACTTACGTTATTAGCAGTAGTTGCTGTACCAGTAAGATTTCCAGTAAAACTAGAAGCAGTTATAATACCAGAAGTATTAATATCAATAGTAGAACTTACGTTATTGGCAGTAGTTGCTGTTCCAGTAAGACTTCCTACAAAACCTCCAGTAGAAGTAACGACACCAGTAAAGTTGCCATCACCAACGATTGATAGTTTTGAGGTTGGATTTGTGGTTCCTATACCAACAGAACCAGAAACATAAGCACCACCAGTAACTTGAAGTGGTTGTGATGCTGTTCCTGTTGCTGATGTTGAACCAATCAAGCAGTTTCCATAAAGGTGATTGATCATCACTTTACCATCAGTAGAAACACCAACTAAAGGTATGCCATCATTATCATTAACGTTAAAAAATGTTCCTGTGTTGTTTGCCATTTTTCTTTAATACCTTTATTGATTTATACTGTTTCCAACTTGATTTGTTGGGAATAATCTAGAAAACTTAGAACTTGGAGACCATATAATTCTTACAATACCTTGTGCCCCATTTCCTCCAATAACAGATCCAGCACCACCATCACCACCACCACCTCCACCACCATATATCCCACCACCAGCACCATTAGTTGTATTTCCAGTTAATCCATTTGATCCACCAGAACCAGCATTTCCAGCACCATTTGATAGTGATCCAGAAGTTCCTTGTCCTAATACACCAACTCCACCACCACCAGATCCAGAGTCACCACCACCTGCTCCACCACCTGCTCCACCACCAGATCCTGCACCTCCACTACCACCTGCTCCATTTCCACCAGTTCCTCCATTGCCACTATAACCACCAGAACCTCCACCTCCAGCACCACTATTTAATGTTGCTCTGCCACCAGAACCTCCAGTTGCTCCACCTTGACCTCCAGAACCAGAACCACCAGCACCAACTGATCCTTGATAATCAGATGCACCACCTTTTCCTCCAAATGCTGTAGCAATCCCTGTTATTGAACTATCTCCACCATTTCCTCCCGCACCTTCGGAAACTGCAACACCACCAGCACCAACAGTGATATTGAGAGTTTGTCCTGGAGTTACTGAATAATCGTTAACATATATCAGTCCTCCTCCACCTCCACCATTTCCACCAGAAGAACCACCAGAGGCACCACCTGCTCCACCACCACCAATCAATACAGCAGAAATCTTTGTTACACCAGCAGGAACTGTAAAAGTATTACTTCCAACAGTTGTGAATGTACTGGATAAACCAGTCATATTTAATAATTCTGTTCCAATCACCGTTGAACCATTTACAGATAACGAAGATGTTGGAGTTGTAATTCCTATACCTATTGAATTGGAAAAATAAGAATTACCAGAAAAAGTGGAAACACCAGAAACATAAGAATTAGTAGCAGTAATAAAATCTACTGTTGCAACTCCAATATAAGCACTAGTAGCAGTAATAAAACCTACTGTTGTGATGCCAGAAACTCGAAGATTGGTGGCAGTAATAATCCCTACTGTTGCAACTCCAACATAAGCACTAGTGGCAGTAATAAATCCTACTGTTGTAATGCCAGGACCAACTTGAAGTTGTGTAATGGAACCAATACCACCAATAACATTAGTTGCTGTTGTTGCATTTTCAAGAGTACCAGAAAAACTACCAGTAATTGTTCCGTCAACTTGTAAATTACCGACAACGTGAAGTTTTGATATTGGATTTGTAGTTCCAATACCAACTGAACCACCAATATAAACACCACTACTGATACCAGTGACTTGAAAAACTTGACCTGATGTTCCTGTGGAAGTTTCACCACCTATCAGAACTGGTCCATTTGCGAATGTAGAAATTCCAGTAACTCGAAGTTGTGTAATAGAACCAATACCACCAATGACTGATGTTGAAGTTCCAGCATTGGTAGCGTAAGTTGCTATACCTGCTGTTGTAGCATAACCAGAAGAAGAAGCATTACCACTAAAACTAGAAGCAGTAACTATACCAGTAAATCTACCATCACCAACAATATGAAGTTTTGATGATGGATTTGTGGTTCCTACACCAACAGAACCTGTGATAAAAGTATTTCCAGATATTTGAAGTTTTGAGGTTCCTGTTTGTATCCCAGAACCAACTAACATTGGTCCATTGGTGAATGTAGAAAGTCCAGCAACTGTAATAGATGAAAGACTATTTGTTATATTTGTCCCATCTCCAATTGCATTATAAATTTCATTAAAGTTACTATTAATCTTTACAGCACCTTGAGATAAGGTATCTCCAGTAGTATCATTTGGTGAGGTTCCAGTAAATATTCCTAGTTTCGCCATTATTTAATAGACTGCCTTTTTGTTTATTTATGTTTTAATTTGAGTCGAATGTAAATGTAGTCATATCAAATGAAGCCCAGATAGTATCATCAAATTTTTTGTTTATACCATAAGCAAATGCATCATCAACCGATGTAGTTGCTGCCCCTGTTGGGTTTATATTTCCAATTACTCCAGAATATAGTATTTTCTGTCCCGTTTGGAAATTATGATTTGGAAGATTTATGATATCATTATCAATACTAACAATATTGCTATTAGAACTATCAAATTCACGATAGAATAATGGTGTTCCCTTACTAGTTAAACTGAAAGATTTACTTCCAACTACAGAACTTCCAGCAAGTCTTCTTCTAATTTTTACACTAGATGTTTCAATGCCGTGATTTAATCTGTGTGGAAGATTCAATCTTACACTACCAATACCAATTTCAGTAATAACGGTATTGTCTGGGATAAGTAGAGCAGAAAATCCCACATAATCACCAACATTTAAATTGTCAGTATTGAGATTTATATAATATGGATAGAAACTATCAAATGTAGCAGTTGTTGTTCCGATTGAAATGTACTCGTTTGAACCATCAAATTGACTACTTATGTCGTCCATTACCAAAACCTTATTTGTTTTACTTAAAGTATAAGGTTTGAGTGCTACACCAAAAATGGGTCCAGTTATACCAATACCAGCAACATTTGCTTCTTCTGCTCCAATATTTACCCTCTCAATTGAACCATCTTCAAATAAACTTTCTTCATCTTCTGTGACTAATGATAGATTATTTCTACTATAAAATGACGATACATCATCAAGATTTATAATTAAATCTAACGTGGAGTTTGCAATTCCAACTTTTAGATTTTTGGTTGCAGTTGATGGAACAATACTAATTATATCTAAATCAGAAAATTCTTTAAACCCTGCTGGGTGAATAACAGAACGAACTGGTTCTTTCCATACATCATAAGATACTTCACTCTTAATTGAATATGAAAACTTTTGATAATAAGAATTGTCTGAAATTCTTTGTTGATAGTTATTTAAAAAACCAACTTCATTCCCAGCATCATTGACTTTATCTCTTGTTGCTCCAAGTGTTGATTTTAAGTTGAACTTATTGGCAAATTCAACAGTACCATTCAATAATGATTTTTCACCTCTTAGTTTATTTCCAACTTCCAATTCACCTTTTGCATCAACCAATCGCAATTGATTGATATCATTATCCCAACCATTTTCCATAACAATTGCAGAAAATACTGAATTACCAGAGTTATCAAATCCAGTAACTTTTTCCCCAGAAATATAATTCAAATCATCAATAAGAATCATCTCAAATTCGGGCATATCCTTTTTATTGATTACAACACCATAACCATAAGTATTGATATAATTACCTTCACGATTATTTTGATTTAAATTTAATGTATCTTTCACTCCAGTCATACTAAAGGTTACTGTAAAATTTTCTAAACTTATTCCAGTTACAGTGAAAAACTTATATCCATAATCTTTTGAGTTGAAATTGTCTTTTGTTTTATCTTGTTGTCTGCATTTTTCTATAAAGATTTCATCTCCAACAGCAAATGGGAATACGGTTTCTGTTTTTCCATATCCAGTTGTAATTAATGGATATAATTGAGTATCATTTAATAATTCTAAAGTAACTGTAGAACCATCATTTTCTGCTACGATGTCATCAATCTCATATCCATTAGAATTGTTTATAGGTACAATTCTTAATGGTGTGATTAAATCATTAGTGTTTTCAACAACTTTTACACCAACAATACTTCCACTTTGTAATTCGGCAGATAACTTTATCTTATCATTTCCAATAACTTTGAGTGATGGAGCAGTATTGTATCCTTTTCCTCCAGTTATTATGCCAACATAATCAACCCTTGAAATATCTTTAATTTGAACTATTGCTGGAGAGCTCAAAAATGGTGTTAATGTGCTATCAGTTGGGTAGTCAAAACCATCTTTGACTCTCTCTAAGTAATCAACTTTTCCTATGGTAGAAGATGATGATTTGAGAATTGCATTTTTTCCAGAAACAGTTTCAATTGAAGATATTTTTGGTAATTTTGTGTATCTTTTTCCACCAAAATTAACTTTTATTTTTGATATTGGTCCAGAAGTATTGGTAGAATTTGTATCATAAAAAATAGTAGATACTCCACTTGAAGTTGTATATGATGTATTTTCTGGTTTTGTGTTTAAATTAAATTTGAATGCTGTACTTCCAATTCCTATAATTGGATATTCATTATTGAATGCACTAGGAACAATTTTAATTCTATTGTTTGCAACAACTTCTTTGTCGTAAGAAATTTGGAATAATTCTGTAAATGAATCTGTTAATGGTATTAAATTATAGTATAGTTCATTTGGAACATCAGTCGTTTGAGTATTTAATACTCTTGTGTTATTGCTGATATATTTAAAGTTTTCAATTTCTTTAGCAAAATTTGGATCTTTGTATAACCTCAAATCCATATCAGAAGCATCACTTAAGTCAAAAGTCAATATATCACCTTTAGTGAGACTGATTGGTGGATTAATAAGAGCAATGCTATGATTGGAAACACCAACACTTGTGAAACTAATACAAGTTCCGACTGCTGTGTCGTAAAGATAATTTGATAATTTTATTTTGTCTGGGTTTTCTTTTAAGATGTAATAAGTATTATTATTAGTCAATCCACCAATGGAGGTATTTCCATTAGTATAATAAACAACTTTATCACCAGTTTTTAATTTATTGCCAGTTATAGTAATCTCATTTGTTTGTGTATTTACACCAACTGAAGAAGCATCAAAATCAATTTTATCTGTTGTGATTTTTCTGAGTGCAGTATCGTATCTTAATTTTATTGTATTTGAAAAACTTGGAAATACATTGAATTTTATTTTATCGTCTGTTTGTAATCCATGTGTTTGTGCTGTAGAAACAGTTACGGAATAATTTTCAAAAGTTCCAGTAAGTTTTGAATATTGTGTTGCTAATGAATGTGCTAATCCAATATTTGTTGATGAACTAAAATACAATGAATTTGATGTTGATCCAATTCCTGTAGTTGTTGTAAAACCTAAGGTAGATAATCCAACATAGTCATTTCCCAAATTGACTGCATAGACTGTTTGATTTTGATTTAATCTAAATGTAGAACCTGTGCCAGTATTTGATACTACAATACCATTTCCGCCCAACCCAACATTATAAGTTAAAGATTGGCCTGTGTAATATTTGTGATTTGGTATATAAATTGAACGAGATGGAACAAATTTATCATATACTGATCTTTTAAAGGTAATTAAAGAAGTGGAAATTCCTCCACCAAGAGTATGACTTGGTGAAATTTGAATACTTCCAATTCCAACACTTATAACAGTTGTCCCAGCAGAAACATTAGTTCCCGAAACATAATCACCAATTTCCAATGCAGTAGTATTAATTCCAATATAACTGGTTATTCCAGCATTAAATGTTCCAAAATCAGTTTTAACACCAACCAATTTATAATAATTTGTTCCAATTGTTCCTATCCCTATTGTATTGCTGGGATTGAAATAAGTGGTTTTATTTTCTATGATAGTATCATTATATTGGGGAGCATCGAATGTAAATGTATTTGGAAGTAATACTACGGATGCAATTCCTGCAGTATGAATTCCAGTATAATTTTCATATCGATTTACAAATAATTTTGATTCCGAAGATGAAATATCAATAACTCTTAAAGTTTCTGTATCAATTCCAATTAAGTTATCGACTTCAAATCCAGAAATATCATTTACAGTAATATAAGTTGTTACACCAGTAGTTGATTGGTTTGGAATATCATTTATTAAACTAACACTTTTTTGATTTATTAATACTTTTTTAAATCCTTGAATATAATTATACGGACTAGAAGAAATGGAAGTGACTAAAATTTCATCATTTGTAATCAAATTGTGGGGTGTTTCTGTAATTCCTTTTATTCTTGTTCCCTTTGTGATAAAAGTTACACCAGAAAAAGTAGATACTCCAATTTGAATATTCGAAACTTCTTTTCCTTCAATTCTTGAAATTACAGCAGATAATCCAGTTCCACCAGAAGTTGAATTATCAAAAACAATATTATCACCTGATTTATAATCTTGACCTGGATCATAAATTGAAACAGAATTTATACCAGAAGACCGTATTTGTTTTACTACAAATTCTTGTTTGTATTTTGATTCTATTTTATTAATTAAACCATAGGATGCATATGTAGAATTCAAATAATATGGACCAGTATTTCTCACTATATCCAAATTATTAAAATCCAATTCCTGGTTGAAAGATGGTTCAAAATTTTCTTCTATTGGTAAATCTTTAAACTTTGAACCAATTAAATATGGATATTGTGGATTTCCATCATCATCAAGACTGAGGAAATATCCATAATTAATATTTGGAAAATCAAGAGTGTTTATAAACATTCCATTACACTCGTCCAAATCTCCCTCAGATACTGATCTATCAAAATAAAAATCATCAATAAAAAATCCAGCATCAAAATTTGGTCTTACATTTAAATCAATTAATTGATTTTTTTCCGACTCACTAATTTTATTATAGCTTGATTTTAATCTTTTGATTTGCCCATTTACTTTACCATAAGGACCAAAAATAGGATTTCCGTCGTAAGCCCATCCTAAAATTTGATATGGATTTGTTGTTGCTGCTGGTGGATTTTCATTTCCTTCTATATCGATAAAATTATTTAAATTTTTTCTTAATTTTTTGGAAGGATAATAATTTATAAATTGTAATCCGAATTTGTCAACATCACTTGGTATAATAACACCTTCATCTTCAGAGTTAATGATTGACTTATTTTTTTCAATTTGATTTATTTGCCATTCGAAAATATTACCTTCAAATCTAGCACCAGAACCTCTTTTCTTTATGGTTATTGATGTATTTGTTTCATCATAGTTTATTCCAGAATTGATAACTAAAACTTGAGTTATTTTTCCATTTACCACAGTTGGATATAATTCAGCATATTTTCCACTTTCACTAGTAACAACAATGTCAATGTCATTTGCATATCCATTTCCTGCATTTAATATTTGGACATCAACAATCAAACCATTAGAAACGACTGGTTTTAATATTGCTTCTGATGTTTGTTTTCTTACAGAAACAAATGGTTTTCTATGGAAGTTTAGAATATCTGGTGTTCCATAATTGCTTCCAGTATTTTCTATAAAAATATTATCAAAAGAACCAAGAACAATCGGATCTAAGGATGGTTCTACAATTGTGGTAGCAATTCCACTAATTGATTCAACACCAATCTCAATTGATGGATATGAAAATTTGTGAGTTCCAACACCAATAGAAGCAAAACTTACATATTTTTTATTAATATAATTTTCTCTAGAAATATTTGTAGAAACTCCAGCAATTGATAGTTTAAATTTATTTTCATCAACTACTGTTACGTGATAATTGATTTGAGTTGACAATCCAGATACCACAGTATCTGATGTTGTATATAAAACCAAATCTTCATTTTTGAAATTATGGTTTTTTGCAAAAATATAATCATCAAAAGTATTAATTCCATTTGATTGATTATCTGCCGATAATAATGATGGAACTGACACAAATCTATTTGAATATCCAAATCCACCATTTTTTACATATATTTTTGTTATTGTATTTTTTGAATTTACTGTTTTGAAACTATGAACTCCAGAATAACCAATACCACTAATTGAAATGGTATTAATTCCAGATATAGAATCATTTTTTGTATTATATAATTTAATTTGTGTTGTGCTAGTTACACCAACAAAATATGAAGCACCATCAATGAGAGGAGATATAGAAGTATTTGAATTTTTACTGTAAAAAACTTCTTCTGAATTGTCAAAATTATGGTTTTGTGAAAAATTAATACTATTGCTGTATATACTAGTTGCTTTAAAATTTGAAGTAATTCTTGTTTTTACTAAATTTGATTCTAATACAGCACCAGAACCATTTCCACCAGTAAGAGTAATTTTTGGTTTTGACTGATAACCAATTCCTGGAGATAATAATTTTACCTCTTTTAGACTTCCTGTTATACATCCATTTAATATAGCACCAGATCCAGAATTATCCTCAACGGTTATTCCAGAAAAATTAATTACATCATATCCTTGTCCTGTTGCATTAACAGATACGGAGTTTAATTTTCCATAGTAAATATTATCTTGGAAAATAGTAGTTGAAAATAATTCAACTCCATCCGCCAAAATACCTATTTTTTTATTGATTGTTTTTCTTTTTTCTGGATTGTCAAAAAATTGTTCTTTTTTAGTTAAATTGAACTTTTTAAATAATTTTTGATGTTCTAATGTTTTATTTTGATAATTTAATTTTACAAAATAATCTCCAGTCCCCACATTTGAAAATCTAATATAATTTTTGGTATATAAATCAGTATTACTATAAGAAAGTTTAATATTATTATCATCAATACTTGTCAAAAAGTAAATTGATGTTTTAATTCCAGAATTGGAAGACGGACTATAATAAATTTTTTCCCCAGTATAAAATTTATGATTGGGGCAATTTAAAATATTTGTATTACCTACGCCTGCAGTAACTTTTGTTTTTCTATCTGTTGCATAAATCTTATCATTTGGTAGTCCAGAAGAAGTAACATAAAAATTACTAAAATCATAATCAACATAAGTATTCTGAACTCCTGTTGGCAAATCAACAATAGACGGAAAATAATCTAAAGCACTATTTGCCTTTTTAATTATTTTTTTGATTTCAGTTTTTGATGATATATTTAATGTTTCATCGATATCAACATAGTATCCATTATCATTAAACCCATAATCTTTTACTGTTGCAGATAAAAGATTATCATTTTCATCATTTGGATTCAATAAATTAAATTTATCTCCAACAATAAAAGTTAATTTATCATAAAAATATATTCTATTATTAGCAATGGATTTTATTTTATGAGTTGTTGGTATATTATAGTTCCAAAAATTAAATTCTTTTCTATCATTCAAATCATTTCCAAATGAAGAAAGTTGAATCTTGTCTCCAATTCTCAAACTAGATGTTTCAGAATAATCAATAGTATCAATAACATTAATTAATCTAAATTCGACTTTAGTTCCATCATCTAGATACGAGTATAAAAAGTTTTCCTCTACCAGTTCTTCGCCAAAATTTAAATTCGTAATAACACCAGAAACTCCAAGAAATTCGTTTAAAGTCTTATCCGTATAAGTTAGAGTTATTGGATTTGCCAAATTTGATGGATTTATAAACAAAGAACCACTTTCCTTAAATCCAACTGTGGAATCCACTATAATAGAAGTAGAACCTCCAGAGACAAGTTCGGAAATATTTGTTTTTTTTGTAGGTTCAAAATTAAATATAAAAGAAGTGGAATCTAAAGAAATTTCATATAAATCTCTATCATCTACTGGTCTATACTCTACATTATAAACAGCAGCACTAGCAGTTTTGCCATTACTTAAAGTTTCAAATATAGTTTTTCCTTTTAATTGTTTTCTTAAATCAGAATCATTAACTCTAAATGTTTCATCTCTAACTATCTGTTCGACTAAAATATTTTTAGTCACCAAATAATTATTATCTGATGGTCTTAAAAGATAATCTTGTGGTTTAATAACTTGAATGTCTTTACCAAAAAGAATGCTGAATAAAATTTTATAGGATGTATCAGTTCCTTTTGAGATGTAAAAATCTTTTGCTCTGGATAAAATATTTTTTAAATTTAATCCTTTTGCAAATTGCCTATCCTCAAATCCAGGTAAAAATTGAGTTTTAAATTTTTTAAATATTTCATTAAAGAATAATAAATTTAAATTCGTTACTGTTCCTGCTTTGGTGTGAGATGCTGAATCAGTGGTTGAAAATACAAAAGATTCATTATTTGAATGTTGGTCTATTCCACTAAATCCACGAACACATCCAGTAAAACTATTTGTAGTAATACCAGTATATGTGATAATTTCATTATCAATTTTCAATAAACCATATTTTCGGGGAAATCCAATTGTATGATTGACAGGAATGATATCATCAAAAGAAGTTACGTCTTCTGCTAAGATGCAAGGAACTGCTTGAGTATAAAATGTTTCATTATTGAAGTTATCAATACTCTTATATTGTTGTAAATTGACTGACAAGTCTACAACACCAGTTTGATGTTCTTGAGAAATATAATACTGCTCTAAAAATTCCCTGAAAAGTGGTGAATCATCATTTAAAAATTCTGGAATTTGTGATTCAACAATAGATTGAATTTTTACTCTTTTGATTTCAGACATCTTATCTTGTATAATTTCCGTTTACGTAACTTGATGTGACAGCATATTGTGTTGCTGAAGTATTTTCACCAGATGTAATTACATCCTCCAACATACTTACATTAAGTTTAGTAGTATCTAGTTCCAAGTATATATCCTTTAACGCAAGGACATCATTTGATTCTGGTATTGCTTCTATTTCAATACCAGCAGTGCTTGTAGATGATGTGAATGTAATTGTAGTTAATTTAATTTCACCCCTCATATAATTTACCGTTCCAGCATTATTGTTTACAATCACAGGAAGACCATCAACCATTTTGAAGAAAAATATAATCCCAATTTCATCAGTTTTTGGAACATCACTCATATACAAAGTTCCACTAGTATCTTTTACTGTAAATCCAGTTGATTTTATATTATATCCCCTACCATCAGAATTTAATTTTTTAATATGAAATTGATTTCCAAAACATATTTCATACGTTGCTAATTTATTATATTCTGGTTGTAAATCTCTTCTGATTTTGATTTTAGTAATATTGGAAGTAATAGATGTACTTGTATTGTCAATCAATGAAGAAACTTTACTGTATTTGAATCTACCACCAAAACTATTCAACTCAGTTGATTTGCTATAAGACTCTAGAGATTTTGTAACTCTTAATTGTAGATTATTTGGATCTATTGTCGTACTTTTATCATAATAAACTGTCGTGTCTATCTCAACATACATATACTTCAAATCAATAATTTCTGGTTTAATTCCAGCAATTGAATATTGTCTTAAATCTTTTTTGATACTATCTTTTGTAAGTTGTGAAAGATATTTACCATTTCTTGGTTTGATAGAAATATAAACTTTACCATACTCTGGTGGATCCAACTCATCCCCACCATATGCCGTTACAGTATCCACATTTGGAAACAGATATGGAATTAATCCTTTATAGTCATTTGCAGTCACTGCACGGTATTGTGAAGCATATACTCTAGGACCAAGATACTTAATCGAATCAATTGATTCAATATCATCTCCATTTTCGGATGGTTGAATTGTAGTTAATAAAGAAATATTATTTGTAATTGAAGTGCTATTGTTATCAGTTAGAATTCCAGAAAAGGTAAAGTTTGCTGCACCATTTGCTTCCTTTCCATTTGTAATAATATAACTAATGAAAATA